>Ga0302181_10000120_pt1 | contig 73467 bp, 66 predicted proteins | sample I_Palsa_E3_3_FD_198786 | JGI IMG/M metagenome (GOLD analysis project Ga0302181, IMG submission 198786) | Peat permafrost microbial communities from Stordalen Mire near Abisko, Sweden - I_Palsa_E3_3 | ecosystem: Environmental > Terrestrial > Soil > Palsa > Peat permafrost | place: Sweden...
ATTCCCCGCACCACTCGTCGATGGCCCAGTCGTTGTAGGCCTGCAGCATGACGAGCGCGATCTCCTTGTCCTGCGCCTCGGAAAAGGTCCGCGCGTTCCAGCCGGCCATGGTGGGGAAGCACATGGAGCCAAGCACGCCGTTGGCGTTCATGTCGCGCACCCGCTCGTGCACGTCGAAGCACCCCGGTCGCAGCTCGGTGTAGGTGCCCGGGTTGAAGCCCCACTCCTCCGACGGCCAGCCCACCGTGGCCGACATGCCGAAGGACGTGCTGGTCTTCTCGCCCTGGAAGACCCAGCGGTCGATGCCGTCCTCGTGCACGACCTTGGGCGCCTCGTCGAGCCACTTCTTCGGCACGTGGTTCTCGTACATGTTGGGCGGCTCGATCATGTGGTCGTCGATGCTGACCAGGATCATGTCCTCGAGGTTCATCGGATGCTCCTCTCGCTGTAAGAATTGAAATGCGCGGACCGCATCACGCCGTCCGCACCGGGAGCGTCTCCCAGCCCCGGACGGTCGAGGCATGGGCACGCTCGGCCTTGTCGTAGTCGACCTCCCACTCGGGGAAGCGCGTGAGCACCTCGTCGAGCGCCACCCGGCCCTCGAGGCGCGCCAGCGCGGCGCCGAGGCACAGGTGGATGCCGTAGCCGAAGGAGAGGTGCCGGCCCACCTCGCGGTGGATGTCGAAGCTGTCCCCGTCGGGGTAGTGACGCTCGTCCCGATTGGCCGAGCCGTTGAGGATGACCATGATGCTGCCCTCCGGCACCTTCTGGCCGTGGAACTCGACCTCATGTTGGACGTAGCGGGCCTGCACGGGCGACGGCGCCTCGTAGCGCAGCAGTTCCTCGATCGCGTTGGGGACCAGCGACCTATCCGCTGCCAGCTCACGGCGCTGGTCGGGGTGGCGACCGAGGACCTCACCGGTGAAGCCGATGAGCCGTGCCGTCGTCTCGTTTCCCGCCCCCGCCAGCAGCCCGACGTAGGTCAGGATCTCGTTGTGGGTGAGGGTGCGTGTCGTGCCGGTCTCGTCTTCGAACTCAGCGTTGATGAGCTCGGTCATCAGGTCGTCCGAAGGGTGATCGGCGCGCCATGTGATGTAGTCGGAGAACACCTGCGCCGACTCAACGGCGTCGTAGTCGGACTCGGGCTCGGTGCCTTCCTCCAACCGCAAGCTTTCGTCGAGACGATCGCGGATCGCGACCTGGTCCTGCTCGGGGATGCCCAACAACATGCCGATGACGCGCATCGGCATGAACTTCCCCAGGTCCTCAATGAAGTCGAAGCCGCCGACACCGACGAGCGGATCGAGCACTTCGGCGCAGAAAGCGCGTACCTGCGGCTCGAGCGCCAGCATCTTCTTGGGGGTAAAGACCCGCGAGAGCAGCGAACGGTGGCCCGTGTGCGCCGGCGGGTCCTCCATGAGGATCACGCCTGACGGAATCTCGACATTGGCTCGGATCATCTCGAGGATGGAGCCGCGACCGGAGCGGTAGGTGTCCCAGTCGAGCATGACCGCCTCGACGTCCGCCCAACGGCTCAGGGCGAAGAACTCGTACTTCTCGTTCCAGTAGAGCGGCACCTCGTCCCGCATCCGCTTCCACAATGGATACGGGTCCGCGTCGATGACGAAGTCGTAGGGGTCGTAATAGACCCCGGGCTCGCTGGTGACAGTCACGTTGTGACCCCCGTCTCTGTCGCTAGGACGCCGGCCAGGCCAGCGACTTGACCTCGAGATACTGCTCGAAGCCGGGCACGCCGTTCTGGCGGCCGATGCCGCTGTGCTTGTACCCGCCGAAGGGCAGGTCCGGACCGTACGGTGCACCGCCGTTGATGCTGAGGCCGCCGGTGCGGACGCGCTTGGCCACGGCGAGCGAGTGCTCCACCGAGCCCGAGAACACGCCGCCGGACAGCCCGTACTTGGAGTCGTTGGCGATGCGCACCGCGTCGTCCTCGTCCTCGAACGGGATGACGACGAGCACCGGGCCGAAGATCTCCTGCTGGGCGATGGTCATGGAATTGTCGACGTCGGTGAACAGCGTCGGCTCGACCCACCAGCCCTTGGCGAACTCGTCACCCGAGGGCCGTCCTCCTCCGACGGCGAGCGTGGCGCCCTCGGCCTTCCCCTTCTCGATCAGGCCGAGGACGCGCTCGCGCTGCTTGGACGAGATCACCGGGCCCATCATGACGTCGGGCCGTTGCGGGTCGCCGTACGGCACGGCGTTGAAGAGCCCCGTGAGCATCTCGACGCCTTCCTCGTAACGGGATCGGGGCAGCAGCATGCGCGTCTGAATGGCGCAGCCCTGGCCGGCGTGGAAGCAGGCGCCCATGCCCATGAGGGTGGCGAAACCGAGGTCGGCGTCCTCGAGCACGATCGTCGCCGACTTGCCGCCCAGCTCCAAGAAGGTGCGCTTCATGGTGGCGGCGCCCTTCTCCATGATCCGCTGGCCCACCGCGGTCGAACCGGTGAACGAAATCATGTCCACTTTGGGCGACAGCGTGAGCTCCTCGCCGATGAGGTGGTCCGACGACGTGACGATGTTGACCACGCCGGCGGGGATGTCGGTCCGCTCGGCAATGAGACGGCCCAGCATCGTGGCGTTCCACGGCGTGTCGGGCGCGGGCTTGAGCACCACGGTGTTGCCCGTGGCGAGTGCCTGGCCCAGCTTGTGCGAGGTCACCTCGAAGGGGAAGTTCCAGGGGACGATGGCCCCGACGACGCCCACGGGCTCCCGCCAGATCCGGCGCGAGTCGACCGACCCCTGCAGGTTGACGGCGTCCGGCAGCACCGTCTCCCACTCGTACTCGTCGATCTCCTTGGCCGGCCAGGACAGCGCGTCGCCCAGCGGCGCATCGAGCTGGGGGCCGCTGGTCGTCATGCGCGGGCAGCCCACCTCGAGGATGAGCTCCTCGCGCAGCTCCTCCTGCTCGGCGTGCAGCGCCTCGTCGAGCTGCTCGAGGCAGCGCTTGCGGAAGGCGTGGTTGGTCGACCAGTCGGTCTCGTCGAAGGCGCGGCGGGAGCTGTCGATGGCCCGCTGCATCTCGGCCGTCGAGGCGTCGGCCACCGAGCCGATGATCTCTTCCGTCGCCGGGTTCACGTTCTCGAACGTCTTGCCCGAGTCGGACTCGACGAGCTTGCCGTCTATCAGCATCCTCTGCTCGGGGTTGACCTTCACCGCATCACTCACACTCGTCATCCTCTCGTCGTCCGGAACCACCCAGATCACGACGGCGGGCGATGCCGGCTACGACACGGAATGCCGCGGACGCGTGCCTGGGGAGCCTCTTCTCGGGAGAGTATCTGACTTTGACGTCGCCGTCAAAAACGGCAGTATGCTGCCCGGTTTCGGCCTCGCCGGGCCCTGTCCAGCCCGTTCCGGAGGCCGGACCGACATCCGCCCTGCCGGTGCTGCAACAGTGATGGCCCATCGGGCCCAGAGGAGGATCATGTTCACGATTGCTGCGTTCGTCGAGGCACTGACGCTCGAGGAGGTCGGCACCGACCGCTACCAGGCCAACAGCCTCAGCTCCACGCACGGCGTGGTCTTCGGCGGCCAACTGCTGGCGCAGTCCGTGATGGCCGGGCTGGCCGGCCAGGACGGGAAGTCGGTCAAGACGATCCACACCGTCTTCGCCCGGGGCGCCAACCCCGAGGCGCCCCTCGAGATCGCGGTCGACCGCATGCACAGCGGGCGCTCCGTGGCGAGCAGCACGGTCACCATCAGCCAGGGCGACACCCTGGTCACCCGCTCGCTCGTGCTCCTCAGCGCCGACGAGCCCGACGTGATCCGCCACGCCGACGCGCCGCTCGCCATGACCTCTCCCGAGGAGGCGGGCGGCACGGTGCGCGGCGAGGGGGTCTGGGAGATCCTCATCGTCGACGACATCGACATCAGCGATCCCGAGCTCGTCGGGCCGGCCGAACTCGATGCCTGGGTGCGCTTCCTCGACGCGCCCGACGATCCGGCCACCGATCAGGCCCTCGTCGCCTACTCCACCGACGGCTTTCTGATCGGGACGGCCATGCGTCCCCACGCCGGTGTGGGGCAGGCCCAAGCGCACGTGACCCTCTCGACCGGAGTCCTCAGCCACACCCTCACGTACCACGAACGCTGCCCCGCTGCCGAGTGGCACCTGCTGCAGCAACGGAGCTCCTACGCCGGACACGGTCGCAGCTACGGGCAGGGCGACATCTTCCGCCGCGACGGGCAGCTCGCCGCGTCGTTCGTGCAGGACGCCATGATCCGCGCCCGGACGGGGAGCGCCGGAGCGCTCTGACCCGGTCCAGCGATCCGGGCATGCACCGATCAGTCCGGATGTGGCGCGCCCACGCGCAGCGCACGCTCGGCCATCCGGACGAGTTCCACCTTGACGGACGGCCCTCCTTCGATATGTGCGGTCGAATTCAACAACCCGAACGTGGCATGGGCCCGAATACGCGCCACCTCGAAGCTCAAGAGCGGCTGCACCTCCATCAGCACTGAGACCCAGAGCTCGACGTACTCGCGCTGCAGCCGGCGAACCGTCCGCCGGTCCGTCGTACCCAGAGACCACAGGTCTCGATCCTGAATGCGGATTAGGTCCGACTCGTTGGCCGCGAACGACGCGTGAAAGGTGATCAGCGCCATCAGGGCACGATCAGCTTGCCCTGCCTCCTCGACCACATGACGCCCGCCATCCACCAGTTGCCGGCTGATGTCGAGCAGCAGCGCAGCCAGGATCGCCAGCTTGCTCGAGAAATGCTTGTAGATCGCCGGGCCGCTCGTGCCGCAGGCCGTGCCGATGTCCTCGATCGATGTCCCGTGGAATCCCCGGACAGCGAAGAGCCGGGCCGACTGCCGCAGCATCCGGTCGCTGGTGTGTGGAATCACGTTCATGACGGTCCTGGACAGTGAGGTTAGTGGAGCCTAACCTGGGCCGCACGGAGGTTATCGATCCCTAACCTGAGGTCTGATGAGCGAAACTCAGCTCCGGACGCAGTGCGACCGGACAAGCGAGACATTTCAGAGAAATGCCGCGGCACAGCAGGGCGCCGTGGACGACTTGCTGGCGCGGCTCGACACGGTCCGGCTGGGCGGGAGCGAGTCGGCCCGCCGGCGTCACGTCGAACGCGGCAAACTGCTCCCGCGCTCCCGGGTGGACACCCTTCTCGACCCCGGCAGCCCCTTCCTGGAGCTCTCTCCTCTGGCGGCGAACGGGATGTACGGCGACGATGCACCCGGCAGCGGCATCATCACGGGCATCGGACGTGTGTCCGGTCGTGAGTGCGTGGTCGTGGCCAATGACGCCACCGTCAAAGGCGGGACCTACTTCCCGATCACCGTCAAGAAGCACCTCCGGGCCCAAGAGGTGGCGCTGGAGAACCGGCTGCCGTGCATCTATCTGGTCGACAGCGGCGGGGCGTTCCTCCCACGTCAGGACGAGGTCTTCCCGGACAGGGACCATTTCGGGCGCATCTTCTACAACCAGGCGACCATGAGCTCGCAGGGAATACCGCAGGTGTCGGCCGTCATGGGGTCCTGCACGGCCGGCGGTGCGTACGTGCCGGCCATGAGCGACGAGACCGTGATCGTGCGAGACCAGGGGACGATCTTCCTCGGCGGCCCTCCGCTGGTGAAGGCGGCGACCGGGGAGATCGTGAGCGCAGAGGAGCTCGGTGGCGGGCTCGTCCATGCGCGGAGCAGTGGCGTGGTGGATCACCTGGCTGACGACGACGGGCATGCGCTGCGGATAGTGCGGCGGATGGTGGCCGAGTTGGCACCACGGAACGAGTCGCCGTGGAACGTCAGGCCCTCGCAGGAACCCGCAGTCGACCCGGCCGAGCTGTACGGCGTGATCCCGGCTGACGCTCGTACGCCGTACGACGTCCGTGAGGTCATTGCCCGGTTGGTCGACGGCAGCGAATTCAACGAGTTCAAGGCTGAGTACGGGACCACACTGGTGGCCGGCTTCGCCCGGCTGCACGGACATCCCGTTGGTGTCGTGGCCAACAACGGCGTGTTGTTCTCTGAGTCGGCGCTGAAGGGCACCCACTTCATTGAGCTGTGCGATCAGCGCCGCATTCCGCTCCTGTTCCTGCAGAACATCACCGGATTCATGGTCGGTCGTTCGTACGAGGCCGGAGGCATTGCCAAACACGGGGCCAAGATGGTGACCGCCGTGGCCTGTGCCAGGGTGCCCAAGCTCACCGTCGTCATCGGGGGATCGTTCGGAGCCGGCAACTACTCCATGGCCGGCCGGGCCTTCTCGCCGCGGTTCCTGTGGACCTGGCCCAACGCGCGCATTTCGGTCATGGGGGGTGAACAGGCCGCCGCCGTCCTGGCCACCGTGCACCGCGACCAGCTCGAAGCGGCCGGAAAGACCTGGAGCGAGGGCGAGGAGGAGGACTTCAAGGCGCCCATCCGTCAGCAATACGAGGAACAGGGCAACCCGTACTACGCGACCGCCCGCGTATGGGACGACGGCATCATCGATCCCCTGGACACACGGACCGTCGTCGGCCTGGCGCTCTCCGTGTGCGCCAATGCGCCGCTGCAGCCCGTCCGCTACGGCGTGTTCCGGATGTAGGTGGCGATGTTCGAGACAGTTCTGGTGGCCAATCGCGGCGAGATCGCCGTCCGCATTCTGCGCACGCTCCGCCGGATGGGCATTCGCTCCGTTGGCGTCTACAGCGACGAGGACGCGCAAGCTCGTCACGTGCGGGAGGCCGATAGCGCCGTCCGCCTCGGGCCCGCCCCTGCGGCCGCGAGCTACCTCTCGGTCGAGCAACTCCTGCGCGCGGCTGCCGCCACCGGGTCCGAGGCGATCCATCCGGGCTACGGATTCCTGGCCGAGAACGCCGGGTTCGCCGAGGCGTGCCGGCAGGCAGGGCTCGTGTTCATCGGCCCACCGAGCGATGCCATCGCGACCATGGGCGACAAGATCCGAGCAAAGCGCACCGTGGTGGACGCGGGCGTGCCCGTGGTCCCTGGCCGAACCGACAGCGGCATGACCGACGAGGACCTCGCCGCTGCGGCCGACGAGGTGGGCTACCCCGTCCTGGTCAAGCCGTCCGCCGGAGGAGGAGGCAAGGGGATGCGGCTCGTCCATGAGCCGGAACTGCTCCCTGGGGAGCTGGCGAGCGCGAGGCGCGAGGCGCGTGCCTCGTTCGGCGACGACACCCTCTTCGTCGAACGGTTCGTTCCCAGGCCGCGTCACATCGAGGTCCAGGTGCTGGCCGACGCGTTCGGCTCCGTCGTCTCGCTGGGTGAGCGGGAATGCAGCTTGCAGCGCCGGCACCAGAAGATCATTGAGGAGACGCCGTCGGTCCTGTTGACGGAGGAGCAGCGTTCGGCCATGGCCGACGCGGCGAAGGAGATCGCGCGAGCGGTGCGCTACGAGGGCGTCGGGACCGTCGAGTTCATCGTCTCCGCTGATTCTCCCGGGGACTACTACTTCATGGAGATGAACACCCGGCTGCAGGTCGAGCATCCGGTGACGGAGCTCGTGACCGGCCTCGATCTGGTCGAGCAACAGATCCGGGTGGCGGCCGGAGAGCCACTGACCCTCACGCAGGACGACGTGCAGATGCGCGGCCACGCAATGGAGGCACGGATCTACGCCGAGAACCCGGCCTCCGGCTTCGTCCCCAGTGGTGGTGTCGTGCGGTTCTTGCGCGAAGCCGAGGGCGACGGCATCCGGGTGGACAGTTCGCTCTATCCCGGCTGCCGCGTCGGAACGACCTACGACCCCATGATGAGCAAGGTCGCGGCGTGGGGCCCGGACCGGACGACGGCTCTCGCTCGCCTCGACCGGGCGCTGGGCGAGACCGCGGTGCTCGGGTTCGAGACCAACATCAACTTCCTCCGTGCCCTTCTCGGCCGCCCCGACGTCCGGTCCGGGAACATCGATACAGGACTGGTCGAGCGGGAGCTCCCGACCCTGGTGTCCACTCCTCTCGCCACCCGGGCCGGCATCGCCGCGGCGCTGGACCGGTGGTCGGGGCTCTCGTCCGGCGAGATTGCCGGCGACCTTTGGGACCGGCCCGACGGCTGGCGACTCGGTGGTGCTCCCGCCCCCGTTTCCTGGACCTTCACCGATGCCGCGGGGGTGTCGTATCGGGTGCAGGTCTCGGGAACGACGAGCGGCGCCGGCGTGGTTGTGAACGACGGGCCCCCGCTGCAGGCTCGTGCCGAGACGCATCCCCCGGGGCTCCTCCTCACCGTCGAGGGAACGACGACGCACGCGGTCGTCGTGGGTGCGGAAGATCGGACCTGGGTCTGGTTGGACGGCGCAAGCTTTGCGCTCCTGGAGTCGTCCCCCCGGCGACGGGCCGGTGGGGCGGGCAGCGGCAACAACGAGGTGCGCAGTCCCATGCCCGGTACGGTGCTGGCCGTGCACGTGAAGGCCGGCGCTGACGTCGAAGAGGGAGAGGCCTTGTTGATCGTCGAAGCCATGAAGATGGAGTACACGCTGTCGGCGCCGCGGGCCGGACGAGTCGCCCGCGTGGCGGCGAACGTCGGGGACCAGGTACTGGTCGATGCGCCCCTCGTCGAACTCGAGCCGGAACCGGCGGACGCATGAACGCGCCGCACCCCACTCCCCTGCCGGGACTGCCCGATCGTGTCCACATTTACGAGGTCGGTCCCCGGGACGGATTGCAGAACGAGGACACCGTTGTTCCGGTGGAAGTGAAGGCCGACTTCATCCGCCGACTGGGCAACGCCGGCCTCGATGCGATCGAGTTGACCAGCTTCGTGCCGCCCAGCTGGATCCCTCAGCTGGGCGACGCCGAAGAGCTGCTCGAGCTGCTCGGCCCTCTCCCCGGGCGTCACCCCGTCCTGGTGCCCAACGAACGCGGCCTGGAACGCGCTCTCGGCGCCGGCGTGCGGGAGGTGGCGGTCTTCGGCAGCGCCACCGAGACGTTCGCCCAGCGCAACCTGAACCGGTCGGTGACGGCGTCCTTGGAGATGTTCGCGCCCGTCGTCGCTCGGGCTCGTGCCGAAGGACTCGCAGTACGCGGCTACGTCTCCATGTGCTGGGGCGACCCGTGGGAAGGGCACGTGGACGTGCAGCAGGCGGCCGACGTCGCCCTGGCTCTGGCGGACCTCGGCTGCGGCGAGATCTCGCTGGGCGACACCATCGGCGTCGCCACGCCCGGTCAGGTCGTCGCGCTGCTCACTGCGGTCGTCCAGCGCGGCCTGCCGCTGTCGGCCATTGCCGTTCATTTCCATGACACGTGTGGTCAGGCGCTGGCGAACACACTGGCCGCGCTGCAGTACGGGGTCACCACGATCGACAGCTCGGCCGGCGGCCTGGGCGGCTGCCCGTATGCAGGGAGCGCCACGGGCAACCTCGCCACCGAGGACCTGGTCTGGCAGCTCGACGGCCTCGGGATCGCCACCGGGGTTGACCTGGAGGCCCTCGGCGCGACGAGCCTCTGGATGGCCGAGCAGCTCGGCCGGCCCAGCCCGTCCAGGGTCGTCGCCGCGCTCTCCCCGACAACAGAGCCGAAGGCGGCACCATGACGGATTCCCTCTTGAACGCAGAGCAGGAGCAGCTGCGCCAGACCGTGGCGGCGTTCGCCCGTGACGTGGTCGCCCCGGTGTCGGCGCATCACGACGCAACCAAGACCTTCCCCTACGAGGTCGTGCGGCAGATGGGTGAACTGGGTCTGTTCGGCCTGCCCTTCCCAGAGGAATACGGCGGCATGGGCGGGGATCTCTTCGCCTTGTGCCTGGCCTTGGAGGAACTCGGACGGGTCGACCAGTCCGTCGCCATCACGCTCGAGGCCGGGGTGTCGCTCGGCGCCATGCCGATCTTCCGCTTCGGCAACGAGAGCCAGAAGGAGGAATGGCTTCCCCGACTGTGCGCGGGCCGGGCGCTGGGCGCCTTCGGCCTCACCGAACCGGGCGCGGGGAGCGACGCCGGTGGCACCCGCACGACCGCCCGACTGCACGAGGGATCGTGGATCGTCAACGGGGCCAAGGAGTTCATCACGAACTCGGGCACCGACATCACCCAATTGATCACCGTCACCGCGCTCACCGGAGACGCGAACGCGAGCGGCGGCCGGGAGATCAGCACCATCCTGGTGCCGGTCCCCTCCCCCGGGCTGGTCGCCGGTCCGGCCTACAACAAGGTGGGCTGGCATGCCTCCGACACCCACCCGTTGTCCTTCAGCGACGTCCGGGTGCCCGAGGAGAACCTGTTGGGAGAGCGGGGAAGGGGCTACGCCAACTTCCTCAACATCCTCGACGAGGGTCGTATCGCGATCGCCGCCCTGGCCACGGGCGCAGCACAGGGGTGCGTCGACGAGAGTGTGTCCTATGCCAAGGAGCGTCACGCCTTCGGCCGTCCCATCGCCCAGCACCAGGCCATCGCCTTCAAGATCGCCGAGATGGAGGCCCGGGCCCATGTCTCCCGCTGCGCCTACTACGACGCCGCCGCCCGGCAACAGGCCGGTGCGCCGTTCAAGAAGCAGGCCGCCATCGCGAAGCTGGTGTCGTCCAACGCAGCGATGGACAACGCTCGCGACGCCACCCAGATCCACGGCGGCTACGGATTCATGAACGAGACCCCGGTGGCCCGCCACTACCGCGACTCGAAGATATTGGAGATCGGCGAGGGCACGAGCGAGGTGCAGAAGCTCCTGATTGCGCGGGAGCTCGGGCTCTGATGGACAAGGTCGTCGGGGGTGCGGCCGAGGCCGTGGCCGACATCGGGAGCGGGTCATCGCTTGCCGTGGGCGGCTTCGGACTGTGCGGGATCCCGAGCGTCCTCATCGGCGCACTGCTGGAGGCAGGGGTCGGAGACCTGGAGACGGTGAGCAACAACTGCGGGGTCGACGGCTGGGGCCTCGGCCTCTTGTTGGAGGCACGTCGGATCCGACGGACCGTCTCGTCGTACGTCGGAGAGAACAAGGAGTTCGAGCGCCAGTTCCTGCACGGCGAGCTCGAGGTCGAGCTCGTCCCTCAGGGCAGCCTGGCGGAGCGCCTCAGGGCGGGCGGCGCCGGCATCCCCGCCTTCTACACGCCGGCGGGTGTGGGCACGCAGGTCGCCGAAGGTGGACTTCCCTGGCGCTACGACGGGAGCGGCAAGGTGGTGGTCTCCTCGCCCCCCAAGGAAGTTCGAGAGTTCGACGGGGTCCAGTACGTGCTCGAACACGCCATCCGGACGGACTTCGCACTCGTCCACGCCCGGTACGGAGATCGCCACGGGAACCTCGTGTACGAGAAGAGTGCGCAGAACTTCAACCCGTTGTGCGCGGCGGCCGGACGGATCTCCATCGCCCAGGTCGAAGTGCTGGTCGAACCCGGCGAGCTGGACCCGATGGAGGTCCACACGCCGGGCATCTTCGTCCAGCGTGTCGTCCACGTCGGCGACGTCGAGAAGCGGATTGAGCGGCGGACGGTCCAGCAGGTCTCCGCACCCGGTGGGGGGACGGCGTCATGACGCTGCGGCGCGAAGAGCTGGCGGCCCGAGTGGCGCGTGAGCTCTCGGACGGGCAGTACGTCAATCTGGGGATCGGACTCCCGACCTTGGTCCCCAACTACGTGCCCTCCGGCATCCACGTGGTCCTGCAGTCGGAGAATGGAATCCTCGGGGTCGGCCCGTATCCGAAAGACGAGGCGGTCGACCCGGATCTCATCAACGCAGGCAAGGAGACGGTCACGGTGTTGCCGGGCGCCTCCTACTTCGACTCCGCCACGTCGTTCTCCATGATCCGCGGCGGCCACGTGGACGTCGCCATCCTCGGCGCCATGGAAGTCTCGGCCGCGGGCGATCTGGCCAATTGGATGATCCCGGGCAAGATGGTCAAGGGCATGGGCGGCGCCATGGACCTCGTGCACGGTGCGAAGCGGGTCATCGTCATGATGGAGCACTCGGCGCGGGACGGCAATCCCAAGGTCGTCAACCGATGCGCGCTGCCGACGACCGGGCTCCGTTGCGTCCATCGGATCATCACGGACTTGGCGGTGATCGACGTCGAACCCGAGGGCCTCGTCCTCATGGAATTGGCCCATGGCGTCACCGTGGAGGAAGTCCGTGCTGCGACGGAGCCCCCGCTCCGGCTCGGAGAGGATCTCGCCTCGCCCGAGCCCGCCTGACGACGCCCTCGGCCGGGACGCCGTTGAAGCGGTTCCTGCCCCTCCCCGGCCTACGTCTCAGCCGTCACCGTCAGCACGGCACGGCCAAGGATGTGGCTGAAGATATTGAAGCCGAGGTAAGCGGGGGTCGCACCCGCCGGTACCCCGAGGGTCTCGACGTCGAGTGCGTGGACGACGAACAGGTATCGGTGCGCACCGTGACCGGATGGAGGCGCAGCGCCGATGAACCGCGACGAGCCGGCATCGTTCGTCAGCTGGAAGGCCCCGGGAGGAAGACCAGCGCCGTCCTCGCCGCCGGCACCTTCCGGGAGGTCGGTGACGCTCGCCGGGATGTCCACCACGGCCCAGTGCCAAAACCCCGAACCCGTCGGGGCGTCGGGGTCATAGGCCGTCACGGCATAGCTCTTGGTGCCGGCGGGCGCGCCGCTCCAGGAGAGCTGTGGTGAGGTGTCCTCCCCTCCCGGCACACCGAAGATGCCCGACATGGAACCCGGCGGCATGGAGCCACCGTCAACCAGCGTGGTACTGGTCACACGAAAGCTGGGGACCTCGGGAAGTCGCGCGAAATGATCGTTCATTGGTTCTCTCGTCTCCTCAGGAATGAGTTGGGCTCTGTGGAGTGGTCGTTCCGCTCGGGGCGCTCGCCCCAGTACTGCGAGAACCAAGGTAATAGATCACCCAGCGACCCGCCGCGGCGATGTGGGCCGCGCGAGACTTCCGCGCCGGGCTCAGAGCGGCGATCAGCCCTCGTTGCCCCTCGGATCCGGCACCCAGGACGCGAGTCGCTTCTCGCGAAACGCCGCCATTCCCTCCTGCGCCTCCTCGCCGGCGAAGAGCTCCGCGGAGAGGCTCGCCAATCGCAGGAAGTCCTCCTCCTCGGCGCCGCCCGACCGGAGCAGGCGCTTGGAGGCGGCCAAAGCTCCGGGAGCTCCCGCGAGGAGATCAGCCACGACAAGTCCGACCTCATCGTCCAGCCCTTCCTTCGGCACCGCCGCGTTGATCAGTCCCATGGCCGCCGCCTCGGGAGCGCTGAAGCGATTACCCCTGAGGAACGCTGCTCGCGCATCGGCAGCGCGGAGCTTCGGAAGGCACACCGCGGAGATCACTGCGGGTGCCACACCCACTCTCACTTCGGTGAAGCCGAACTTTGCCTCCTCAACGGCAATGGAGATGTCCATTACTGCCGCGAGGCCCACGCCACCCGCCACCGCGTGCCCGGCAATCCGCCCGACGTATGGCTTCGGTGAGCGGGATATACGGCTGAACAGCTCCCAGCTGGGTAGCCGATCACCCCCCGATCGCTCCGACGATTGCGCCGCGAGGTTCGCTCCCGCACAGAAGGTCGACCCTCGGTTCGTGACAGTCACGACACGGATAGACGAATCTGCGTCCGCGTCCGCGCACGCTGCCATGAGCTCTTTCACGAGCTGACTACTCAGCGCGTTCCGCCGTTCTTCGTCACACAAGGTGATCGTCAAGACGCTGTCACGGACAGCCGTTTCCACGAGCGAACTCATTCGTCTTCTCCTCGTCGCCTGGCATTCGTCGGCCCACCCGCGAACGCCTGTGCCATCTCCATCCACTCTCGAGCCGCACGGCCATCGACGACGAGGTCTGTCTCGTCGATGTGCCGACGCTGGGTCACGACCAAACAGAAATCGACCGCGGTCCCCCGGATCTCCTCGGCCCCGTCGCCGGGTCCGAACCGCCAGCTCTCTCCCGACGGTGCGAGGAGTTCGACCCGGACGGGCGCATCGGGAACTTCCAATCGACGATTGACGTAGGACCACGTCCTGGTCCTGAATCCGAGCTGGGCAACGTGACGCAATCGATCGCTGGCAACGTGATCCACACCGACGGCATCGCACACATCCTGGCCATGGGCCCAGCACTCCATGAGGCGCGCCGTGATAAAGGATTTCGCTCCCATTGAAGGCCCGTACCACGGGATCCGAGTTGCATCGTCGAGACTGCTCGACACGGCGAACAGCTGGTCGCGATTGGCGCGCCAGGTTGCAAGTCGTTCCTCCGGGGCCATCCCTCGTCTCAGCGTCAGCGCGTCGATGTCCGTCGCAGCCCTCAGCCCGGCCGCCTCGGAGCGGAACCGCTCAGGATCCTCGCAGGCCAGGACTGCTGCGGCGTCGAAGTACGAGAGATGTCCGATCTGGTCAGCGACGGTCCAGCCGGGGCTCGGACTGGGTGTCTGCCACTGATCATCGGTGAGTGAGGTCACGACGTCGTCAAGGGCGTCTTGCTCCTCACGCAGATCGGTCGCCAGCTCTTCGATATGGGTCATGACCCTCGCTCCAAGCTCCGCAAAATGATTTCAAGCACCACGTCGGCGCTCTCCTTGGGCGAGCCTTCGAGTGTCGGGATCACTTCCGGCTGAGAGAAGAGACCACCGAGTCCGGCCAGGACGCGCGCCACGGCGGTCGTATCGACCGGCTCGATCTCCCCTCGGCGCACAGCGAGATCGAGAATGGCCTTTGTCACCTCGTAGAGATACTGCCGGTGTCCCTCCGCCAGGGTGCGCGCTGCCGGGACAGCAGCCAGGTCGCGGGCGAAGGCCGCCGAACGCTCACTCACCGCGACGGTTGCTGCCCGCAAGTAGGCGCGCAGGGCTTCGAGTGACGACATTTCGGATCCTATGGCTGTACGAGCCGAATGACCGACCCGCCAGAGATTGCGATCGACGGCGATGAGCACGAGTTCGTCACGACTCGGGGCAAGCGCGTAGAGGGTCCGCAATGAACAGCGAAGCTGTGCGGCCAATGTCGCCATCGTCATGTGGGCAAATCCGTCAGCGAAGGAGAGACGCTGGAGGTCATGGAGCAGTTCGCGTTGGCGGCTCGTAAGCGCACGCTCGCGTTCTCGATCAAGGACTCGGCGCGGCTGACCCAGGGACTGCAGAAGCACCTCAATATCGCCCACTTGCGCCACCGTTGCCGCCGTCACGAGTCCGGGCCGGAAATCCCATGCCGCATGGTGGTCAAGGACCCTGCGGGATGAGGTGTTCGGGAATATCGACGACCCGCGCTCGCAACCATTCCCCGAGACTCTTCGCTTGGGAGTCTTGGCGCGTGGACGCCGCCACCCCCTCCCCCAGCAATCCCTGAATGACGAAATTCAGAGCCAGCAGATTGGGCAGACGATGCCGCACGACGGTCAAGGAGGCCGTCTCGGGCAGCAATTCCTGCAGCCTCTCCTTCGTCAGATACGCATCGAGCCAGCCCCACGCCTCGGCGGTCCGGGAGAAGACACCGAGGTTCGCATTTCCGCCCTTGTCGCCGGACCTGGTACCGAACAGCCGTCCGAACGGCACCGAGATCGTGGGGCCCCCGGACGACGTGGCAGTTGGTTCAGGAGGCAGGGCGATGTGGACGTTTCCCGGAGGGGCGACCGAATCGACCACGGTCGTCGGACCATTGAGTGTCACGACGCGTTGCGGAACCAGGTCGCTCGGCACCAGTGCCGGACGGTAGACGCCGTAAGGTCGGCCGTTGCCCGGTCCACCGCCGACGAGGAAGTAGCCCGGGATGGTCGCCAGTCCGAGCTCGACGACTGCATTCGAAACCGCCCGGCCGACCTTGCGCTCGTCCGGGTCCTTCACCGTCAGCCTCCACAGCGCGATGGCCTCTTCATTCGTTTTCGGATCGTTCTTCTCGCTGTGCACAACTCGAGTCGAGACGCTGGCGAAGTCCTCGGGTTTGTACGGGCAGGCGACCCAGAAGGCTTCTTCGATCAGGGACGCCTTCTCTTCGATGTCCAAGCCGGTGAGCGCGACGTTCACGTCGTTGCGATAGCCGCCCTGCTCGTTCATCGCGACCTTCAGGGTGGGCGGGGGTGGCTCTCCCTGCGCGCCGCTGATGCGAACCCGGTCCCGAGCGACCTGATGAAGCTGAATGGTGTCGAATCGTGCGGTGACGTCAGGCCCCAGGTAGGCGGGCGATGCGATTTCGTAGAGCAGCTGCGAGGTGACGGTACCGATCGAGACTTCCCCACCCGTCCCATCGTGCTTGCCGACTACGCAGGAGCCGTCCGACGCAATGTCGACCCACGGAAAACCGGTCCTCGCCATGCCCGCAACCTCCGTGAAGAACGAATAGTTGCCACCGGTGGCCTGGGGGCCGCACTCAATCACGTGACCGGCGATGACCGCGCCGGCCAGGGCATTCCAATCCTGTCGTTCCCAGCCGTGATGCCAGGCCGCGGGTCCGCACACGACTGCAGCGTCCGTCGTGCGGCCGGTCACCACGATGTCCGCACCGCCGCGGAGTGCGTCCGCGATGCCCCAACACCCCAGGTACGCGTTAGCCGTCACGAATCGCGAGGGGTCGCCCACGGGTGCGCCTGTATCGAGATGCTCGAACGACACACCGGCACGGATGAGGTCGTCCAGCCGGGGGAGAAGGTCATCTCCGTCGACATAGGCGATCTTCGGACACAGACCGAGGCGATCGCCCACTTGTGAGACGGCCTCGGCACACCCTGCGGGATCGAGGCCGCCGGCATTCGAGACCACCTTGATGCCCCGGTCGAGACAGGTCCCCATGACCTGTTCCATCTGGTCGACGAAGGTGCGGGCATATCCGCCCCCAGGGCGGCTCGCACGCGTCCGAGCGAGAATGAGCATGGTGAGCTCCGCGAGCCAATCGCCGGTCAGAACATCGATGGGACCACCTTCGACCATCTCGAGGGCCGCCGAGCGGCGATCGCCGTAGAACCCGGAGCAGTTGGCCACACGAACTGGTTCCGTCATGGCGACACCTCCTCCTCGACCGGGTCCAGCACGAGCAGCACCGCGCCGTTCTTCACCTGTTCCCCGGCCTCGACATGCAGTGCCGCCACAACTCCATCGTCCGGCGCGACAACATGATGTTCCATCTTCATCGCCTCGAGAACAACCAGCGGTTGGCCGGCGACAACCCTGTCGCCAACTGCGCAACGCACGTCGAGCACGACGCCCGGCATCGGCGCCACGAGTCCCCCCACGGGACCCCGGGTCGCCGACAGCTCGAACCGTGGCACCACCTCGAAACTCACCGTGCCGGTGGACACCTGCACATGCAACCCGGAACCGGCGAAGGTGACGCGGTGCGCGGATCGGCGCCCACCGACCTCGACGTCAAGACCGGTCGGAGACCATGCGTGGACTCGAGCCACTCGCCCATCGCCGAGGATGAAGCTGCCGTCGCGTCGTGCTCGATACCTGACGTCGATCCTGGTGCCGGCATGGGACAGTCGCACATGCTGGAAGGGCAGGCGGGTATTCCGCCACCCGCTGGGCATGGTGGGCAGGACCGTCGCGTCCGCGCGATTCCGCCCCTGCGACCAGAGTGCTCCGATCAGCGCCGCCCCATCCGCATTGTAATGGAGCGGTACCGGACGAACCCGCTCGATGAAGTCCGTCGTCGTGTCACCGTCGAGAAAGGCCCGGTTCCGCAAGGTGGCAACGAGAAAATCGCGATTGGTCGTGACGCCTCCGACGTGGAGCCCCTCCAAAGCAAACGCCAGCCTCCGGGCGGCCTCCGATCGGGTGCCGCCCCGAGCGATGACCTTGGCGAGCATCGGGTCGAACTCGACCCCGACGGTCGAACCGGCCTCAACGCCCGCCTCCCACCGCACCCCGTCACCGGTGACGGGTTCGAATGCCACGAGGTCTCCCGCAGCCGGCAGGAACCCGGCAGCAGGGTCCTCGGCATACAGACGAGCTTCGATCGCATGACCGACGGCGGACTGGAGGGGCGCGACGGGCGCGCCGTCGGCGATTGCGATCTGGAGGGCGACCAGGTCCACCCCGGTCACCTCTTCGGTCACCGCGTGCTCCACCTGCAGGCGGGTGTTCATCTCGAGGAAGTAGAACTCCTTGGTCTCGTTATTGAGGAGGAACTCCACAGTTCCAACTGACTCGTAGCCGATCGACTGGGCGAGCCGTATCGCTGCATCGCCCATCGCAGCCCTCAAGTCCGCGTCGACAACGGGCGACGGCGACTCCTCGACCACCTTTTGATGCCGGCGTTGAATGGAGCATTCCCGTTCCCCAAGATGTTGGATGTTCCCGAACGAATCACCCACGATCTGGATCTCGATATGGCGCGCCCGTCGCACGTATGTCTCGATGAAGACCCGGTCGTCGCCGAAGGCGGCCAGGGCCTCCCTCTGTCCGGTCGCGACAGCTTCGGTCAACTCGTCCGCCGATTCGACGATCCTCATGCCCTTGCCGCCCCCGCCGCCCACGGCCTTGACCAGGACCGGGTAGTCGAGCTTCTGTTGCGCCGTGGGGTCGTCGGAGAACTGCAGGGTGGCAACACCGACGCCGACAGCGGCCGCCTTGGCGGCGAGCTTGTCCCCCATCGCCTCGATCACCGCCGGCGACGGGCCGACCCATGTGATGCCCGCATCGACCACCTGGCGGGCGAAAGCTGCATTTTCGGAGAGGAACCCGTAACCAGGATGCACGGCGTCCGCGGCGGTGGCGAGAGCGGCCTCCACCATCTCCGGGCCGTCCAAGTAGCCACGGGAGAGCCGGATGGATTCGTCCGCCTCACGGACGAATGGAGCGTCCGCGTCCGCGTCCGCATACACGGCGACGCAGCGGATCCCCAGGAGATGCGCCGTTCGAAACACACGTCGCGCTATGACGCCGCGGTTCGCAACCAGGAGGGAGCGAATCACAGTCTGAACACCCCGTAGCCCTGAGCACCCTCGATCGGGCCGTTGCGGACGACCGAAAGGCAGAACCCGAGCACCGTCCGGGTGTCGCGTGGATCGATGATCCCGTCATCGCTGACCGCGCCGGTCGCGGCCAGAGCAAGGGAACCTCGTTCCTGCGCCGCCTCCACCGCCTCCACCGTGCGCGCGTCCTCATCCTCATCGAACGGAATTCCCTTCCGCTCTGCTCGGGCGCGTCGTACCTGCGACATGACGCCGGCAATCTGCTTCGGACCCATGACAGCGATTTTCGCCGTCGGCCACAGAAAGGTGAACCGGTTGTCGAACGCTCTCCCCGACATTCCGTAGGTGCCCGCACCGTACGAAGAGCCGACGATGACCGTCAGATGAGGCACCGTGGAGTTCGCGATGGCGTTGATCAGTTGCGATCCCTTTTTCACGATCCCGTCAGCCTCGTAATCACGGCCGACCATGAACCCGGTGATGTTCTGGAGGAAGACGAGAGGCGTGGCCGTTTGATTGCACAACTGAATGAAGTGTGCCGCCTTCTGAGCAGAATCCGGATAGATGACGCCGTTGTTGCCGAGGATCCCCACCGGATAGCCATGGATCTCCGCCCATCCGCAGACAAGGGTCGTTCCAAACCGGGACTTGAACTCCTCGAACCTCGAGCCATCGACCACGCGCGCAATCACATCGCGTATGTCAATCGGCTCGCGGAGGTCGCGGCTGATCAAGCCGAGGAGCTCTTCGGGGTCGTGGAGCGGCGGGTCGGGACGCTGGGTGGTCGGCTGGGGACCGTGCTTCTGCCGGTTCAGGTGCGAGATCGCCTCTCGGCACAATCGAAGGGCATCCATTTCGTCGACAGCAAGGAAATCGCCGAGGCCCGAAACCTCAGCGTGGAGACGAGCTCCGCCGAGCTCCTCGTCGTTGCTGACCTCTCCCGTTGCCATCTTCACCAGCGGTGGACCGGCCAGGAAGATCTTCGACTGCTCATCGACCACGATCACATAGTCCGACAGACCTGGCTGATATGCACCGCCGGCGGTCGACGATCCGAAGACCACGCACACAGATGGAATCCCGAGCTTCGACAGTTCGATGAGGTCATAGAACTGACGACCTGTCTCCGCGAAATGCGTGATGCTCGTGCGGCCGCCCCCCTCCCGGCGGTCCATCCGGAGGTCGGCTCCAGCCGATTCGACGAAACTCACGTAAGGAATCCGGTTGTCCTTCGCAATTTGCAGAGCACGCGCCCACTTCTTCTGTGCGAAGGGCGTCAACGCACCCCCGAGAACGGAGGGGTCGTTGCCCATCACGACGCACTCGGTGCCGGCAATCACCCCGACGCCGACAACCATTCCACCGCCGAGTGCATAGTCGGACCCGTAGCCGGCGAGCGGACTGATCTCGAGAAATGGGGAGTCCTCGTCGAGGACGTTTGCGATCCGCTCGCGAATGGGCAGTTTTCCCCGAGAGCGCAGGCGCTCCATTGCCTCCGGGCCGCCCCCGGCCTCGGCCTCGTTGAGCAGTGCGTCGATCTCCGCGAGCTGCTCGAGCATGTCGACCCGGTTGCGGCCGCAGCGCTCGGACACGGGGTCGACTGTCGATTGGAGGGGCGGTGCCAAGAGCGGACTGGCCATGCGGGGGAAGCTAGTGGTAATTTTCAACGGTGTCCATTACCGGGGTGCTGAGGACGAGCCGGACGGCGAAGAGAAAGTTGTAGCGGTGACCGATACTGCCAAGACGGACGGAGTGCTGAGCGATCTGCGGGACTGGTTAGGCGCCAACTGGGATCCCGACCTGACGGTGGGCGATTGGTGGGAACGGTTGGGCCTCGCAGGTTGGGCCGCTCCCGGTCTTCCCGCCAATGCATACGGACGGGCGATGGCTCGCGCCGATACCGTCCTGGTGCAACGCGAGATCAGCAGCTTCGGGGCGCTCGGCGCACCGGCGGGTCTGGGTCTGCTCCTGGCCGCGCCGACCATTGCGACCCACGGGACGCAGGAGCAGATCGATCTCTACGTGCGGGACATCGTCTGCGGTCGCAAGGCCTGGTGCCAGCTCTTCAGCGAGCCCCAGGCGGGCTCCGACCTCGCGGGGCTACAGACACGCGCCATCCGGGACGGCGACGAGTGGGTGATCAACGGGCAGAAGGTCTGGACTTCAGGGGGGCAATTCTCTGACCTGGGCATGCTGCTGGCGCGGACCGATGCCAACGTGCCAAAGCATCAGGGCATCTCCTACTTCGCCTTCGATATGCATGAGGAGGGCGCCGACGTGCGCCCGCTCCGGGAGATGACCGGACATGCACTGTTCAACGAGGTCTTCCTGACCGACGCCCGGGTTGCGAACAGTGCGCTGATCGGAGGCGTGAACAAGGGCTGGGCAGCCGCCAACACGACACTCATGAACGAGCGGGCCGGCCTCGGCTCCGGAGGCGGGAACTCCGGCGGAGGCGGCGTCGGCGCGCAGCCCGGCACGGTGCTCGGGCACCTCTCACGCCGGGCGGGCGACTGCGTCCCGTCGCGCGACGCGGGCGAACGGGCCAAGAAGCGGTCCAAAGGCTCCGGTGAGGTCTGGCGGGCATTGGCCCGTGGGGTCGATCTGTTCATCGACGAGGCCCGCGCTCGAGGCGTGCACACGGACCCTGTCATCCGTCAGGATCTCGTCCGGCTCTACACGCTCGGTGAACTGGGACGAATGAACGGCCTGCGACTGAAGGCCGTCAAGGCGCAAGGCAGTGACATCGCGGGGCTCCCCAACGTGGCCAAGCTGATGATGAGCCAGACCGTGCGCCTCAGCCGAGATCTCGGCATCAGCATCCTGGGTCCGAGCGGGACTCTTCACTCCTACTCGGAGGATACGCACGCGCTGGCAGACGCCTCCGGTGGATCGTTGGCGCGGGGGATCACCGAGATCGCGTTGTTCGCGCAGGCTCCGCCCATCTACGGCGGTTCCGACCAGGTGCAGCGAAACATCATCGGCGAGCGCGTGCTCCAACTCCCCAAGGAGCCCAACAGCGACCGAACCACACCGTTCTCGGAACTCCCGAAGAACGCCTGAACTTCCTCGGTTGACGATCCGAGCGGATCGGCACCCGCTCGCACGGCGCGAAGGGGAGGGCGTGCCGCTCGTCGCCAGGATCGGCCGGTCAGACGGACTGCGGGCGGGTGATTTGGCGGCTGAGCCAGTCGTCCATGCAGTGCATCGCCAGCTGCACGGCGATAGCGCCGGGCACCAGAAGGTACGCGTGGGGCAGCCCGGCGATGACGTGGAGCTCACACGGCACCCCGGCCCGGTTAAGGCGTTGCGCATAGTCGATGTCCTCATCACGGAAGCCGTCGATAGAGCCCACGACCACGCAGGTCGGAGGGAGCCCGGCCAGGTTGGTCTCTCGGGCGGCGGCGGCGTAGGGCGGGATGTCGTCGGAGCCGTAGAGATCGCCGAGATACGAGCGCCAACCGAACTCGTTGGACCCCTGTCCCCATACGTAGAGGCCCTCCGACTGGATGGAGGGCGTCTGCTGTCGGTCGTCGAGCATGGGGCAGTCGAGGAGCACGGAGGCCAGCGGCACCTCGCCGCGGTCGCGCGCCAGGACCGCCAGGGCTGCGGCGAGACCGCCACCGGCGCTGAGCCCGTAGAGGCCGATGCGGTTCTGGTCGATGCCGAGCTCATCGGCGTGGTCGTGCGTCCAGCGCAACGCGGCATAGCAGTCCTCGAGCGGACCCGGGTAGGGCGTCTCGGGCGCGAGGCGGTACTCGACCGAGACGCCCACCACACCGAGAGTGGGACACCAGCGGTCGAGCAGTGGGCTGTCCATGTCGTAGGAGCCGATGACGTAGCCGCCTCCGTGGATGGTGACGACAGCAGGCAGGAGCCCCTGCGCATCTTTGGCACGATGCACTCGCACCGGGACGGGAGGGTCACCGGGCACCTGGTGCTCGGTGCGCACCACCGCATCGGAGAGGTCGGGCGACGCGAAGGAGGCCGAACGCATGGCCGCCACGCCCTCGGCGTCAACAGTCGGGAGCTCGAACGCGTCGAGCACCGGACGGAGCTCGGGATCGAGGAGGTGCTTGACGTTCACGACCGGGCCGGCGTCCCGGCTCACGTCAGTGCCACCCCGCCGCCGCGGATGGCCGCCACGACGCCGCCGTCGACCGGGACATCGATGCCGGTGATGAAGCTCGCCTCATCGGAGAGCAGGAAGGCCGCCGCGGCTGCCACCTCCTCGGCCCGCCCAACACGGCCGATGGCCGACAGGTTCACGAGCAGATCGTTCGTGTCACGGGCCTCGCCTTCTTGGCGTCCCATCGGTGTGTCGATGATCCCAGGAGTAACCGAGCAGATGCGCGCCCCCGCCTGGCCGAAGGGCACGGCCTCCCGCCGCACCAGCCGCTGCACGCCACGCTTACTCCAGGTGTAGGCCATTCCGGGATCCTCGATCTCGGCCCCGACCGCCTCGCGGATGTTCTGGAGAAAATCGCCGGCGAGCGGATCGTCGAGGATGACGTCCGCCGCGAGGTCGGCCGGCTCGAGCGCGAGCAACGCAGCAACGGACGCAAAACAGACCACCGACGTCCCCGACGACGCCAGGAGGCGGCAACCCTCGACCAGCAGCGCGGTGCCGACCAGGTTGATGGTGAGGATGCCGCGCCAATCCGCCATGGTGGGTGACACTCCGGCGGCATGGGCGACGGCCCGCAACGGGCCCAGCTCGGACACCCGGGCGACGAGGCGGGCGATCCCGTCGGGGTCCTCGATGTCGAGGACGAAGGGCTCGACCTGCGCACGGTGGCCGGACGCCGCCAGTATGTCAGCCTGGGTGGCCAACAACACCTCGTCCCGATCGACCAGCAGAAGCTCGTCGACCATGTCGGCCACGCGCTCGGCACACGCGGCGCCCATGCCGCGGGCCGCGCCCGTCACGATCCCTACTGTCATGCGCGGTGCCCTCCCCGCTGATTGCCCGAAGCGGACGTTACAACCAGATCGGTGTCCTGCACGGTCCGGAGCGGCGTCAGGCCGGGTTCGGGTCGATCCGAAGCGCAGCGACGGCCGTGACCTCGACGCCCTCCACTACCTCGGACGACGCGCCTTCGGCACCGCTGCGGTTGATGGCACGCTCGTCGGTGCCGAGGTAGCTGGCGATGACCCGGGGGTTGTCGCGCACCTCAGCCGGTGCGCCCTCGGCAATGACCTTCCCCGTCTCGAGGCAGTACACCCGATCGCTGATCCCCATGATGAGCGGCATGTCGTGCTCAATGAGGAGCACCGAGGCGTCGAGTTGTCGGCGCACGGTCACGATCAGCGGACCGAAGGCCTCGGTCTCGCGCTGCGCCAGCCCGGCAGTCGGCTCGTCGAGGCAGAGGACCTTTGCGTCGAGCGCCAGCAGTCCCGCCAGCTCGACCACCCGGCGGGTCCCGGTAGAGAGGTCGGCGATGTAGTGGTCCCGATAGGAACCCAGGCCGAGCAGGTCGACGAGTTCGCCGACGGCGGCGCGGTCGTGCCGGCTCCGCCTCGTCGCCCGCGGGAGGGCGAGCGCCGTGGAGAGCATCCCGGTCTCGTCCCGACCTTCCAGAGCAACCAGCAGCGTCTGCGTCACCGTCAACTCAGGAAACAGAGTCGCCGACTGGAAGGTCCGACCCAGACCCAGGCCGGCGCGATAGGCGGGCGCTCTGTCGCCGATCTCCTCATCGCCCAGCCGCACGGATCCTGAAGCCGGAACGAATCCTCCGATGGCGTTCATCAACGTCGACTTACCAGCTCCGTTGCTGCCGATAAGGCCGACGATCTCGCGTTCGTTCACGCTGATGGTGGCGCCGTCGACGGCGACGTTCCCTCCGAAGGTCACCCGGAGCCCGGAGACGGCGAGTGTCGGCACGCCGGCTTCCCGGTGCTCGGGCTCCGGCACCGCCACCGTGACGGGTGGGCGTGTGGAGACCGGTGCGACGTCCTTGCCGAATCGCCGGTCGGCCCAGTTCAACAGGGCATCACGCGCGTCGTAGGCGACCTGCATCAGCCCGCGGGGGAAGTAGAGCAGCACGGCCAGCAACCCGATACTCGAGGTCAGCAACCCGAGGACCTGATTGTTGGGAGCGAGCGCGGGAATACCGATGACCCAGATGGCGCCGATGACCGCGGCCGTCACCGATCCCATACCACCGATCACCACCATGGCGACGAGGCTCAAGGAGACGTCGACGATGAAGAAGCTCCCGGGTCCGCCGAACGCCACGTTGGAATAGGCGCCACTCAGCAGCGCGCCACCCATGCCAGCCAACGCCCCCGCAATGGCGAAGGCGCGGATCTTCTCCCAGACCGGCCGGACCCGGTAAGCGGACGCGGCGTTCTCGTTGTCGCGCACCGCCATGATGGACCGCCCGATGCCGCTGTCCCTGAACCGGTTGGCGACCAGGAGCACCACCGCCAGAATGACGAGGACGACGTAGTAGTAGGCGCGCTGACCCGGGAAGGAGAGTGAGAAAAGCTTGCCGGGAACGAACGGGAGGTCAGACCCGTCCTGTGACGCCCCACTCAGGATCCCGAGACTGAAGAAGTACTGCTGGGCGGCCAGAGCGAAGACGAAGGTGACAACGGCAAGGTAGAGCCCTTTCACACGCAGCGAACTCAACCCGAGGATCATGGCGAGGACGGCGGACCCCGCGGTGGTGGCCACGATGGCGAGCCAGAACGGCACGCCTCCCTCCACCAGGCGGGCGGCGAAGAGCGCTCCGAGGCCGGCGAAGGCCATCTGGCCGAGCGACAGCTGACCCAACCAGCCGGTGAGCACCGTCAGCGAGGTGGCGCAGATGGCGAAGGCCAGCACTTCGGTGAAGGTCTGCTGTGTCGACGGTTCGGTGAAGATCAAGGGAAGCACGATGGCGATCGCCCCAAGCAGGAAGATCCCGCTCTTGTTGATATTGCGGGCCCAGCGCGAGGACTGCAGCCGCTCGGGGATCGGACGCGCTCTGGGAGTGAAAGCGAAGACCTCGCTCTCGTCCGTGCGCTCCCGGTTGAAGAGGACGGCCACCACGACAATGATGAGGAGCAGCAGGTTGATCAGGCCTGGCTCGTCAATGAAGTTGAAGTTCACAACGCTCTGCAGCAGGCCGATGACAACGCTGGCGACGATGGTGCGGCTGAACGAGGTCATGCCACCGATGACTGCAGCGACGAGCGCGAGGGACAGGGTTTGCGGCCCGAGGGTGGTCAGGTCGCCCGCCGCGCCGCTCTGGCCGGCGATCAGGATGACCGAAAGGGTGGACAGCGCCGCCGCCAGAGCCCACACCAACGTCGAGACCAATTTGGGACTGATGCTCGACAAGCGAGCGAGACGCGGATTGCTGGCGCAGGCCTTGACAGTACGACCGAGCGTCGTACGTTCGAGAAACCACGTCAAGGCGATGAGGGTGATCGGCACGATAATCAGGATCGAGAGATCTGATCCGCGTACGGTGACACCAGCGACGGTCCACGTGCCGCTGATCGCACTCGGGAAGTGGATGGTAATGGCAGTCGGGGTCGGGATCTTGATGGCGATGGCGAGGGCCAGCTGTGAGACGCCGATGGTGGCCACCAGGACCACGACGCGGGGTGACTTGCGCAACCGACGGATGATGGCCAGGTCCACGACAGCCCCGAAGGCCAGTCCCAAGAGCAGAGCAACGGCCAGGCCGACCCAGAAGGGTACGTGATACTGGACGACGAGCAACGACAGGACGGCGGCCCCGACGACGCCCATGTTGCCGACGGCGAAGTTGATGATCCGGGTGGCCCGGTAGACGAGTACCACGCCGACTGCGATGACCGCGACGCCGAGCCCCTGGACGACGCCGTCGAAAATGATTTGGCTGTTCAACCAGGTCACTGCAAGCATCAGCCCGCCTCGTGGCCCCCGAGGAACACGGCCCGCGCCAGGTCGTCCCGTTCCATGAGGTCGCGGATCCGGCCTTCGAACCGCACACGGCCCTTCTCGAGGAAAACGGCTCTGTCGGCGATGGCAGCGGCAACGTTCAGCGACTGCTCAACGATGATGAGCGTCTCCCCGGCCGCCTTCAGGCCGTCGATCACTTCAATCAGCTCCTGGACGATGATTGGGGCCAGACCAAGCGACAGCTCATCAATCATGAGCACCGCCGGGTCGTGAAGCATGGCGATAGCCAGCGCGAGCATCTGTTGCTGCCCACCCGACAGAGCGTCGGCCCGCTCCCCCCGGCGATCCCGCAGGGCGGGGAAGAGCTCGTAGACCCGATCGGTCCGCCGGCGCAGCTCGCCCTTGTCGGACCGGTAGACGAAGCCACCCATTTCGAGATTCTCCGCCACCGTCATCGGGCCGAAGACGCCCTTCCCGCCCTGCAGAAGGTGGATGCCGAGCCGGGACCGCTGTTCGGGGGTGGTGTAGGTGATGTCCCGACCGTGGAGGCGCACGACCCCGCGCGCCGGTACTTCCAGGCCCGACGCGACGTTGAGCGCAGTCGACTTCCCTGCGCCGTTGGTCCCCAGAAGGGCCAGCACCTCTCCCTTCCTCACTTCGAAACTGACGCCGAAGAGGATCTGCACGTGCCCGTAGCTGAAGTCGACGTTGCTCACCTGAAGGACCGGGATCGACTCGGGGTCGGCCTCCTGGCGGCGGTACTCCTCGAGCTCCTCCTGCAGTTCCACGACAACGAGGGAGAGGTCGTTGCGGATGTAGTGCGCGCTCCGGATGATCATGATCGCCCCGAAGATCGTCGAGGGGATCATGATGATCAAGACGGTGGTGCGGATTCCCCAAACGCTGTCGAGAAGGGCCGCCAAGACGGCGCCTCCAGTCGCCCCGATGAAGAACACGTAGATCCCGCCCACTGCGCCGACCATGCCCCGCAGCCGGTACGGGGCCACAGACGTCAGCACCGGGGCGATCATGGAGAACCCCGTCAGGAGGAGGACGCCGCTGGGGACGCTGAAGACGGCCCAGAGCACCGCGTTGGGCATGAAGTACTGAATGGGAACTATCAGGGCGACGGGCAGGACGACCTTGCCGATGAGCGAAAGAGCCTTTGCCGGATCCTTGCGGTAGAGGCGGTCGTAGTACCGCCCGATGATGGGGAGTGTGATCAGCACCCCTGCGGTCCCGACGGAACCGATGATGCCGCGCTGGAACGCGTCGAGGCCGAATCGCTGCTTGAGGTAGAGGTTGCCGAGCACGGGCCCGGTGAAGAGCCCGAAGCCAATGGCCGAAAAGGCGATGAGCACGGTCTTGATGGTCCGGATGCGCATGACCCGCTCGAACGCGGCTTCGAAGGACGGTGCGGCGGGAGGTGTGTCGCCCAGGACGTCGCCGAGCACGTCCTTCTTCTCGTATTGACCGCGGGGCGGCTCGGGGATCCGGAAGGCGAAGACTGCGACCAGCAGGATCGGAACGGCCAGGATGTAGAAGGCCCAGCGCCAGCCGTTGGGGCCTCCCACTTCGGTGGCGATGAGGCCGACCAGCAGCGGGCTGGCGGCCAGCGCCAGACCCTGGCCCATGCCCATGGCGGCGTAGATCCGGCCGCGCACGTTGATCGGATACGTGTCGGCCAGCAGCGAACCATGGACGCTTTGGGTGCTCGATTGCGAGATGCCGGCTCCGAAACGGGCCAGGAAGAAGACGAAGATGTTGATGGCGAAACCGGTCGCGGCCACCATCAGCCCGAACACGAGGGTGGCCCAGCCGATGATGGGTGCCCGTCGGTAGCGGTCGGCCAGCCAGCCCATCGGCAGGATACCCAGGACGAGGAATCCGCCCGTGATACCCGCCACGAAGGTTATGGCACCGGTCGAGACGTGGAACGAGGACTGGATGTTCGGGGCAAGGACGGCGAGCCCTTGGCTCTGAAGGTTGTCCAGCGTGACGATGATCGCCAGGATGACGAAGGCGCGTGCTCCGGCGGTGCGCAGTCCCTCGCGCAGCGTGATCTGCTCCTCCCCGGCTCCGGGCAGCATGTCCTCGGGGAACAGGAACTCCGGCGTGGACTCGGCGACCAGCTGCCGTTCGGCGGCCGAATCGACGACGAGGTGGGCCAGGTCCGCCGCGCTCATGTCGTCGGATGGGCCGGGACTCGTGACGTCTCCGCCCGTCGGCTGGCTCATTGAATTCCCGATCCCCGGTCTCGGCTCCGTCCCCGCGCCGCAGCACGCACGGTGCGACTGCGTGCGAGGGCGGAGCCGATCGGGATCACCACCCCTAGCTTGACGCGGGCACGAGCGTCTCGCTCGTGGGGCTGTACTTGTAGATGGTCACCGGGCCCGTGGCGTAAGGCTGGTTGGGACCGAACGAGACCACACCGATGCCGGGAACCTCCGCGTTCTTGAGCGCATAGCCCGCCTTGGTGAAGCTCGCCGTCGTCAGGTTCTTCCCCGCCGCGGTCGCGATGTCATCGAAAAGCCCCAGGTACTGGCAGGCCTCGAGGATCGCCTCGAACGACGTGTCGGTGGTGTTGCCCGCTCCCGGAGTGGTCGGGTTCACCGGCGCCGTCATCGGGTCGGACGGGTAGGCCTTGTGGTAGTCGGTGGCACACTTCTTGATCGCGGGATCCTTCCACTGCTGGTAGTTCGACGGCGCGGAGAGCGCTGAGTACGCGTACTTCAAGTACGGGTTGGCGCCCTTGGTGGACTCCACGTACGAGAGCAGCGACGACTCGCTGGTGGCGATGTAGGTGGGCTTGTAGGTGCTCTGGTTGTCGAGCTGGGCCCGGGGCCACGTCGTCGAGCCCGAGCCACCGACGCCGATCACCAGGTTCACCCCGGCACTTTGGAAGCGTTGCGAAATTGACTGGACTTCCTGGTCGGATGCCACGGCGTCGGTCGCCTGCACGCTGTCCTCTGCGGTCAGCGCGACCGGGATCCCCAGCTTCTTGAGCGCCGCTTGGTCCACCTTTACCTCAGGAGCGTCCGAGTCGGCGCCATAGAAGAGCGCCACCTTCTTGCCCTTGAAGTAGCCGGCCTTCTTGAAGGCGGCGAACTGGAGCGGATCGAAGTTCGCCGCAGGCGGGATGAGGGTGAAGTCGGCCCCGGCAGTGCCCGTCACCGGCTCCGGCAACGATCCCGCTATCACCGAGGTGTCGTGGGTCTGCTGGTAGCAGGTCGGGAAGACCGGTGAGACGGCGACGAAAACGTGGTCGTCCTCGGTCAGCTGCGTGCACGACGACGTGGCGTCGGCCGGCACCGACGGGTTCATCTCCACCGAGCTCAGCACGAGCTTGCGACCGTTGATCCCCCCTTTGGCGTTGATGTCGGAGATGACGGACTGGTACGCGTCAGGAAAGTTGCCGTCGTTGATCGTGACGCCGAGGCTCTTCAGGGCCTGGAAGTTCACGTACGGCAGGCCCACGGCGATGGTCTTCGCCGTGACACCCTGATCGGCCGGGCTCGCCGCGCCGGCGGCCGGACTGACGGCGAGCGTCGAGCCCAGCAGTGTCACGAGGGCGGCTGCTCCGGCCCAGATGGATGTTCGGGCGCTCATAGCCCCTCCTTTTCGGGAGTGCCCCTCTCGAGGCTCCCTCCCTGCTCTTCCCCCTACGGATTGGATGTTGTGCGACATGATTGCTCCCTAAATGCTGTTTGTGACGTCGGGTACCTGCACGGTGCGACTCCACGAGATGTCATCCGACGAACGCCCGATCAGAATTTCGTACGAGCCGGCGTCGACCTGCCACCCGCGCTCGCGGCGCGGCACAGGCGGAGAGAGGAAGTTGAACATCTCGGGGACGAAGGCCTGTACGTCGTCCCAGTCATCCTGGCCCGGGTCCCAGTAGGCGAAGGCACGATCGTCGAGCACGAGCTCCACGGTGGCGGTCTCGCCTGGTTCGAGGGAGACCTTGCGGAATGCCTTCAGTTCCTTGGGCGGACGCGCCAGGCGAGAAGACCCGGGTGCGACATAGCACTGCACGACGTCGGAGCCGCGACGACTCCCCACGTTCGTCACGGGGATGGCCACCGTGATCGTTTCCCCCGACCGGTGAGTCGTCGTCGACAACGTCGGCTCGCCCAGATCGAACGCCGTGTAGCTCAGGCCGCAGCCGAACGGGAACCGCGGCGCGATGGCGTTGTGCTCATAGCCGCGGTACCCCATGAACAGGCCCTCGCCGTAACGCAGTTCGCCGTTCTCACCGGGAAAGTTCGCGTGAGAAGGTGCGTGCTCCAGTCGCATCGGGAGCGTGATGGGGAGGCGCCCTCCGGGCTCTGCGGCACCCACGAGCACGTCTACCAATCCCCCGGCCAGCTCCTGGCCTCCGAACCAGCACTGCAGCACGGCGGCGACGTCCTGCGCCCACCCCATGTCGACTGGTGCCGCAGCGTTGACCACCACGACGGTACGGTTGTTGACCGCGGCGATCCGCCGGATCAACTCGGCCTGACGCCCTGGCAAGGAGAGCGTGGTGCGGTCGCGTCCCTCCGTTTCCGTCTCGGCAGACGTGCCGACACAGACGACGGCGACATCCGCCTCGCTCGCAACGGCGACGGCGCGCGCCAGCAGCGCATCGCCGTCGAGAGTCCGAAAGCCGACACGGAAACCGGCCAGGCTCGTCTCGCTGAAGGCGTACTCCACGACCAAGTCGACCGGTAGGTCCTTCTCGAAGTGAACCTCGGCCAGTAGGTCTTGGCTGGCCTGGCCGAAGAAGTCGTTGCCGCCGGCGGGGGGACGATTGATGAACCCGTCCAGAACGACTTCGTCGTTGACCAAGAGGCGGGCCAACCCCGCCTGGGCGAGTGCCAACTGGAAGAGACCCGTCTCCTCTGGGACCACAGTCCCTCTGACCCGCATGGACCAGACGCGGGCCGAAGGCTCGAAGCTCAGGCCGATCTTCATCATCCGGAGCTCGTCGAGCAGCTGGGTCTCGGTCACAGGACCTTCGAGCGCAAGGCCGTCGTAGGTCTCCGCCAGGAAGCCGTCAGGCGCTCGGAGCACCGCGCTGCCCACGACCGCCGGGGACAAAGAGGGCTCGCACCCTCGCTCGTACGCGAGCGCGCGGTCGGGACCGAGCGCCCGAGCCAGAGCGTCGACCACGCTCTCCACACGATGAGGCGTCACCTGCGCCGACCCGCCTCCCATGATGGTGGGGGTCAGCGCCGGCGCACCCACCAACGCAATGCGACCAGCCGAGGGCGCGAGCGGCAGGACCCCGTCGTTCGAAAGCAGCACCGTCGCCTCCGCAGCGGCGCGCCGGAGCAACGCCACGTCGTCGGGCGTCGGCGCTTTCGGAGCCGGGGCGGGGGCCGGTCCATCGAGGGCCCCGATCCGGTCGAACCCGCCGAGCAGGCGGCTGACCGCAGCGTCGAGGTCCGCCTCGTCGACGTCGCCCTTCTTGACGGCATCGACCACGGTTGCACCAAGACCGCGGGCCGGGCCGGGCATTTCGAGATCGAGCCCGGCGGCAAGCGACACCTTCGTGTCGGTGACGGCGAACCAGTCCGTCATCACCAAGCCCTCGAATCCCCATTCGTCACGCAGGATGTCGATGAGGAACTCCGGTCTCTGGGTAAGCCAGCGCCCGTTCAGCCGGTTGTAGGCCGTCATGATGGCGAGCGCACCGCCCTCGCTGACGGCGATCTCGAACGGGACGAGATAGAGCTCGCGTAGGGAGCGCTCGTCGATGACCGAGCTGATGGACGCCCGTTCGAACTCGGCGTCGTTGCCCACGAAATGCTTGACGGTGGCAAAGACGCCTTCCGACTGGACGCCTCGCACGTACCCGGCAGCGAGGCGCCCCGACAAGAGAGGATCTTCGGAGTAGCACTCGAAATTCCGCCCGGCCAACGGTGACCGGTGCAAGTTGACCGTCGGGGCGAGTAGGCCTCGGCAGCCGCGGTCGCGCGCTTCCCTGCCAACGAGAGCGCCCAACTCCTCGACCAGTGCAGGGTTCCACGTCGCGCCGAGAGCGGAGCCGCACGGGATGCAGGCCGAGGCGTCACTCCCCATGCCTGGGAGCGAATTTCCCCGGGCGCCGTTCGGACCATCGGTCACGTGCACCTTCGGGATGCCGAGCCGGTCGACGGCAACGGTGGACAACATGTCCTCTCCCGAAGTGAGAGCGGCCTTCTCTTCAAGCGTCAGCGCCTCCACCAACGCTTTGACATCCGTCAATTCACTGCCCCCGTACTCGCACTCTGATATGACGAGAATGTGATTTTTGAGGACTATAAGAAATTCTCAGGCCCAGCGCAAGCGTACCGACCGGTCCAATTCCGGACGGTGCGGGACGACGATACATCGGGACACCTCGCGTGCGCGGTCGGATCCGATTCCGCTTCCCCAGGCCGCTGAACTGGTGCGACGAGCTTCGTATCCCGACCAGCCGCCCCTGAACCAGGCGGCCTCTTGACGCCGCGCCGAGGCGCCGAGTCCAATGACCGCGTGGCCAGCAGCGGTGGTGATCGGGAGGGACAGCGCCGTTTCTCGCAGATACGCGGCGCTCCATTCGGGGAGAACGCCGGGGCAGACGAGCACAGCCGGCAGCCGCGGGGCGACCTGCGTCGGCAGCAGATCATTGACGCAGCGGTCGAGCTCTTTGCCTCCAAGGGCTACCGCGGCACCGGAGTGTCGGCCCTGGCCGACCGGGTGGGAATGACGGCGACCGGCCTGCTCTACTACTTCGGGACGAAGGAACGCCTGCTCCGTGAGGTGGTCGCCGAACGCGACCGCATGGAGGCGATCGACCCGGACCGGGCCTTGCCCTTGGAGCTGACCCTGTCCAATTTGCGGGACCTCGGGCGGCACAACGCCGAGACGGCCGTTCTCACGCGGCTCTACCTCGTCTTGGGTGCCGAGAGCCTCGATGTCGACGACCTGCTACACGATTTCTTCGTCGAGCGGTACGCCACGGGTCGACAGTTCGTACGCGCACTGCTCGACGACGAGAAGGCGCGGGGGCGTATCCGCGAGGACGTGGACGTCGACCAGATCGCGCTCGAGGTCATCGCCACCATCATGGGCGTCGAGTACCAATGGCTCACGGACCCCGCGCGCGTCGACATGGCGCAGGCCATGGAGACCTACATCGACCAGCTGATCGAACGACTCGCTCCCCGGTAGGCATTCCCCGCTGTTCTCGGCGCCGACCGAACGGCGGCCGATAAGGTCGCCTCGGACCCGGTCGATGAAGGAGGGACGCGCGTGTCAGAGGAACTCGGCGCCGCAGGTTTGCGCTTCGAGCGGGAGGGCGTGGTGGCCTGGTGCGTGATCGACCGGCCCGCAGCCAGAAACGCCTTCACGCCGGCGATGTACTTCGGCATCAAGCGTGCCGTGGGCATCGTCAACCAGGACCCGGACCTCGCCGCTCTCATCATCACCGGCACGGGGGACGTCTTCGCCCCTGGTGGAGACCTCGGCGGGCGCTCGGACCCCGGTGACGAGCCGACCCCGGACATCGGCCACGACATCCTCCCCTTCCTGACCATCCGGGACAGCCGGGCACCGGTGGTGTCCGCGGTCAATGGGATATGCCAGGCCGGTGGACTCCTGATCGCCATGTTGAGCGACATCGCCGTGGCGAGCGACCGGGCCACGTTCCGCGTGCCCGAGCTCCTACGCGGTATCCCCGATGCCACCTACGCCGCGGTGTTGCCGGCCCACGTCGGCCTGGCCGTCGCCCGCGATCTTTTGCTGTCGGCCCGGCGCTTCGACGCCGCGGAGGCGCAGCGGATCGGCGTGATCTCGCGTCTGGTTCCGCACGAGGAGCTGCGGGATGCCGCACTGCAGGCGGTGAGGGAAATCCTGCAAACACCGCCGATGGCGCGCATGCACGTCAAGCGGATGCTCAACGAACGCTACGGCCTCATCGACTACCAGACGATGTTCTGGGCGCTGGCGGAGTCGCCCGAACCCCGTGAGGGCATGCTGGCTTTCATGGAGAAGCGGGCGCCGAGCTGGGTCCCCGAGGAGTTCGCGTAGCGGCAGTCGCCTCGGGGGACAGGTCTCAGGCCCTCACCGCGCGCAGGCAGAACGCGGTCACACGTTCGACCTCGGCACGCGTGGGCTGCACCTGGCGCCACAGACAGTCGGAGAGCAGGCCGAGCGCGGCGTGCGCGGCGAGCACGGCGTCGAACTCGGGCGCCGTGCTGCCCAGCGCGGCGAACGGCTCGTGCAGCAGCGACGAGACGGGTGCACTGGCGAAATGGCGCCCGGCAGCCGGTCCCCCACCGAGCGCGCTGGCGTTCCACAGCACGGCCAAGGTCGTCGCCGCGATGTCCTTGTCGGCCTGGGCCAGGACGCCGCGGACCCACCGCCGGACCTGACCCTCGGGGGTCGACTCCTTGGCCAGCTGGTAGGCCAGGTAGCTCTGGAGCCTCTCGCCCCCGTCCTCGAGAAGGGCCGTAACCAGGGCGTCCTTGGAGCGGAAGTGCCGGTAGAAGGCCTCGTTGGACAGCCCGGCCTCAGCCACGATGTCGGCGACACGGGGCCGCGACGAGGTGCCGCAGCGGCGGATGACCTCAAGCGCAGCATCGAGCAGGCGCCGGACCTCGCTGGCGTACTGGTCCTCCCGCTTGGCCAGCGTCCGGCGGACGATGCGGCCGGCCACGTCGTCGGTCGGGGCGGTTGGTATTGCGTTCTTGATAGTCAGAATCATATTCTGAATCACGACCGAGGGAGGGTTGCACATGGCGTGGGACTTCGAAACCGATCCTGAGTACCAGGAGAAGCTCGACTGGGTGGACCAATTCGTCCGCGAGGAGGTCGAGCCCCTCGACCTCGCGTTCCCGCACATGCAATTCGTGCCGCTGGAAGGGAAGCGCCGTGAGGCGATCGACCCGCTGAAGGAAGAGGTGCGACGTCAGGGGCTGTGGGCCACCCACCTCGGGCCGGAACTGGGCGGGCAGGGTTTCGGCCAGCTGAAGCTGGCGCTGCTCAACGAGATCCTGGGCCGCTCGCAGTGGGCGTCGGTGGTGTTCGGATGCCAAGCGCCCGACACCGGTAACGCGGAAATCATCGCCCACTACGGCACCGACGAGCAGAAGGAGCGTTATCTCATGCCCCTTCTCAACGGAGAATGCTTCTCGAGCTACTCCATGACGGAGCCGCACGCCGGCGCCGACCCGACCTTGTTCAAGACGCGGGCGGTCAAGGACGGCGACGAATGGGTCATCAACGGCTGGAAGTACTTCTCGTCCAACGCCAAGACAGCATCGTTCCTGATCGTCATGGCCGTGACCAACACCGACGTCAGCCCCTACAAGGGCATGTCGATGTTCCTGGTGCCGACAGACACGCCCGGCGTGAACATCGTCCGCAACGTCGGCCTCTTCGGTGAGCCGGTCAACGAGGGCTCACACGCGTTGATCCACTACGAGGACGTGCGGGTCCCGGAGGAGGCGCTCCTGGGCGGCGAAGGTCAGGCCTTCGTCATCGCCCAGACCCGTCTCGGCGGTGGACGGATCCACCACGCCATGCGGACCATCGGCATGGCCCAGAAGGCCATCGACATGATGTGCGAACGCGCGCTCAGCCGCGTGACCGCCGGCAGCAAGCTGGCCGACAAGCAATTCGTCCAGGGCTACATCGCCGACTCCTACGCCCAGCTGGTGCAATTCCGACTGTTCGTCCTCTACACGGCGTGGGAGATCGATAAGTACAACGACTACAAGCGGGTACGCAAGGACATCGCGACGGCGAAGGTCGTGATGCCGACAGTGCTGCACGACATCGCCTGGCGCGCCATGCAGGTGCACGGTGCGCTGGGCACCACGAACGAGATGCCCTTCATGGGCATGGTGCACGGTGCTGCTGTCATGGGCCTGGCCGACGGGCCGACCGAGGTGCACAAGGTCACCGTCGCCCGCCAGGTGCTGCGGGACTACAAGGAGAGCGACGACATCTGGCCCACCCAGTGGCTGCCCAAGCGGCAGGAGGCGGCCAAGGCAAAGTACGGCCAGTACATGGAGTTGGAGGTAGGGAACCTGTGAGTGTGATCGAAGAGCCCCTCGGCGACGAGCCGACGATCGCTGATGCCGCCAAGCTGACGGCCTGGCTCGACGCCCAGGGACTCGGTGTCGGGGCACCGCTCGAACACCGGTACATCTCGGGGGGAAGCCAGAACGAGATCTACGAGCTTCGCCGGGGCGACCTGCACGGCGCCATGCGGATCCCCCCAACGAGCGCGCCGGCGTCACGCGACGACGGCATCGCGCGCGAGTGGCGGATCATCGAGGCCCTGTCCGGGACCAACGTGCCCCACACCGAGGCGATCGCCGTCTGCACCGACCAGTCGGTGCTGGGCCGAACCTTCTACATCATGGGCTTCGTCGACGGCTGGTCTCCCATGTCCACCCGACGGCAATGGCCGGCACCCTTCGACACCGACCTCGAGGCGCGGCGCGGGCTGGCCTTCCAGCTCGTCGAGGGCATCGCACTGCTGGGCAACGTCGACTGGCAGGCCAAGGGCCTCACCGACCTGGGTCGTCCCGAGGGTTTCCACGAGCGCCAAGTGGACCGTTGGACGGCGTTTTTGGAGCGCATCAGGGCCCGGGATCTTCCCGGTTTCGAGGAGGCTGCGGCGTGGCTACGGGCCCATCGGCCGATCGACTACATCCCCGGGCTGATGCACGGCGACTACCAGTTCGCCAACGTCATGTTCGAGAACGGTGCGCCGGCGCAGCTGGCCGCCATCGTCGACTGGGAGATGGGCACCGTTGGCGACCCCAAGCTCGACCTGGGCTGGGTCGTGCAGTCCTGGCCCGACGACACCACCAGCGACGAGGACAGGACGGGCGGGTATGTCGACATGACGGGCATGCCCTCGCGTGACGAACTGCTGGCGCATTACGCCAAGACATCGGGCCGGCAGGTGGACGACATCGACTACTACTGCGTGCTGGCCAAGTGGAAGCTCGCGGTCGTGCTCGAGCAGGGTTTTCAGCGGGCGGGAGACGACGAGAAGCTGCAGGCGTTCGGCGCGGTCGTGCTCGACCTCATGCAGTCGGCGGCCGACTTGGCCGAATCGACCGACTATTCGGTGTTGGCGTAGAGGTCTGCTGCGTGCGTGCCGCGTTGTGCTCGACCTACGGCGGGCCGGAAGTCATTGCTGTGACGGACATCGACCCGCCGCGGGTCGGAGCCGGCGAGGTCAGGGTCCGGGTCCACATCGGCGCCATCAACTTCCCTGACCTGCTGGTGATCGCCAACACGTATCAGATGTCGGCTCCCCTGCCCTTCGTCACCGGCAGCGAATTCGCCGGCGTGGTCGCCGAGATCGGCGACGGCGTCAACAACGTGGTCGTCGGCCAGCGCGTCTTCGGCTCGTGCTTCATCGGTGCCTTCGCCGACGATGTCGTGGTGGGGGCGGGCGCCCTTACCCCGATCCCCGACGAGGTGGACGATCGCGTGGCGGCAGCCTTCGGCGTCGCCTACAAGACGGCGTACCACGTGCTGCGCTCGGTGGCGGCAGTGCAACCGGGCGAAGAGCTCATTGTGCTCGGTGCCGGCGGCGGAGTCGGCTCTGCCGCCGTTCAGCTCGGGGCCGCCCTCGGCGCGAGGGTGACGGCGATCGCCTCGTCGCCCGAAAAGCTCCAAGCCGCCAAGGCATGCGGAGCCGAGCGGTTGATCGACCACAACGGCGGCGACCTGCGGCAGGCGCTGCGCGAGGCGCTGCCCGACGGCGCGGACGTCGTCGTCGACCCGGTGGGGGGCGACCTCGCCGAGCCGGCCCTGCGTGCGCTGCACTACGGCGGCCGCTTCGTGACCGTGGGCTACGCCGGAGGGACCATCCCTCGCATTCCGCTCAACCTGGTGCTGCTCAAGGGCATCCTCATCCTCGGTTTTCAGTTCCGCGACTTCGCCATGCACCAGCCGGGCGACATGGCCCGCAACGACCGCGAGCTCCTGGAGCTGCTCGCCGAGGGTCGCGCCGCACCCCTCATCGGGGCCCAGTTCGACCTGGCCGACGTCGTGGCCGCCCTGCGCCACGTGGCTGACGGCAAGGCGGTGGGCAAGGTGCTGCTGCAGGTCACCCCCCCGGCCTGAGGCCCGGCGGACCCCGGGGGGCGGCCCCCCAGGCACGAGGCTATTGTCGACGTCGATGTCAGAATTGGATTCCGCCGGACCGATGCAGGGCAGCCCGGCCGGGCGGACAGAGGGAGGGTTCCGTTGACCGCAGTGATGGAGGGCGTGCGCGTCCTCGAAGTGGCCGAGCACACGTTCGTGCCGGCGGCGTCGGCGCTCTTGGCCGACTGGGGTGCCGACGTCATCAAGATCGAGCCGATCGAGCGGGGCGACGCCATGCGCGGCCTGGCCGCCACCGGGGTGGTGTCCATCAGCGGCGACGTGCACGCGCTGCTCGAGCACTCCAACCGGGGCAAGCGCAGCCTCGCCCTCGACCTCACCACACCCGAGGGCCTCGACATCCTCTACAAGCTCGTGGAGACGGCGGACGTGTTCCTGATCAACAAGCTGCCCCGGGTGCGCAAGAAGCTCAGCATTGAGCTCGAGGACATCCGGGCGCACAACCCGAACATCATCTACGTGGCGGGCACCGGACAGGGCGAGCGCGGCCCCGACGCCGACAAAGGCTCCTACGACTCTTTGTCCTTCTGGTTCCGCGCCGGCGTCTCCCTCGGGGCGAAGCCGGCCGACGTGGACCGGCTCCCCAATCCGCCGGCGCCCGGCTTCGGCGACTCCATCGGGGCCATGACCATCGCCGGCGGCATTATGGGCGCGCTGTTCCACCGCGAGCGCACCGGAGAAGCGACCACGGTCGATGTCTCGCTGCTCGGCACCGGCATGTGGGCCATGGGCCAGGCCTTCGCACTCTCGCTCGTGAGCGGCAAGCCCTGGGGCGGCCCGCCGACCAACGCGCCGCGGCTGAACCCGCTGGTGCGCAACTACGAGACCAAGGACCGGCGCGCTGTTTCCTTCTGCTGCCTGCAGGCCAGCCGCTACTGGGCCGAGCTCTGTGTCGCTGTCGGCCGACCCGAGCTCGCCACCGACCCGCGCTTCGCCGACCACGCCGGGCTGGTCGAGAACAGCCTCGAGGCGCAGTCACTCATGGGGCAGGCGTTCGCCGAGCACACCGTGGCGGAGTGGCGCGAGCTTCTGGCCGATTTCACCGGACAATGGTGCGTCGTGCAGGACACGCTCGAGTGCGCCGTCGACCCGCAAGCCATCGCCAACGGGTACATGCAGGACTGCGAGACGGCGAGCGGCACGTCCTTCCAATTGGTGGCGTCGCCCGTGCAGTTCGGCGGCGAGCCTTCGCCGGTGCGCCGCGCTCCCGAGTTCAACGAGCACGGCGACGCCATCCTCGAAGAAGTCGGAGTCGACTGGGATACCATCGTCGACCTCAAGGTTCGTTCCGTCGTCGGCTAGGCCGCGCCGCTCCATAGTCGTTCGTTTCAGTCGTTCGTTCGCAATCATTTTCGTTTGTTCGTCTGTTTGTCAGGAGGAGACACATGCCACTGTTCGATGCATTCCGCTACGACGGGAAGCGAGTCCTGGTTGTCGGGGGCGCCACCGGTATGGGGGCGGCCACGGCCGCGCTGGTGCAGGACGCAGGCGCCGAGGTCGTCATGATGGACTTCGCCGAGATGAAGCTGCCCGGCGCCAAGGCCATCCACGTCAACCTGGCCGAGGAGGCGTCCATCGACGCTGCGGTTGACGAGTGCGGGGGCCCGATCCATGCGCTGTTCGCCTGCGCCGGCGTGGCCGACGGCACACCCGGGATCGAGAAGATCAACTTCGTCGGTCACCGCCACCTCATCAACCGCATGTTGGCCGGCGGGATGCTGCCGCGCGGCTCCGCCATCGGCTTCATTTCGTCGGCGGCGGGGCTCGGCTGGGAAGCCAGCCTCGGCGAGATCAAGGAATACCTCGACACGCCCGACTTCGACTCCGGCTCGGCCTGGGCCGTCGAGCACGGCTACGCCGATTACTTCCACTCCAAGCAGGCCGTGTGCGCCTATGTGGCCCGCGAGGCCTTCCCGCTGCTGAAGCAGGGCATCCGCATCAACGCCATCTGCCCCGGACCGACCGACACCCCGCTGGCCCAGGCCAACGCGGACATGTGGCTCGCCTTCGGCGCCGACTTCCGCGAGGAGACGGGCATCGAGGCCTCGACGCCGCTCGAGCAGGCCTACCCGCTCGTCTTCCTGTGCAGCGACGCCGCGGCGGCCATCTCGGGGATCACGCTGATCAGCGACGTCGGCTACGTGAGCTCCGGGATCACGAACTCGTTCCCGCCCGCCAACGCGGCGGCCGGGTTCCTGCTCGCCCGCACCTGGGACTGACGGCTCCCGCCGTTCAGGCCTTCTCTGCTTCGGCCGGCTTGTCCGGCCGCCAGTAGACAGCCAGGAGGCCGGCCGCCCCGAGGACGCCGCCGCCCAGCGAGATGGCGAAGCCGGGCCATCCCCACAGGTGCTGCAACGCGCTCACGTGCCCGTCGATGCTCCACTGGCCGGGCCCGATGGTCCCGACCACCACGCCCATGGCCGTGAGAACCATGACGTACTCCCAGCCCTCGCCGGGACGGAAGATGAAGAAGCCGTTCTTCAGGTGGTTGGTGATCCAGGCCACGACCATGACGCCCACCACGCCCGCGCCGGCGAGCGGCGTCAGCAGCCCGAGCACGAGCAGGCCGCCGGCGCCGATTTCGACCAGGCTGGCCATCCAGGCGTGGAGGATCCCCGGGCGCATGCCCAACGAGTGGAACCAGCGCCCCGTGCCCTCGATTTTGCCGCCCCCGTAAATGTGGTTGATGCCGTGGGCGAGGAAGACGGCACCGAGCACCACGCGGGCGATCAGCAGCGCCATGTTGACGGAGGAGACGGAGAGGTCCCCCAGGATCACATGCGACACGCTCGAACCTTCCTTCTGTTGAGTTCCCTTGAGTCGCCAGGACCGGGATGTGCCCGGCGGGCGCACTTGCCCCCGCAGGATCTTCGGCGACAATGCCCTCCGGTATCAACTCTGCCCGACCAGCGCCTTCGGGCGCGGATCGTTGCCCACGGTCAGACGCCCTTGTACACCAACCCGTCCTTCATGACGAAGCTGACTTCCTTGGTCACCCGGATGTCCTCGGTGGGGTCGCCGGGAACGGCGACGATGTCGGCCAGGAAGCCGGGCGCGAGCTGCCCCAGGTCGTGGGCCCGCTCCACCAGGTCGGCGCTGGTGAGGGTGGCCGCCTGCAGGGCCTGCAGCGGCGTCATGCCCCGGTCGACCATGGCGATGAGCTCGTCGGCCTGGGTCCCGTGCGGAATAGCCGGGGCGTCGGAGCCGCAGGCGATCTTGACTCCGGCGGCGAGGGCCTTGGCGAACATCTGGCGGGCCTGCGGGAAGATCTCGGCCGCCTTCTTCTGCAGGATCGGGTGGATGCGGTCGATCGCCATGTGATCGGCCAGCGCGGTGGTGCCGACCAGGAAGGTCCCCGACTCGGCCATCAGCTTGATGGTGTCGTCGCTGGCGAGCGAGCCGTGCTCGATGCAGTCGACCCCGGCCCGGATGCAGGCGCGGATGCCGGCGTCACCGTGGGCGTGGGCGGCCACCCGCAGGCCGTTGCGGTGTGCCTCGTCGACGATGGCGGCCAGCTCCTCGTCGGAGTACTGCTGGGCGCCGGCGGCCGAGCTGAAGGACATCACACCGCCCGAGGCCGAGATCTTGATCAGCTTGGCTCCGTACTTCATCTGGTAGCGCACCGACTTGCGTACCTCGGAGATCCCGTTGGCGATGCCCGACTCCACGCTCTGCGGCATGATGCCGGGTGCCAAGCCCTGGAACATGGTGGGATCGAGGTGGCCGCCCGTCGGGGTGATGGCGTGGCCCGCCGGGAAGATGCGCGGGCCGGGGAACCAGCCCTGGTCGACAGCGCGGGCGAGGTCCACGTCGAGCAGGAAGCCGGCCGTGTAGACCATCAGGCCGAGATTGCGCACGGTGGTGAAGCCGGCCATGAGCGTGGTGTTGCAGTTCACCGCGCCGCGCAACGTCCGGTACACCGGCGAGTCCTTTACGCCGTGCATCGGGTCGGGCAACCCGTCGGGGCCGCCCGGCCCGCCGATGAGCATGTTGAGCTCCATGTCCATCAGGCCCGGGAGCAGCGTCACGTCACCCAGGTCGATCTCGGTCGCCGTGGTCGGGAGCTCCGCCGGGTCGACACCGACGATCTGGTTCCCGTCGACGGCGATCACCGCGGGCGAGCGCACCACGCCGGCCGTCACGTCGAGCCAGCGGTCGGCACGCAGGATGATCACGTCGCTCATTCGGAGTCCCCTCTAACGGATCGGCTCGTCGCCGCTCATGGTGGTGCGGTGCATTTCGCGGCCCGAGGTGGGGTCGTAGGGATGCACCCGGTGCATCACGCCCGTGTTGTCCCAGATGACCAGGTCGCCCACGGTCCATTCGTGGCGGTAGACGCGGGCGGGGGCCGTCGACCGTTCGAGCAGGTCGTCGAGCAGCGCCTTGCCCTCGGCGAGGTCCATGCCGACGACGTGGGAGGCCGAGACGCCGATCACCAGTGAGCGCCGGCCCGACCGGTGCTGCCAGACGAGCGGGTGTTCCTTGTCGGGCTTCGAACGCCACCCCGCCACCTGCTCCGGCGTGGGGTCCGGGTAGACGAGGCGCTGCGAGGCCTCGAGGGAGTGCAGGACTCGCAGGTCCTCCCACTGCGACTTCTCGGCGTCGGTGAGGTCGTCGTAGGCGGCGTACGTGCTGGCGAACTCGGTCTCGCCCCCCGTGGCGGAGATCACATGTGCGCTCAGCGTGGTTGCTTTGCTCGGGACGTCGTCCTGCGCGCCATCGATGTGCCAGTAGATCGTCCCCCGCAGGTACGCCGCGGTGGAGCTCTTCGTCGGATCGAGCGTCACGTTGAAGATCTGCGGCGGCGCTGCCGGCTCAGCCTTGCCGACGTCGTCGAGCCGCTTGGAGAACGCGACCTGGGTGTCGTCGTCGATATGGAGCTGGCGGAAGACCAGGACCCCATTTTCCTCGAGAGCCTCCATACAGGCATGCGGCAGTTTGTCGTCCGACAGCAACTGCTCCGGGTCGACCCCGAGGACCTCGGTCCCGACTGTCGCCCCCAGCTTCCTGGTCGTCAGCGCGCCCATGATGCTGCTCCTCTCATACGTACCAGCCGCCGTTCACGTTGATCTGCTGTCCCGTGATGTAGCCAGCGTCCTCGGAGCAGAGGAAGACGCAGGCGGCCGCGATGTCCTCGGGCGTTCCCAGCCGACCGAGCGGGGCCCGGGCGATCACCGCGTCCACGTTCATGGTGCCTGCATCAATGGGTCGCCGCATCATCGGGGTGTCGATGACGCCGGGCGGGATGGTGTTCACCGTGATGCCGTGCGGCGCCAGATCGAGGGCGAGCGCCTTGGTGAAGGCGATGACGCCACCCTTGGACGCCACGTAGTGGGACATGCGGCGCGTCCCCGACTGGGCCGACGACGACGAGATGGTGACGATGCGACCCCATCCGGCTTCGATCATGTCGGGCACCGCGGCCTGCAGGCAGTGGAAGGTCCCGGTGAGGTTGACCGCCATCATGCGGTCCCATGCCTCGGCGGTGATGTCGAGGAACTCCGTGAAGCCTTCGATGCCCGCGCTGGTCACCATGATTTCGACCGGGCCGAAGGCGGAGCGCACCTCGTCGAGGGCGGTCTCGATGGCGGCCCGGTCGCTGACGTCGACCACGCCGGCTCTGGCGGACCCGCCGGAGCCGGTGATCTCTGCTGCCACCGCGCTGGCAGCGTCGCCGTCGATGTCGAGCACGCTGATCCGGTGCCCCTGCTCGGCCAGCTGGCGGCAGATGGCCCGGCCCATGCCGGACCCACCACCGGTGACGACTGCGACGCGGCTCATCGACAACCGCTGCTTGCCATGCGGGCCTCCCCTTCGTTCAGCGCCTCCACCAGCCCGAATGAGTGCCGGTAGAGTGGTCGGATGTTATTGACAGTGCAAAATCCTGTCAAGCCCTGCTAGCAGCTAGCGATAGCAGAATGTACTGTTTCTGAGAACACCATTTCCGGATCGAAAGGGGGGCCCGATGCGCATGGGCCTGCAGGTGAGCGCCGACCGCGGCCGCTACGCCACCAAGGTGGAGAAGCTCCAGGCCGACGCCCGCTGGGCCGACGAGGCCGGCTTGGACTCGGTCTGGACGCCCCAGATCCCCGACGAGTTCGACGTCATGACGGCGGCCACGCTCATCGGCACCGCCACGTCGCGCCTAGAGGTCGGGACGGCGATCGTCCCCCTGCAGCCGCGGCATCCGATTGTCCTGGCCCAGCAGGCACTGTCGAATCAGGCCGTGTGCGAAGGCCGGTTCACGTTGGGTCTGGGCGTCTCACATCACTGGATCATTGAGGACATGCTCGGCCTGCCCTATGAGCGCGGTGCTACGACCATGCGCTGCTACCTCGACGTGCTGGACCAGGCGCTGCGCGGACCGGGGATGGTCGACGTGCAGAACGAGCTGTTCACGATCCACAACCCCCTCGACGTCACCGACATCGCGCCGACACCCGTCATGATCGCCGCGCTGGGCCCGGTCATGTTGAAGCTGGCCGGCGAGCGGGCCGCCGGCACCACCCTGTGGCTGGCCGACGAGCGAACCATCGGTTCCCACGTCGTCCCGAGCATCACGAAGGCCGCCGAGGCGGCGGGCCGACCGGCACCCCGCATTCTGGCCGGCGTCCCCGTCTGCCTCTGTCGCGACGACGAGATCGAGGCCGCCGTCGCGCGCACCAACCGCACGCTCAGCGAGGTGGAGGCGTCTCCGAACTACGTCAAGTTGATGGAGCATGGCGACGCGCAGAACATCGGTGACGTGCTCGTCTGCGGCAGCGAGGCCACCATGGAGAAGCGTCTGCGCAGCTTCGCCGACGCGGGCCTCACCGACTTCAACGCGCGCATCGTGCCGCTCGGTGAGGGCCGAGTCGAGCTGAAGGCCTCGGCAGAACGGACCCGGGAGTTCCTCGCCGCGGTCGCTCCCTCGCTCCGGGCCTGAGGTCCCCTCTGGCTCAGGCCCGCGGGCGGGTCACGATGCCACCCGAGTCACGATGCCGCCCGACAGGAAGTCCCACAGCTGGGTGGCGGCATGGTCGCCGTCCCGGGCTTCCTCGACCCCGCTGATGGTATGGGCGTAGGCGGCGTTGAACATGATCGTGGACAGCATCACGCCAGCCACGTCGGCGTGGTTCAAGCCGGGGCGGACATCCCCCGCCTCCACCACCTCGTCGAGCACGTTCTCGAGAAGTGTCACCAGGGGGACGAAGGCGCGGGCTGCCTCCGTCTGGTGTGCGGTCAGCAGCTGGTGGCAGAACTCGGCCATGACGGGGGTGGGGTTGTTCTTCGAGGCGCGTCCCTTGGGTGCCGGGAGGCACATGCGGTAGTACTCCACGACGAAGGTGTGGAGCCGTTCGAGGGGCACGTCCTGGCGCGCGATCTGCTCTTCGAGCCGGTCCGCCGTCGAGAGGATCGCCTCGTCGAACAGGGCGAGGAGCAACTCGTGCTTACCGGCGAAGTACTGGTAGAAGCTGCGCAGGGACTGGCCGGAGCGGTCCACCACCTCCTGGACGGTGAATTCCTTGCCGGACTCCGCCCTGCTCAGCAATTCGAAGCCGGCGTCGAGGAAGCGCTGCACCCGTCCCTCGCTGCGGAGCCGGGCTGAGTCCAAGGAGCGCGCCACGGCGAGGTCGCGCCGTCGGACCGGTTCGGTGGCGGTGGTCGAACCTGCCGTGGGATCGTCGACTGACATGCACTCAGCTTAACGGCAGTTCCCCAAACTGAGAGTAGGACTCTCCCCAGGATTAGGGTCGGTTGGAAGGAAATGGGCAAGGTGATTCTGGCGACCCGGCGCGGCTGGGCTGACCGCCGGACGTCCTTCCGATTCAGGTAGACAGCCAATTACGGTTTTAGAGAATGCTGTTATCGTGGCGGCGAGTCACTGGCGTTATGCCTGATCACGCAGGAAGAGGACCAAGGAGCACGCCGCCGATGGACCAATCTCAGATCGCCGACATCACGGAGATTGAGCAGTTGCTCGCCCGCTACGCCATCGGGATGACCAGTGACGACATCGACGCCGTCATCGACGTCTTCACCCCGGACGGGACCTACAGCGCCTTCGGCGACACCTACGCCTTGGCGGACTTCCCCTCCCTCGTCGCGGCCGCGCCCAAGGGCCTCTTCCTCACCGGCACGCCGGTGCTCGAGCTCGACGGCGACGCCGGCACCGGCACCGGACAGCAGACGCTGTGTTTCGTCGACCAGACGAGCCACGACATGCGCATCGGCTACTACACCGACACGTACCGGCGGACGGCGAAGGGCTGGCGGCTTCAGACCAGGGCCATGACCTTCCTTCGACGCAGCGGCGCCCGCGACTCGGGCAAGGCGCACGATCCGACCCGTCCCGCACCCTCGACGGACGCGACGGCGTAGCGGCGGGCAGGGTGGAGCTCGACGAATTCAAGTTGGCCGTCGACGTCTGGCTCGACGCGCACACCGAAGAGCTCGCGTGCACGTTCGAGGGGATCGGGACACTCGATGAGCAGATGGCACAACTGCGCAAGGTGATGCGGCTGACCTACGACGCGGGGTTCATGCGCATGGGGTGGCCCGAGCGCGTCGGAGGGCTGGGGGGATCCAACTTGTTGCGCGCCTACCTGGGCGAGGTGCTCACGGCGCGCGATCTCGTCGAGCCGGGGATCTACTCCATGCCTGAGGTCCTGGCGCCGACCATGATCGACTACGCGCCCGAGGCGCTGGCGGCGGAGATGGTGCCGCGGTTGCTGCGCGGGGAGGAAATCTGGTGCCAGGGCTTCTCCGAGCCCGGGACGGGCAGCAACCTGGCCTCGCTCGCCTGTCGGGCGACCCGCGACGGAGACGCATGGAGGATCAACGGCCAGAAGGTGTGGACGAGCCTGGCCCAGTATGCGCAGCGCTGCGTGCTCCTGACGCGCACGGGGACGACCGAGTCCGCGCACAGGGGGATCACTGCCTTGTTCATCGACATGGACAGCAAAGGCATCACGGTGCGCCCGATCGAGACGATGCACGGAGCCCATGAGTTCTGCGAGGTCTTCTTCGACGACGTCGAGGTGCCGCTGGACCGCGTCCTGGGCGACGTCGACCATGGCTGGTCCATCGCCATGGACCTCCTGCCCTACGAACGCAGCACGGCCCTGTGGCACCGGGCCTCCTACCTGCAGCGGCGGCTGGAGCAGCTGGTGGCCGTCGCTCCGGCCGGCTCGCTCGACCCTGTCGCCGTCGGCGAGGCGACCGAGCTCCTGTGGTCGTTCCGCGCCCGCTCCAGGGCGACGCAGCGCCGGCTCGCGGCCGGCGAGACCCTGGGCGCCGAGACGTCGATCGACAAGGTCCTGGTGGCGGCAGCCGAGCAAGTGGTCTTCGACCTTGTGGCCGAAGGGCTCGCCACCGACGTGGTCCTCGGTGACGACCCGGTCAGCCAACGTTGGCGGGCCGAGTTCCTCTACTCTCGCGCCGCCACCATTTACGGCGGCAGCGCCGAGATCCAGCGCAACATCATCGCCCGGCGGCTACTCGGCCTGGGGGCCGACCGGTGATGGAGGCGACGGAGCGCGCACTCTTCGAGAGCGGCGTGCGTCATGCCACCGAGGCTACGGACGGTGCAGCGCTCGACAGCGCCCTTGACGATCTCGGATGGCGCGACGCACTGGCGGTTGACCGGCGCACCGCCGTGTCTGTGCTCTTCGAGTCTCAGGGGGCGACGACGACGGTCTCGGCTGCGCTCGATTGGCTGCTGGCGACGGCCCTCGGGGCCGACGCGGACGCCGCGGTCGCGGTCGTCCTCCCGTCGCTCCGCCGCTGCGACCACCCGGGACGCCTGGACGGGGACTGGTGCGTCGTCGAAGGGCTCGGGACCGCGGCTCTTGACCGTTGCAGCACCGCACTCGTCGTGGCGCAGACGCCCGATGGTGCCGCCACCTTCGCCGTCGACCTGGGACTGTTGACGCGTCGGCCGGTGCAGGGCCTCGATCCGGCGCTCGGCCTGTGCGAAGTCATGGGCGAATTCGAGACAGCCTGGGCGGCACAGCCGAAGGCCGCCGACTGGCCGGCCGCAGTCGCCCTGGGACAGCTGGCACTCGGGCACGAACTGGTCGGTGCCGGACGGACGATGCTCGAGCTGGCACGTACCCACGCCCTGGAACGGATGCAGTTCGGGCGTCCGATCGGGAGCTTTCAGGCCGTCCGTCACCGTCTGGCGGAAAGCCTGGTCGCCCTCGAGGCGGCCGCTGCCCTGCTGGACGCCGCTTGGGAGGACCCCTCCCCTGTCGCCGCCGCCATGGCCAAGGCCTTCGCCGGCCGCTCGGCGCGCACGGTGGCCCGGCACTGCCAGCAGGTACTGGCCGGCATCGGCTTCACCACCGAGCACCCGCTGCACCGCTCCGTCCGGCGGGCGATCGTCCTCGATCAGCTGCTCGGTGCCGGGGGCGTCTTGACCCGCACGCTGGGGGCCGGAATTCTGTCGAGCGCCACGCTGCCCGCGGCCTTCCCCCTCTGACGAACCCGGAGGGCGACTCCGGGACCGCTCGATTATGCTGATGACACTTTTTGATAATTGGGTTTCCACTCGGTGAGAGGCCCGCGAGCGACCGGGGGTCGGGCATGACGGCAGCGATGAGTCACGAAGAGCGGATGCTCGTGGACGGCAAGCTCGTGGAATCCGAGACGGGCCGGACGTTCGACAACGTCAACCCGGCTACCGAAGAGGTCCTCGGTCAGGTGGCCGACGGTTCGAGCGCGGACATGCACCGCGCCATCGACGGCGCCCGGCGCGCCTTCGACGAGACCGACTGGTCCACCAACCACGAACTGCGCAAGCGCTGCCTCTCCCAGCTGCAGGAGGCGCTCGAGAAGGATCGCGAAGAGTTGCGTGAGGAGCTCATCCTCGAGGTGGGCTGCCCCCGTATGACCACGCACGCCAACCAGCTCGACATCCCGCTCGACGGCGCGCTGCGCTACCCGGTCAAGCTCATCGACGAGTTCCCCTGGCGGACGAACCTCAGCGAGATCGTCGACCGCCGCGGCACGGCGAACACCCGCCAGATCTGGAAGGAGCCGATCGGCGTCGTGGGGGCCATCGTGCCGTGGAACTTCCCTCTTGAAGTGACCCTGAACAAGCTCGGACAGGCCCTGGCCACGGGCAACACGGTGATCCTCAAGCCCGCCCCCGACACGCCGTGGAACGCCACGCGGCTCGGTCGCCTCCTGGCCGAGCAGACCGACTTCCCGAGCGGTGTCCTCAACGTGGTCACCTCCTCGGACCACCTCGTCGGCGAGGAGCTCACGCTGTCTCCGAAGGTCGACCTGATTTCGTTCACCGGATCGACCGCCGTCGGCAAGCGGATCATGGAGAAGGGCGGCGCCACGCTCAAGCGCACCTTCCTGGAGCTGGGCGGCAAGTCGGCCACCATCGTGCTCGACGACGCCGACTTTGCGACGTCCGTCCCGTCGGGCATCGCGGTGTGCTTCCACGGCGGGCAGGGCTGCGCCATTCAGACCCGCATGCTGCTCCCGCGATCGCGCTACGACGAGGGGGTCGAGATCTTGAAGGCCACCCTGTCGTCCGTCGCCTACGGGGACCCGCAGCGTCCCGACGTCCTCATGGGCCCGCTTATCTCGGCCAAGCAGCGCGACCGCGTCCTCGGCTATATAGAGAAGGGCGTCGACGAGGGAGCGACGCTCGCGCTGGGTGGTGGGCGGCCGGCCGATCTCCCCAAGGGCTGGTACGTCGAGCCGACCCTCTTCACCGACGTCGACAACGCAATGACGATCGCGCAGGAGGAGATCTTCGGGCCGGTCCTCGTCGTGATCCCCTTCGACGATGACGACGAGGCCGTGCGCATCGCCAACGACAGCGTGTACGGGCTCTCCGGTGGCGTCTTCTCCGGATCGCTGGAGCGCTCGCTGGCGGTCGCCGAGCGGGTGCGCACCGGGACCTTCGCGGTCAACGGGGGCATGCCGGTCGGTCAGGCGGACATGCCGTTCGGGGGATACAAGCACAGCGGGATCGGCCGCCAGAACGGACTCGCCGGCTTCGACCAGTACCTCGAGACCAAGTCCGTGGCGTGGCCGACGCCGCACTAGACCATCCGGCCGTGCCGTGAGCGGCCACGACCCCGTCCTCCGGCAGCACGGGTACCACTCGCTCCGGATCGCGCGCGTCGTTCCCGAGACCCACGATGCCAGCTCTTTCGTCCTCGACGTTCCGCCGGAACTCGAGGAGATCTTTCGCTACCAGCCGGGACAGTTCTGCACGTTCCGGGTCCACATCGACGGCGACGAGCAGCTGCGCTCGTACTCCATGTCCAGTGCGCCCGCGACAGACGGCGAACTGACCGTCACGGTCAAGCGCGTGTCGGGGGGGCTTGTCTCCAATTGGTTTCTCGACAATCTCTCGGAGGGCGACACGGTCGAGCTCACGAAGCCGGCGGGCGTCTTCTGCCCCCGGGACTCGGCAGGTCCCGTCGTCGGCTTCTGCGGGGGCAGCGGCATCACGCCGGTGATGTCGATCGCCAAGCACGTGTTGGCAACGACGGAGCGGCCGGTTCGTCTTCTCTACGCCAACCGTGATCCGAATTCGGTGATCTTCGATGGCGCCCTGGCGGCCCTGGGCGCGGAGCACCCGGGTCGGCTGCAGGTGCGGCACCACTTCGATGCGGACGACGGATTCTTGACGACTGAGGCCATCGCCCAGTTCGTCGCGGCAGACCTCGAAGCCGACATCTACATCTGTGGGCCGGGCCCCTTCATGGACCTCGTGGAATCGACGGTGCAGGTGCAGGGCGTTTCGCCGGAACGCATCTTCATCGAACGCTTCCTGGTGGAGCAGGCGGAGAAGACGGATGCGCTGATCGACGAAAAGGCCGCAGGTGGGGCGGATCCAGAGGTGCCGGACGAGGTGACCGTGACCCTCGGGGGCAAGACGGTGGTGGTGCACTACCAGTCGGGCGACACCTTGCTCGAGACGGCCCGCCGTGGTGGCCTGCGTCCCCCGTTCTCCTGCGAGGCCGGCAATTGTGCGACCTGCATGGCGTTCTTGAAGGAGGGCTCGGCACGCATGCGGGCAAACAACGCGTTGACGCCCGAGGAGGTGGATGAGGGCTGGATCCTCACCTGCCAGGGCCTGCCGTCCGGCCGGACGGTGACCGTCGAGTACGAAGCGCTGTGATCTGGTTCAGGGCCCGGGTTCGACCAGAAGGTCGAGGTACGCAGCACCCGAGTCGGGCACGCGCGGTTGTCCCCAACATTCGACCGGAAACGACACCATGATCATGGAATACAGCAGGTGTAGGAGGTTCACCGAGTCCTCGCTCAGATCTTCGAGGGAGAACTGGTCCAGGTAGGTCATGGCCGCGTCGGCGCGGGGCATGGCGGCGTCGTAGAGCGCCTGCATCTCTTCCATGGAACTCGCCAGCCGGGTGGCGTAGCGCTCGCGCTCGGTCGGCAGGCACCACTTGGCGGCAAAGGGCTCCAGGTCGGAGAATTCGCTCGGCAACAGGGTCGTGCTCATGTCCGTCATACCTCCGCGTGCTGCTGCTTCTTGTAGTCGTCCACCCACTCCTGCGCCACCTTGTGCATATGGCGGACGAGCACTTCCTGATCCATGAGCGGGAAGCGCTCGATCACCCGTGACTCGAGCATCGCCTGCGTCGCCTCCAGCGTGTTGGCGTCCTGCAGGCCGAACTCCTTGAACGTGACGGCGGCGTTCTCGTGCGCCACCCGCTCCCGGGCGTTCTTGGCCGGGACGAAGTAGAGGGTTCCCTCGAACACGTGCTCGTCGGGTGCGACGGGCCAGTAGTGGTAGGTGAGGTACCAGCTCTGTTGCCAGACGAGGATGGTGAAATTCGGCCACAACTGGAACGAGTCGAGTCCCCACGGGTCGCAACCGGCCGGGTTGATGCCGGCTTCCTTCTGGTCGTAGCCGAGATCGGGACCGTCCCAGGGCCCGAAGAGCCCGCTGCGGGTCAGCGTGTCGATGGGCTTGACCATGTTCTCCGGCAGGTTCCACGGATGGACGCCGGCCGTGCTCACGAGCCGGTGCGGACCGTCGATTTTGTAAGCGGGCGCCTCGAACCCGGCCTGCGCCGCTGCCGCCGACCAATCCGGCGGTGACTGCTTCGCGTGAAGAATCGGTGCGTGGTAGAACTCCTGGAAGGCGTCCATGTAGAGCTTCCAGTTGCTCTTCACGTTGGCGCGGTAGAAGTAGCGCTCGCTCTGCTTCTCGAACGGGTAGTGCTCGAGCTTCGTGACCATCGGCCCGAGGAAGTCGCGTAGCGATTGCTCCGGCTCCTTGGCCAGGTTGATGAAGATGAACCCCGCCCAGACGTCGCAATGCACCGGGACCAGGCCGTAATCGGCCTTGTCGAGGTCGAAGAACTCCTGCTCCTGCTGGACGAACGAACACGCGCCATCGAGGTCGTACCGCCAGGCGTGGTACTTGCAGACGAACTGGCGGGTCGTGCCGCTCGTCTCCTCTTTGGGGTAGTCGTTCCAGACCAACTTGTTCCCACGGTGCCGGCACATGTTGTAAAAGGCGCGGACCTCACCGTCCTTCCCCTTCACCACGACGACTGACGTCTTGGCGACGGCGAGCTCCTTGGTGAAGTAGCTCCCCGTACGCGGCAACTGCTCGACCCGGCCCACGTTGAGCCAGGCCCGCTTGAAGACGGCCTCGCGCTCCAGCTCGAAGAACTCCTGGGAAATGGAGTCGTCGTAATTCATCGGCTCGGTCCCGAGGTCGAAGTGCTCCGTCCAGCTGCCTTCGGGTGGCTTGGGCCAACGTGGCATGAGTTGGGTCCTCTCTGCGTGGCGTGCGTCGACCCGGTGATGGTAGCACCCCTCTCTACAGATGAGAAGAGCGTTTTCAGTCCTGGAAGGCGGCTCGCCGTGAGCCGATCCGTGCCCCGGCCTGCCCGTTGACCATCTCCGGCATTTGATGTCATAGTGCTGACACCAATACTCACCGGGGGCACGCCGTGACCACGACCAGCAGCAGCGACGTCTACTACGACACCTATGACGTCGCCATCAACGCCGATCCGTACCCCGTCTACCGGCAGCTCCGGGAAGAGGCGCCCGTCTATTACAACGACACGCACGACTTCTTCGCGGTGAGTCACTTCGCCGACGTGGAGAAGGGACTCCTCGACGCCCAGACCTACATCTCGGGCAAGGGCGGCATCATCGAGCTGATCAAGGCGGACATCGCGATGCCGCCCGGCGTCATCATCTTCGAGGATCCTCCGACCCACACCATCCACCGTCGCCTGCTCTCACGCGCCTTCACGCCTCGGCGCGTCGCTGAGCTGGAGCCGAAGATCCGCGAGTTCTGCGCCACCAGCCTCGACCCGCTGAGGGGAACGGACCGCTTCGACTTCATCGCCGATCTGGGCGCCCGGATGCCGATGCAGGTGATCAGCATGCTGCTCGGCATTCCCGAGAGCGACCAGGAAGCGGTGCGCGACCACGTGGACGCAAACCTCCGCACCGAGGCCGGAGAGCCGATGCAGGTCTCGGAGAACTTCGTGACCGGCGCCATGTTCGCCGACTACGTCGACTGGCGGGCCGAGCATCCCTCCGACGACATCATGACCGAGCTGTTGCACGTCGAGTTCGTGGACGAGACCGATACCGTCCGCAAGCTGACGCGCAACGAGTTGCTGACGTACCTCGAGGTACTTGCCGGTGCCGGGAACGAGACCACGACGCGCCTGATCGGCTGGACCGCCAAGATCCTGGCCGATCATCCCGACCAGCGGGCTGAGCTCGTCGCTGACCCCTCGCTGATTCCGAATGCCATCGAAGAGATCCTGCGCTACGAATCGCCGGCGCCCCACGTTGGGCGGTGCGTCGCCAAGCAGGACCTCGTGGTCCACGGCACCCAGGTCCCGGCGGGCAGCGTGATGCTCTTCCTCCTGGGCTCGGCCAATCGGGACGATCGTCGCTTTCCCGACGGAGACAGCTTCGACATCCACAGGAACGACGGCCGGCATCTCACCTTCGGCAACGGCATCCACCTATGCATGGGTGCCGCGCTCGCCCGGATGGAAGGGGTCATCGCGCTCGAAGAGGTCCTGGCCCGTTTCCCCGCATGGGACGTCGACACCGACAACGCCAAGCTCTCCCCTACCTCGACCGTGCGGGGCTGGGAAACGCTCCCGGTGTTCACGAAGTAGTCGAAGCCTCGCTCCCATGACGGCCGTACCGACGACAGAAAGCGCGCATCTCACCGCGCCGACTGCGGCCCGCCGTTCGTACGACAGCACCCTGCGGCGCCAGCGGGCTGCCGAGACCCGGGAGAGAATTATTGCCGCCGGTTCCGACCTCCTGCACGGCTCGTCCGTACGCGACTGGCATGGGCTCACCATCCGTGCCGTGGCGGAGAAGGCAGGGGTCAACGAGCGCACGGTCTACCGCCACTTCGTCAACGAACAGGGCCTGCGCGACGCGGTGATGCACGAGTTCGAGAAGGAAGCGGGAATCGACCTGCGCGGCATGCAGCTCGAGGACGTCGCCGACGTGACGGCGCGCATTTTCGCCCACGTCTCCTCCTACCCGGCCGACACCCGCCAGGCGCTCGATCCGACGTTGCTCGACGCGAAGCAGCGCCAGCATGAGGCCCTCCTCGCCGCCGTCGCCACGCGGGCCGAGACCTGGTCCGGACAAGACCGGACGCTGGTGGCCGCCGCCCTGGATGTGTTGTGGAGCGTCGCCAGCTACGAACGCATGGTGGTGGACTGGCATATCGACCCAGGCGAAGCCACGCGGGGAATCGGCTGGGTCATCGGGCTGATCCGTGAAGCCATCGCCACACACCCGGAAGGCCTGCCTCGGGTTGTGCGCCCGGGCGCGTAGCTCCCGGCGTTCGCTTCGGTGACCCTCTGTGAAGGTCGGTAACCTCGCAGCTGTGGCCCGACTCCGTTGGTGGCGCCGAAATCGAGGCCCCCGGATGCGCCTCTGCGACGAGTGCGGGTACTCCTGGCCCATGCCGGGGAGAGAACCGGCGCGAGGGCGCCTGACCGAGGGCATCGAACTCACTCCACACCTGCAGTCAGCCGCGCACCTGATCGGAGAGCAGGTGATGAACGGTGCCGAACAGGACGTCGAGGTGCGGCAAGCTCTCGGTCATTGCCCTCAGTGCGGATCTGGGCCGTTCACCGAATATCGGGCCGAAGAAGGGTAAGCCGCTGATCTGCCGGCGCTAGGGCTTGCGGCCCGTGTAGAGAGCGGTCACGAACCGCCGTCTCACGACGCCGTCGTCGGATAACTCCGTGGCGAGCCGCTCCACACCATCGAGAACTTTGCGCTGTTCGTCGGCAGGCCGTCGAATGACGGTGGCCATCGATGCATACAAAGCGCGAGCCCGGACCGGTGTCAGTTCACAGGCCCACGTGATCACCTCGCTCGTGACGTCATCGAGTCGGGCCCAACGAGCCATGTCGCGCCGCCTGTGCGACTCGTCGAGCTGAAATGGCGGACGGCCCGGTTCGTCAAAGGCCCCGCGGGTGGCCGGTCCCAAGACCTGCTCGACGGCCTGGCTGAACTCGTCTGGTTGATCCGGATCGCGGAAAAGGGTCCACCACAGCGCGGCCCATCCGCCCGGTCTGAGCGCGTGCCCCAGTTTGGACAGTCCAACTTCCTGGTCGACCCAGTGAAAGGAGGTGGCGGCGACGGCCAGGTCGAAACGAGCCCTGCCCACGTCAGCCTCCTCGAAGCTCGATGGCACCACGTCGAGGTTTGCCGAGGCTGCCGCGTCGCGGAGGTACGAAGCCATGGAGAGATCTGGCTCAACGGCTGTCACATGGGCCACTTCGCGAAGCAGGGGACGGGTTACCAGTCCCGTGCCGGGTCCGATCTCGAGAACCTGCGTCGTTGGACCTAAGCCACAGCGCCTCGCAAGCGTCTCATACACCGCTTCGGGATAGTCCGGCCTCCCGGCGCTATAGCCGGCGGGATCAAGTCCGAAGAGTCGGCGACCTTCAGATCTGTGCAGATCTGAATGTGAATCGCGTCCATGCATCTTCCAAAGCCTAGGGACCAAGATCGAACGAGGTATCCCACATGGCCACCCGGAGGTGGCGGTGGCACCCGGTCAGCAAAGCATCTTCGATCACGGCGACGGCGAGACGTCCGACGGATACCTTGGTCTCATGGATCCGGTGCTACAGCGTGCGCTTGACGTGCTCCTTCCAGAACTACGACGCACCTCTGGACCCCGGCCAATCGTCGAGGACAGGACGATGGTCAATCGCTTCGGCCAAGAGGTGGTCAATGCCATGTTCCTCAACCAGAAGCGTCATGGGCAAGGCATTCAGGTCCCCGAGGGCGACTGGCCCCATCAGCTGGCAAATATCGCGGACCAGATACAAGAGTGGGCCGTTGAGGAATTATGGGACCAGGGACGACCGGCCACGTGGCCTGAATGCCCATTCCACCCTGCTTCACATCCGCTGGAGCCGGTCGTCGTTGCAGGCACCGCCCTCTGGAGGTGTCCGAAGACGGCCGAACCCGTTGCCGCTCTTGGCGAGCTGGGGTCATGACTCCCTATTGCTGGGTCGGCCGCGCCAATGCATGCCCACTCTCCAGTTGTTCGCCCGATTGCCACGCCGCCTTGCGCTTCATCGCCGAGGAGAAGGGCATCGATCCGACTCTCAAGAGGACGACGCTCAGTGGTGCGCCGACACCTGTCAGGACAATGACGGTGGCCACGGGATAGAAGAGGAGGCTCGAAGGAACTTGCAGGCAGATGAGGCCGGCAATCACCCATTTTTGTCTACCCGTCAACTTCACTTTGGGTGAGTTTGGATTGGATGCGACCATGGAGTCCGCTCTCGGCCCACTCATTTTATCTCGTCGGGGGTTTTTGAACGCTCCTGCATTCACGGTTCAGCGCATCGGCGCCGCCGTAAAAGCGAGCGGTCGCTGTCGACGGGTCAGACGACCCGCGTTGAGTTCCACCCCAGCATTTCGCACATGTTGCCCGCAAAAAACCGATCCCTGTCGACATCGTTGATGCCCTCCATCGCGGCCTCGAACTTGGCCAGAGGGTCCGTGCCGCCTTCAGGGTGTGGGTAGTCAGTGGAGAACATGAACAGTTCGCTCCCGGCCTGCTCCATCATCCAGCCCACGGGCTCGCCCGGGAAGGGCGTGAACTTGAGATGCTTCCGGACGTAGTCCGAGGGCCTGCCTTCGAGCCTGCGAAGAGGCTCCTCGGTCCTGCGAAATGCTCGCTGGGCGTAATCGAGATGATGCATCCATGACACCACCCACCCAGCTCCCTGCTCAATGCAGCCTCCTTTGAGGCTCGGGAAGCGATCGAAGATCCCGTCGAGGATCAGCGTCCCGAGAAACACCTCGGGTGAGTGGTGGATGGCCAGATAGTCCTTGGAACGTATGTTCTCTCCCCCGCCCAAATGGTCGGTGACGGGCATGGCGTTGTTGTGAAAAGCCGGATCGAGCAGCCGACCCCCACCACCCACGTGCAAGACGAACGGCACCGAGGCGCTCTCCAACGTGGCCCAGAAGGCATCGAGGTCGGGGTGCGTCGGCGAACGCTCCCCGGCAGCAGTCGAAGGAACCATGACAGCGGTGGCACCGAGCCCGATCGCCTCTCCGGCAGCCTGGACAGCCCGCACCGGGTCATCGAGCGGCACGAACGCAACCGCCAGAAGTCTCGGGTCAGAGGCGCAGAAGGACGCCATGGCGTGGTTCTGTGCAGAGGCCCCCGCGTACAGCCGGTCGAGATCCCGCCCCATGTACATCGATGTGGCGAACGTGGCGAAGACGAGCTGCGCATCGAAGCCGAAGAGGTCCAGAGCCTCACTGCGCTCCTTCGGGTCGAAACCACCCATCGCCACCCATCCCTTGTCCCTCAGCAGGCGGTCCGCAGCCCGACTCGCCTTCGCGGGATCAGACCGCCGGGCTTCGGCCTTGGCCACCGCATCGGCGAGGGTGGGTTCCAGGGCCTCGAAGCCACCTCTCCGCAGCCGGGGAGCCAGGTCCGGATCGATGAACTCGTCGAGAAAGTCGCCCAGCTCCATGACGTGGCTGTCGGCGTCCAGAATGACCTTGTCCCCGGCGTACGTCATCTGCTGCCCCCTTTGCTCATGCAACGACGCCATACATGATGGCATCCGACCAGAGGTTTTGCGACAGGTCCGGTGCCTCCCCGATCGGCCGCCCGGCGGACATACCGGAGAACTGCGGACATACCGGAGAACTACGGTCGTAGCAGGAGGGTTGATGGATCCCTTTGCTCAGGCTCATCTCTCGGAGCTTCTCGCTTCCGCTCGTAATGGTCCGCCGGTGCCGTCGGTGGATTCCGTCGAGCACAAGAGTCGGACGATGATGACCTTCGGCGCCGCCCTCGCGGCGCTCAAGGGCGTCGGCGCCGTCTCGCAGGAGGAGATGGCGGAGTGGACCAATCGCATGCTGGTGGCGCTCGGCGAGGAGCCTCTCGAACCGCTCCCGCCCGGCACGGCGAGGCTGATCAGCTTCGGTGGGAAACGAACCCAACGCCCTCAGCGCCCGCCTGATCCACCGCCGGTCTCCAAATTCCTGCGTCTGGTTCCGGCAGACGAGCCCGACCGGGCCTTGGAGTACGGCGGCCGGATCCAGATACTCGGAGTGGAGCTCTACAGCGACAAGGTCTCCGTCAACTGGAGGCTCGCTCCCCTCCCTGACCCTCAGGCACTCTTCGCCGAGGAATTGGCTCAACAAGAGCCCGATCTCGAGGGACTCTCGGACGACTTCAAGAAGATCCTTCGGGACAAACTCATGCATCAACTACAGATGCGGAGGCAATCCGTCGGCCTCACCGACGACGTGGGGACCGAGTTCCGGCAGACGGGCGGCGGCTCGGGCGGGGGCGGCGGTGAACGTCGTGGACATTCGGACCTTGCCCCCGGGGTGCCGTCGACGGCCATGCTGCTGACCGTGCATTGGGACGAGATGGAGTTTGTCATCCCCTTGCCTTCCGTCCGGGATGCGCCCTGAGCCGCCACTGAATGGGCAAGATGCGGTCTTGGATCCCGTGGTCGTTGTTGATCGTTCTGACGGCCGTCGCTGCTACGAGCGCGGTCGTTGGAGCGACTACGAGCCGTAGAGAGCCGGCACGGAGTGATCTTGTCAGTCCCACCCCCGCCCCGGGCAGCACTCCAAGGAACGCCCGGTCGCATGTGGCGGCGAACTTCCCGCCCCAAGCCGGATTTCGGGGACAAGAGAGCTTCTGTGCCGTGCCGCCTCTCACCGGGAGCATCCACTACGACGGGACGAGCGGGAAGCTGACTGGCGTTCTCGCGGTCAGCGTCGGAGGGCTGCCTCGCGACGACGAGGTGTTCGTCAATTGGTCGAACGATCACGTCCGAGCGCCCGTCATTGCCTCGTTCGGGACCGACGCCGCGGGGGCCTCGATCCAGTCGTCCGTGCAGGTGGGCCGCCTGGGAGAGGTGCGAGGCGTGGAAGTCGATCTCTCCGCGGCGAGTGTTCCCAACCCCGTCTTGGGCCGACTCGAACCCTGCTGACCTCGTCGAAGGGTCGTGCAACATCCAGACCCTTGGCTCCCAGCAGGTTCCGGTGGAGCGCGCTTCGGTCAGAACGACCTCACGATCGGGATGTCGCGCTGCTCCTCGTCGAGGACGCCGAGGGTGGGTGACGGCTCGGCTTCCGCCGCGTCAGCACGAAGCGCGTCGTCGGACGTCAACGCGCCCGGCTCGGCTCGCCAGAATGCGACGGGCACCCGGCTGGCGGGAGCAGCTGGTGGCGTGCGACACGATCGCGGGCTGACAAGAGAGGGGGGGCGATCCCCTCAGCCTGGGGATTCCCTCGGCAACTCGGCCAGCGCGGCCTTGTGCAGCGTGTTGGCGGCCAGGCGCATGTGCGCGGCGTCAACGAGCTTCCCGTCGCGCCCGATGGCGCCGACGCCGTCGGCCTCGGCCTCGCGGTAGGTGGCCATCGCCTCACGGGCCTCCTCCACTTCTCCGGGAGTCGGGGAGAAGACCTCGTGCGCGATCGGGATCTGGCTCGGGTGGATGGCCCACTTACCGTCGTATCCCAGCGCGCTGGCCTGGAGCGCCGCCCGCCGGTATCCCTCCGGGTCCTGATAGGCCGGGTACGGCGCGTCGATGGCGTCGATCATGGCCGCCCGCGCCGCCGTCAGGACCTGGACCCGGGCAAAATGCCAGAAGTCGCCGGGATAGGGCACGACCGGATCGAAGTTGCCGTCGACCCGGGCCCGCAGCGACGCCGAGAGATCACCGGCGCCGAAGATCAGCGCCTCGAGCCGTTCGCTCGCCTGGGCGATCTCCAGCGCGTTAGCCAGACCCTCGGCCTCTTCGATGAGGACCTCCAGACCGATCGGCCGCGTGAGCCCCAGCTTCGTCTCGAGTTGGGTGAGGAGCACGTCGACCCACCAGACGTCGCGGGCACGCCGCACCTTCGGGACGATCAGCACGTCGACGGCGTCACGGGCGCCGGTCACGATCGCGATGATGTCCTCATGGCACCACATGGTGTCGAGGCCGTTGATCCGCACGGCCCGCACGGTCCGTCCCCAGTCCTGGCCCACGAGCGCCTCCACGGCGATGGAGCGCGCCGCCTCTTTGGCCGACGGTGCACAGGCATCCTCGAGGTCGAGGAACACGAGGTCAGCGCCGGACGACGCCGCCTTCTCGCACATGCGCTCGCTGCTCGCCGGCGTCGCCAGCTCCGATCGTCGGGCTCGTGGTGCGCGCATGTTCCTCCTCGTTCCGGGGCTCAAATCGTCCCGGCGTCGCGCAAGGCCTGCAGCGCGGCACCATCGAGGCCCAGCAGGCCGCCATAGACGGCCTCGTTGTCCGCCCCGACGCCCCGCCCGAGATGGTCGACCCGCCCCGGGGTCTCGCTCAGTATCGCGACGGGGGCCTGGACTGTCATGCGCCCGAGGTCGGGGTCGTCCACCTCGAGGAACGTGCCGCGGGCGCGCAGGTGCTCGTCGGCGAGCAGCTGCTGGGCGTCGTACACCGGAGCGGCGGCCACGTCGGCCGCCTCGAACACGCGCATGACATCGTCCAGCGTGCGGGCGCGGATCCATTCCGCCACAATGCCGTCGATCTCGTCTCCGTGGGCCTGGCGGCGGATGGGGTCGACGTACTCGTCGTCCTCGGCCAGGTCCGGCCGGTCGACGGACCGGTAGAGGCGCATCACGATGTTGCGCGACGCGCTCGACAGGGCCACCCACCGGCCGTCGGCCGTCAGGTAGGCGTTGCGCGGGGCGCTCGCGTCGAGCCGGTTGCCGGTGCGGCCCATCACCACCCCGAGGTGGCTGTAGCCCAGCGTGGACGTCTCAATGAGGCGGGCGAGCGGCTCCACGAGGTTCACGTCGATGAGCTGCCCCGAGCCGCCGTGCAGGTCGCGGTAGTAGAGCGCCATCATCACGGCGAACGTGGCGGACTGGGCCGCGATGCCGTCGGCCAGGAAGAAAGGGGGCAGCGTCGGGGGGCCGTCGAGCTGCCCGGTGACATGGGCGAACCCGCTCATGGCCTCGGCCAATGTCCCGAAACCAGGTCGGTCGCTGGCCGGCCCGCCCGCGCCGTAGCCGCTGACGTGGAGCATGACGAGTCGCGGGTGCGCCCGGTGCACTGACTCGTAGTCCAGTCCCCACCGCGCCAGCGCACTGGGGCGGTTGTTCAGGACGAGGACGTCGCTGACGTGCAGCAGCCTGTGGAAGAGCTCCTGCCCCTCGGCGCCGCGGAGGTCGAGCGTGACGCACTGCTTGTTGCGACCCACGCTCTTCCAGAAGAGCCCGATCCCGTCCTTCTGGTAGCCCCAGGTCCGCAGCGGGTCTCCTGCCCCCGGCTGCTCCACCTTGATCACCTCGGCGCCGAACTCCCCCAGCGCCGTGGCCACCATGGGGCCGGCGGCGAGCGTCGCCGCGTCAATGACGCGCAGCCCCTCGAGCGGTCGGACCGCCTCAGGCACCGTGCACTGACTCGGGCCGCCCGAGGCCGAGGTGCTCCCGCAGCGTCGAGCCGGTGTAGTGGTCCCGGAACAGGCCGCGGCGCTGCAGCTCGGGCACCACCAGCCGGACGACGTCCTCGTAGGCGCCCGGCGAGTGCGTCGCGGCGATGACGAAGCCGTCGCAGGCGTCGCCGTTGAACCACTCCTCCATCTGGTCGGCGATGTCCGTGCCGGTGCCGACGAAGCGTGGCCCCTGCAGCAGGGTGGCCCGGTGCCCGGCCAGGTCGCCCAGCGTCACCGTGTCGCCCCCGATGTGCGCCTTGATGTTCTGCACGAGACCCCGGATCCCCGAGACCGACGCGATGAGCTCGTCGGTGATGGGGGCATCGAGCGAGAGCCCGGAAAAGTCGTAGTTCATGAGCTCGGAGAGCAGGGTGAGCGAGGCCATGGGGTCGACGAGGTCGTTCAAGAAGAGCTGCTCGCGCTCCTCGGCATGCGCCTTGGATTCCCCGACGACCGTGTAGGCCATCGGGCACATCTTGATGGAATCGGGATCCCGGCCGTGCTCGCCGATCTTCTCCTTCTGGTCCTTGTAGTGCGCCCGGGCGATGTCGAGGCCGGGATCACCGGTGAAGATCAACTCCGCCCATTTGGCTGCGAACTCCCGGCCCCGACCCGACGAGCCCGCTTGCATCAGCACCGGGCGGCCTTGCGGGGAGCGCGGCACGGTCAGCGGTCCGCGCACGTCGAACCAGTCGCCGTCGTAATTCAGCTCGTGCACCTTCTCCGGGTGGGCGAACAGGGGCGTCTCGCGGTCGAGGACCAGCGCGTCGTCATCCCAGCTGTCCCACAAGCCGGTCGTCGCCTCGAGGAACTCGTCGGCCCGGTCGTAGCGCGCGTCGTGGGCGAGGTGCTCCTTCAGCCCGAAGTTCTGGGCCTCGCCGTCGTTCACCGACGTCACCACGTTCCAGGCCGCCCGCCCTTCCGACAAGTGGTCGAGGGTGGCGAACGTGCGGGCCACGTGGAATGGCGAATAATAGGTCGTCGAGTAGGTCGCGCCGAGCCCGATCGACCGTGTCGCCGCAGCGACGATCCCGAGCACAATGCTCAGATCCAGCTTCACCGGTCGGGCGCCGGTACGCACCGCCTCGGCCACCGACCCCCCGTAGATGCCGGGCATGGCCAGGCGATCGTCGAAGAACATCAGGTCGAAGCACCCGTCCTCGAGCGTGCGCCCGAGCTTCTCGTAGTAGCCGGCGGTCAAGAACCCGTGCTCGGTGGCGGGATGGCGCCACGAACCGGCATAGACCGTGGCATTTCCGGCCTGCATGAACCCCACCAATGCCATCTGCCGTCGCGTGCTCTCGGCCATCTGCTCCCCCTTTGCGGGCAGCGGTCACCGTAATATGTAATATTTTAGATATCAAACTCGTCACGACCACCGTCAGGGCCCAAGCGGCCAACGAGCTCCGCAATCGCATCCTGACCGGGAGGCTTCAGCCGGGTGACCGCCTGGACCTCGATCAGCTGACGGCCGAGTTCGGGATCAGCCGGACCCCCCTACGCGAGGCCCTGCTCGAGCTCTCGTACGAAGGCCTGGTCGAGATCACCCCACGCAGCGGCATGGCGGTGGTCGGCATCACGCCGCAGGACGCCGTCGACAACTTCGCCGTACTGGCCGCCCTCGTCGGGAAGGCGGCCGAGATGGCGACCGCCCGCATCACGCCGGCCGAGCTGGCCGAGTTGACCGATCTGGCCGGCGCCATCGAGGGCGCCGACGACGTCGTCGCCGCCAACCGGCACTTCCACCGGGCCTTGAACCTCTCGGCCCGCTCCCCGCGTCTGCTCACCTACATCCGTCAGGCCGTCGGGGTCGTGCCGGGCAACTACTTCGACCTCTTCCCCGAGGCGGAGGAACGCAGCACACGCGAACACGCCGAGCTCTTGGAGGCCTTGACGCGCGGCGACGCCCAGACGGCTCGCACCGTTGCCGAGGCCCACGTGCTCAGCGCCGGCGAAGCACTGGGTGAGTGGCTGGCGACCCAGGCCGCGCTGCACCGCGCTGCATCCTCGAGTTCCTGACGCCCGTTCGTCAACGCAGATGTCGGTCGGACGGGGCTTCCTCACGAGAAATCACTCCGTCCCGGGCAAGCGCCCTGATCTCATCAGGAGGCATCCCGAGCTCCTCCAAGATGGCCGAAGTCTGTTCACCCAGCTGAGGCGGAGGCAGTCGGTGGGTCGCACGTTCGCCGTTGAGCGACAGCGGGATGTCGACAACCCGGAGATCCGGAATGTCGGGGTGTGGCAGATCGACCAGCATCCCGAGCGCGTCGAGCTGGGGGTCCTGTGCGAGGTCTGCCACTGAGCGAACCCGGCTGCACGGGACCTTCTCGGCGCCCAGAAGGAGCTGCCACTCCCCGGCGGGCTTTTCTTTGAAGCGGTCCTCCAAAACCGTATGAAGAGCGGTGCGGTGAGCGACCCGATCAGCATTGTGCGCGTAGGCCGGATCCTCAGCGAGGTCGGAGAGACCCAACACTCGGCAAAGCGAGACGAACAGCTGGTCGTTGCCTGCCGTGACCATGAGATCACCGTCGGCCGTTGCGAACGTCTCGTAGGGCGCGACAAAGGGAGTGCCATTCCCCTGCCGATGGGGGCTTTCACCCGTCGCGAGATACCCCTCCACGTGGTACGACAGCAACCAGGCGGCTGTCTCGTACAAGCTCACCTCGACGAGAGCGCCCAGGCCGCTCTGCCCACGATTCTGAAGAGCGGCCTGGATCCCCACTGCGGCCCACATGCCTGTGCCCAGGTCGATCACGCCAACGCCCATGCGTGCCGCCGGCCCGTCGGGATGGCCGGTCATCGACATCAGACCCGTCTCGGCCTGCAGCACCGGGTCGTAACCTGGCGCATCTTTCTTGGGCCCCTTCGCTCCGTAAGCGGTAATGGAGCAGTACACCAGTCCCTCGTTGTCTTCACGGAGGGACTCGTAGTCAAGGATGCGCTTGGCGAGAGACCCCGGTCGGAAGCTCGAAACCACCACGTCGGAGCGAGATGCAAGGCGGCGCACGACGCTCTGTCCAGCGTCGGTATCCAAATCGATCGTGATGCTCCGCTTGTTCCGGTTACAGGCCAGGAACGTCGCGCTCTGCCCATTCCACTCGGGCGGGCGCCAATTGCGCGTGTCGTCACCGGATCGCGGCGATTCAACCTTGATGACGTCTGCGCCCAGGTCACCGAGCAGCATCGTGCAATACGGACCAGCCAGGTTGCGCGAGAGGTCGAGCACAGACATGCCACGGAGGGTCTCAGAGAGCAGCGAGGGAGGCATCGGATCCATTGCGTTCGAGCCTGTCAGTTCGCTTTGTCGCGCTCGGGCCTCAGCGCCCTCTCGACGTTGGCCCGCAACTCCGGCGTCGTGAACGAGCGGTCCTCGGCGGTGAGCGCAAAATCGAGCGCCGCCAGAATGGCCCGCTCCATCTGGATGTTGATGATCCGCTTCGTGTCCTCCACCGCGCCTTTTGGCAGCCGCGCGATCTTCTGGGCGCAGGCCATGGCCTGGTCGAGGACCTCGCCGTCGGCGCAGACGTGGTTCACCAGCCCGATGTCGGCCGCCCGCTGTGCGGGGATGCGCTCCCCGGTCAACGCGTACTCCTTGGCCAGCTGCAGGCTGGTCAGCATCGGCCACACCACGGGGCCGCCGTCGGCCGCCACCAGCCCGAGCAGCACGTGCGGATCGGCCAGATGCGCGCTCTCGGCCATGAACACGATGTCGGAGAGCGCGACCAGGCTGCAGCCGAGCCCTACCGCCGGACCGTTCACGGCGGCGACGATCGGCACCCGGCACCTGACCATGCCGGTCACGATCTGGCGGCCATGGGCGAGGGTGCGCGCACGCAGTGCTGCATCCTTGGAGAGTTCGTCGATGTAGTTGAAGTCGCCGCCGGCGGAGAAGGCGCGGCCCGCGCCCGTGATGACGGCCGCCCGCGCCTCGTCGTCGGAGTCGATCTGCGGGAACAGCGCAGCCAGGCCCCGGTGCAGGTCGTGGTTCGTTGCGTTGAGCTGTTCGGGCCGATTGAGCGTGATGATGCGCACAGGCCCGTCGGCGCTGACCTGCAGCTCGTCGGGAAGGTCGTAGGCGTTCATGAGGTGGGCAGCTCCAGAATTCGGCCGGCAACGAGGTTGCGCTGTATCTGCGAGGTGCCTCCCATGACGCTCTGGGCACGACTGTAGAGGTACACCTTCAACCAGACGTCGTCTCCGTCGGCGTGCACGGCGCCACCGATGGAGAGCGCCGCATGGCCAACCGCCTGCTCGGCCGCCGTCATCAGGAGCTTGTCGACGGAGCCCTCGGGCCCGTGCGACAGGCCGTTGAGGCGGTCCGAGAGCCGGCGGCTCACGTGGCACCGCAACATCTCGGTCTCGACCAGCGCCCAGGCGAGGTCACGCTGCGCCTCGGATCCGAAGCGCGACGGCTCTTCCTCGACGAGGTGCGCCAGCTCGTTGACGAGCTTGCCGTACCGCGCCACGTAACCGAGCTCACCCGGCTCACGTTCGTGGCTGACCACCGTCATGGCGAGGCGCCAGCCTTCGCCGGGCTCGCCCACCATGTTCGCCGCGTCGACACGGGCACCGTCGAAGAGCACCTCGCCGAATTCGCGCCTGACGCCGTTGATCATCTGCAGCGGCCGCTGCTCAATGGCGGATTGTCCCATCGGCACAATGAAGGCGGAGATGCCCTTGTGCTTAGGCACGTCAGGGTCCGTCCGGGCCAGGACCAGGCACCAGTCGGCCGCATCCGAATAGCTGGTCCAGACCTTGTGGCCGGTGATCACGTACTCCTCGCCGTCCCGTATGGCCCGCGTCCGCAACGAGGCCAGGTCTGACCCTGCGTCGGGCTCACTGAAGCCCTGGCACCAGCGCTCCCGGCCGTTCACCAGCCCGGGCAGGAAGCGGCGCCGAATGTCCTCGTTCCCGTGCCGGAGGAGCCCCTGGACCAGGTAGCCCACGCTCGGTCGCGGCGGCGTTCCGGCAGTGGTCAGCTCCTCGTCGAGGATCACCTCGTAGACGCTGGGCAGGTCGTGCCCGCCGACTTCGGCCGGCCAGGACAGCCCGAAGAAGCCGGCGTCGAAGAGCGTCTGGTGCCAGGCGGCCTGCCCGGCCCAGTACTCGTCGGCCGTCGACGAGGCCGGCAGGCCGGGGTTGTTCTCGCTGAGCCACGCTCGCAGGCGCAGGCGAAACTCGAGCTCCCCGGGGGAATCAGCGAAGTCCATCGTCCACTCCGATGTTTCGGCCGGCGAGTACCCGCTCCAAGCTCGGCCCGATGCCGCCGAGCACATCGCTCGACAACAGCGCTCGGCGTAGGAAGACATGGGCAAGGCAGTCCCAGGTGTTGCCGATGCCGCCGTGCACCTGAATGGCCGTCTCGCACGCCGTGCGGGCCGCCCGGGCGCAGTAGGCCTTGGAAGCCGACGCCGCGGCGAGCGCGTCTGCCGCGGGAAGCGCGTCCACGGCCCAGGCTGCGTGGAGGGCGATGCTGCGGGAACCCTCCATGGCTACGAAGGCGTCGGCCAGCAAGTGCTGCACCGCTTGGAACGACCCGATGGGAGCGCCGTACTGGCGGCGCGAGCGGGCGTAGTCGGTTGTCAGGTCGAGCGCGCCGCGCATCACACCGATCAGGTCGGCGCTCGTCATGGCCAGGCCGAGGCTCTGCCAGGCCGCCATGTCCTCACTGCTGAGCGAATGGGCCTGCCCGTCAATGGCGGCGACGGTTCCCGGTGCCTCGACCGACGCGACGGGCCGCGTGAGGTCGACGCCGCTGGTCGATGCTGCGGGGACGGGCGGTTCGAGCGCGACCACGCCGATGGTCCAGCCGTCTGCGCCGCCCATGCCCACCAGCGCTGCCGCCGCGGTACCGGCGTCGAGCGCCAGGGCACCCGGGGGCACGTGGCCGCCCTCAACCGTGGCCAGCCCCCTGAGGTCGGCCCGTAACGCCACCGTCTCGGCTCCGCTGGCAGCGGGCGCGCCGGCTCGTCGGCGAAGCTCGGCGGCCAAGGTCGCACCGACAAAGGCAGCATCGGCGAGGCCGCGGCCGAGCTCCTCGGCCACCAGCGCGACCTCGACCGCCGACGCCCACGGTGTCCGGTCGTCCATCGCTGTGCGCAGCTCGCGCCAGCCTGAAGCGTGCACTGCAGCGTCGAGCTTGCCGGCGCGCTCGCGGTCGTCGAGCGCGGCAACGCCGTGCACGCCGAGGCGATCCACGACCTGTGCGGCGGCATCGCGCAGGGCGACCTGCTCGGGCGAAAGGCGGACGTCCATCAGTCGGGCTGGGCGGGCGAGGAGGTCGGGAGCCACTCGTCCCTGAGCGTGCGGCGCAGCACCTTGCCCGAGGGCGTCCGGGGGACGGCGTCGACGATGACGACGTGATGGAGGCGTTTGTAGGTGGCCAGCGTGTCGGTGACGAGCTGTGCGAGGTCGTCTGCGCTCACGTCGGACCCGGGTTCGAGTTGCACCGCGGCCACCGGGATCTCGCCGGCGCGTTCGTCGGGCACGCCGAACACCGCGCAGTCGATGACCGCGGGGTGACCGTGCAGCACGGCCTCGATCTCCGCCGGGGCGACCTGGAAGCCGCTGACCTTGATCATCTCCTTGCTGCGATCGGTGAGGTGGACCCAGCCCTCCGGCTCGAGCCATCCGACGTCGCCGGTCCGGTACCAGCCGTCGGCGAAGGCCGCAGCGGTGGCCTCGTCGGGCAGGTAGCCGGCCATGGCCGACGCGCTCAGGACCTGCACCTCGCCCACGCCACCTGCGTCCAGGACGTCCCCGGTCTCGAGGTCGACCACGCGCAGGGTGACGCCGCCCACCGGGAGCCCGGCGGAATCGAGGCGCCACCTGTCCGGATCGGCCACCGGGTTGGCCGTGATCACGGGCACCTCGCTCGTGCCGTAGGCGGGCAGCCAGCGCACGCCGGTGCGGGCCGTCACCCTCTCGGCCACGCTCGGCGTGATCGGGGTGGCGCCCCACATGATGTAGCGGAGCGACGACAGGTCGTACTCCTCGAGCCGGGGGTGGTTGGCCATGGCCAAGGCGATCGGCGCCACCGCCATCTCGAGCGTCATGCGTTCTTCCTCAATGCAGCGGAGCTCCTCGTCAAGGTCGAAGCGACGGTGCAGGCGGACGGTGGCGCCCGCTTTGGCCGCAGCGAGGAGGTTCAGCAATCCGAGGATGTGCGACGGTGGCGTCGCCACCTGGAAGCGGTCGTCGGGACCCAGGCCCAGTGCGGTGACCCAGTGCTGCGTGCCCAGGTCGATGGAGCGATGGATGTGACGTACCGCCTTCGGGCGGTCGGTCGTCCCGGAGCTGAAGACGAACACGGCGTCGTCGCTCTCCGCCACGTCGACGACCGGGGCGGGCGCGCCGCTGGTGCGGTCGATCACGACCGCGGCGGAGGGGTCGTCGAGGTCGAGGACCGCGCCGGCACCGAGCTGCTCGGCCAGGAAGACGGCGCCGGCGCCGTCGGCCACACCGAAGCGCGGTGCGGTGAGCGCGACGGCCGTGCCGACCTCGAGCGCCTTCCACGAGGAGTTGAGCATGACAGGGGCCGCGCCGAGCTTGCTGGCCGCCTGAACCGTGACCACGAACTCCGGCCGGTTCGACGTCATGACCGCCACCCGGTCGCCCCGGCCTACGCCCCGGTCGGCCAGGTACTGCGCCAGTGCATTGGCGGCCCGGTCCAGCTCCCCGTACGTCCAGCGGTCGTCGCCGGCCAGGACCGCCACGTGATCGGGATCCTGCGCGGCCGCCGACTCGAGCCCGCGATGCATGAGGCTCGCTGCCATTGGGAAACATTCTTCTCTGAATTGAGATTCAGCGTCAACACCAGCGAAGTGTATGGTTATCGGCGCTATGAGCAGCCCGAACGTCGGGGCCACCGACGAGGACGTCCGGTCCGCCATCATCGAGACGGTCCACCGCTTCGTGGCGCGCGAGGTCATCCCGGTCGCCGCCGATCTCGAGCGTTCCGACACCTTTCCCGAGGCCATCGTCGAGCAGATGCGCGCGCTCGGGCTCTTCGGCGTCACGATCCCCGAGGAGTACGGCGGCCTCGGCCTGGACCTGTTGACCTACATCGGCGTCATTGAGGAGCTGGCCTACGGCTGGATGAGCCTCACCGGAATCGTGAACACGCACACCATGGCCGCCACCATGATCATGACGCACGGGACGGAAGCGCAGAAGCGGCGCTGGCTCCCCGCCATGGCGGCGGGCGAACGGCGCGGCGCACTCTCGCTGTCCGAGCCCGATGCGGGGAGCGACACCCGAAACATCTCGTGCCGGGCCCTCCGCGACGGGGAAGAGTACGTCCTCAACGGGAGCAAGGCCTGGGTGACCAACGGCGAGCGGGCCTCCATCGTCTTACTGGCCGCCCGGGCCGAGGAGGGCATCACCGCTTTCATCGTCGAGAAGGAGCCCGGCCCGCGCTTCGAAGGCATTGCGGTCAGCAAGCACATGGGCAAGCTGGGCTACCGCGGCGTCGAGACGGTCGAGATGGCGTATACGGACCATCGCATTCCCGCCGCGAACGTCGTCGGCGAGCTCGGGCGCGGCCTGCCCCAGATTTTGGGCGTGCTCGAGGTGGGTCGCATCAACATCGCCGCACGAGCGGTCGGCGTGGCCCGCGCCGCCTTCGAGGCCGCGCTCGCCTACAGCCTGCAGCGCGAGACCATGGGCAAGGTGATCGGCGAGCACCAGGCGATTCAACTCAAGCTGGCTGACATGGCCACGAAGTTGGAGGCGGCCCGCCTGCTGACCCGCAACGCGGCCGAACGCCGGGCCCAGGGACTGCGTTGCGACGTCGAGGCCGGCATGGCCAAGCTCTTCGCCAGCGAGACCGCACTGGAACTCAGCACCGAGGCCATGCGCATTCTCGGCGGGGTCGGTTACACCACCGAGTTCCCGGTCGAGCGTTACTACCGTGACGCGCCGCTGATGATCATCGGCGAGGGCACGAACGAGATCCAGCGCATCGTCATCGCCCGCGGCCTGCTGGCCCGGGCGCGGGAGCGCGGTCAGGCCTGAGCTGAGCCCTCGGCAGCCTTCCGGCGCGCCGCCTCGAGCTCAGCCAGCACCTCGTCGGTGTGCTCGCCGAGAAGCGGCGCCGGTGCGGCCCGGTCGACGGGGAGGTCCGAGAAGCTCACCGGGCCGTTGACAGAGCGGCGCGTCTGGCCGTCGGCGTCGTCGGGAAGCCGGAGAAACCCGTCGTTGGCGGTCAGCTGCGGGTCAGCCAGCACGTCCGTCGGCCCCTGTGCCGGCGCCCACCAGACGCCCTCCGCATTCAGGCGCTCGGCCCACTCCTCGAGCGTGCGCTCTCCGACGATCTCGTCGATGACGGCGATCACCTCGGTGCGGTTCTGGCGCAGCGCCCGGGCGTTCTCGAAGCGGGGATCGTCCCGCAGGTCGGTCCGGCCGAGGGCACGCAGCACCGGGTCGATGTGGCGGTCCGCCTCGAGCCCGGTGAAGAAGAACCAGCGGCCGTCCTTCGTCCGGTAGGAGTTCATCAACGGTGTCTGGTTGGAGTGTCGTGCCTCGGCTTTGGACACCTTGCCGACCGTCTCCTGCAAGCTGAGATCCCACCCGAGCACATACGTCCCCGTCCGCAGCAGCGAGACCTCGACCACGCGCCCGCGGCCGGTCTGGCGCTGCTCGAGCACGGCGGCCAGGAGGCCGGCCAGCGCGGCCAGTCCGCTGATGTGGTCCCCGATGCCGCCGCGGGCGTTGAGGGGGACGCCGTCGCTGTTGGCCAGCTGGACGGATAGGCCGGAACGGGCCCAAAAGGCACCGATGTCGTAGGCCGGGCGGTTGCGGTCCTCACCCCGCAGGCCGTAGCCGCTCACGCTGCAGTACACGAGGCGGGGGTGGCGGTCGACCGTGGTCGCCGGTTCGAGGCCGAGGCCGTCGAGCGCGTCGGGGCGCAGGTTGGTGAGGAAGACGTCAGCCGTCGAGAGGAGCTCTTCCAGGCGCTGCCGTGACTCGGGCTGGCGCAGGTCGAGGACCACGCTGCGCTTGCCCCGGTTGTCCTGCGCGAAGGCGGGGTTCGGGAAGTCCTTGCCGATGCCCAGCGAACCGAAGGCACTGCGCATCGGATCGCCGTTCGGCGGCTCCACCTTGATGACGTCGGCGCCCCAATCGGCCAGCAGCGCGCCGGCGGACGGCGCGGCGACCCAGACACCCATCTCGACGACGCGCAGGCCGGTGAGCGCCGTCAGGCCGGCCGGTTCGCTCGTCTCGGTCGGTCCGGTCGAGTCCGTCATGGGGCCAGGTTGGCGGACCGGCCGGCCGGGGCCCGCTGACGGAGGACGTCCTTGAGCACCTTGCCGGTGGCGTTGAGGGGCAACGCGTCGACGATCTCCACGACGCGGGGGACCTTGTAATTGGCCATTTCGTTCCTGCTCCATTCGATGATGTCGTCACCCGAGACGTCCTCCGACACGACGACGAAGGCCATGCCCACCTCACCCAGTCGGTGGTCGGGGAGGCCGATCACCGCGGCCTGCCGCACGGCGGGATGACGCAACAACGCGTTCTCGATCTCGGCGGGGTAGGCGTTGAAGCCGCCGACGATGAACATGTCCTTGACCCGACCCACGATGCGGAGCCGGCCGGCCTGGTCGACCTGGCCGAGGTCGCCGGTGCGCAGCCAGCCGTCGTCCGACAACACCTTCTGCGTCTCCTCGGGGTCGTCGAGGTACCCCGCCATGATGCTGCCGCCGCGGAGCAGCACTTCGCCCGGCTGC
>Ga0302181_10000122_pt1 | contig 73048 bp, 62 predicted proteins | sample I_Palsa_E3_3_FD_198786 | JGI IMG/M metagenome (GOLD analysis project Ga0302181, IMG submission 198786) | Peat permafrost microbial communities from Stordalen Mire near Abisko, Sweden - I_Palsa_E3_3 | ecosystem: Environmental > Terrestrial > Soil > Palsa > Peat permafrost | place: Sweden...
TGAGCCGCGATACCGCGGTCCGGGTATACAAACGGGCGCGGAGGCGAGCCGGTAGGGACACCCTGGCCAACAGTTGGTGCAGGACTTTCGACATTTGTATAGACGCCCCTCTGTGGGGGTCCTCGGAAGGCTCTAGCCGGAGTCTCAGCCGAACGGGAAGCCGGCCCGCCGGCAGGAGGCGCGCAGTTCGGCGGCGACATGCCTGAACGCGCCCGGCGCGGCGCACACCCTTCTGGCCTGTGTGCCGCACGCGTGCTCGGTCGCACCTCCGAGCGTGCTGGCGAACGAGACTTCGATGCAATCCCTCCGGCCCGGCGAGCCGCTCGTCAGGGCGTACGCGCCGAGTCCGATCACGGCCAGCGCCACGCACGCGAGCACCACGGCGACGACGGTCCGCTCCCGTCGCCCCCAGCGCAGGGGCTCAGACAGCCGCTTGGACTGATCCTGCATGATCATCGTCATGGTCGCGGGAGACTACTGCGCGGCAGGTGGTGCGTCCGGACCCGTATCCGAGCCCGGCGTACCTCTCACGCCACCGGCCTGCACCGCCGCACCGCTCTGTGCCCCGGCACCGGCATCGTCGGACGCCGCCTCCGCCCCCGGCTGGAAGGCGAGCGCCGCCGAGTTGATGCAGTAGCGCTGTCCGGTCGGTCCGGGCCCGTCGTCGAAGACATGGCCGAGATGCCCGCCGCAAGTGCGGCAGATGACCTCAGTGCGGCGCATGAACAGGCCGTTGTCCGGGCGCAGCTCGACCGCTTCGGCGACCGCCGGCTCGGTGAAGCTGGGCCAGCCCGTGCCGGAGTCAAATTTGGTCTCAGAACCGAACAGCATCGTGCCGCAGGCCGCGCAGCGGTAGGAGCCGTCGGCCTTGTGGTGAACGTACTCCCCCGTGAACGGCGCCTCGGTGCCCGCCTTACGTAGGACGTCGTACTGGGCGGGCGTCAACTGCTCACGCCACTCCCGATCGGACTTCTCGACTTTTGCCTCACTCATCTCCAATCAGTTCTAGCACCCCCTCCCGGCTTCGTCCAGCGCCCCTCCCCCACTTCGGCCCACCCCAAAGCCCTGCTATCGTGATGTTTACGTTCACGTCAACTTCCCCAAGATCACGCTTCGGCGTCGCCGCCGGCCACGAGAACTACAAGTGGTGGGCGCTCTCCTGCACGAGCCTCGGGATGCTGCTCGCGGCGACCAACTCGGGTACGCTGATCATCGCGCTGCCAGACCTCGAGCGCTCGCTGCACGCGAGCCTGCTGGCGCTCGTGTGGGTGATCCTCGCCTACCTGATCGCCGCCACGGTGCTGGTGCTGATGGCCGGCCGCCTCAGCGACCTGTTCGGACGCAAGCGCGCCTACGTCGGCGGCTTCCTGCTGTTCGCCTTCGCCTCGCTCGGAGCGGGCTTCGCGCCGAACGCCGACGTGCTGATCGTGTGGCGCGTGCTGCAGGGCATTGGCTCGGCCTTCCTGTTCGCGAACGCCGCCGCCCTCGTGACCGACGCCTTCCCCAAGGAGGAACTGGGTTTGGCGATGGGCACCAACACGATGGTCGCCGCGATCGGCCTGGCGATCGGGCCGGTGCTCGGCGGCGCGCTGGTGGCGATCTCCTGGCACTGGGTGTTCTGGTTCAACGTCCCGTTCGCGCTCGCCGGCGCGATCTGGGGTGCGCTGATCCTGCGCGAGCTCTCAAAACCCGATCAGATCCGCGGCTACGATGTGCTCGGCAACATCACTTTCATCGTCGGGCTCACCGGTCTCGTGCTGGGGATCTCGCGCGGGGGGATCAGCGGCTGGAACGACTCGATCGTGATCGGCGGCCTGATCGCGGCGGTCGTGCTACTGCCGATCTGGGTGCTGATCGAGAGCCGCTCGCGCGCGCCGATGCTCGACCTGAAGATCTTCAAGAACCGCCTGTTCGCGGCCGCCAGCGCCGCCTCGTTCATCAACGGGCTCGCGCGCTTCGCGCTGATGTTCCTGTTCGTCTTCTACTTCCAGGGCGCCCAATCGAACTCGCCGATCGAAGCCGGCATCAAGCTGATCCCGCTCGCGCTGGGGATGCTCGTCGCCTCTCCCCTGGCCGGCATCTACGCCGACCGTCACGGCTCGCGCACGCTGGCCGCAGGCGGCATGCTCGTGAGTGCGATCGGATTGGCGGGGATGACGACGCTCGGCGTGCACACCCCCTACTGGCAGAGCGGCCTCTGGCTCTTGATTGTCGGCGCCGGCTCGGGGATGTTCAACAGCCCGAACACGGCTGCGATGATGGGCACAGTCCCAGCCGACCGGCGCGGGATCGCGGCGGGCGCGAGGACGCTGCTGCAGAACACCGGCGCTGTTCTCTCAATTGCGTTCGTGCTCGCGATCATCACCTCGGCCGTGCCGAAGGCGACCCTGTTCGCGGTCTTCTCCGGCGTGACGAAGGGGCTCTCCGAAGCAAAGCTCGCGCCGTTCATCGACAACATGCACGTCGCGCTGTGGGTGCTCGCGGCAACCTCGCTGGTCGGAGCGTTCGTCTGCCTGCTGCGCCCAAAGCACATGTCCGTCACTGAGTCGGCGACGCTGTCGTTCGAGGAGCATGCCGCACCACGTGAGCGAGTCCACGCATGAGCACCTCGAGCGAACCCAGCCTGCGGATCGGCGACGTCGCCAAGCTGGCCGGCACGACCCCGCGCACGATCCGCTACTACGAGGAGATCGGCCTGCTCCCCCAGGCGCCCGCGCGCGTGTCCGGCCAGCACCGGCTGTACACCGAGAGCGAGGTCGAGCGCCTGCGCGAGGTGATGCGCCTGAAGGACCTGCTCGGGGTCTCGCTGGAGCAACTGAAGACGCTGCTTGCCGCCGAGGACGCACGTGCGGCGGTCCGCGCCCAGCTGCGCCGCGACGACGTCCACCCCGAGCGCCGCGGCGAGCTGCTCGCCGAGGCGCTCGGCCACATCGAACGTCAACTCGAGCTCGTCCGCGCCCGCCAGGCGGAGCTGGCGACGCTGGAGGGCGAGCTGCGCGAGAGTCACAAACGCGTGCGCCGCAAGCTGCGCGAGCTGGATAGGGACCCCGCGCTGCGAGACCCCGTGCTGAGCACGACCGCCTGATCCCCAACGATCCCTCGTCGTCGACCCCCGCCGACCGACCCGTCACCTCACCCGTCCAGGCCGCACGAAGAAAGGAGCTCAAGCGATCATGCCCGACGAGTCCCCCATCGCACCCAGCCCCGACGGCGTCCCCGGCGCGGTCACCGACCCGACGCGCATCGTCGGTGAGGACCTCACGTTCGCGGGCGCCGGCGGCACCGAAGTAAACGGCTACCTCGCCCGGCCCGCCGCGGCGCACACCCAGGACCCGAACCCAGCGCGCCCGGGGATGATCGTGATCCACGAGGCGATGGGCCTGAACGAGCACATCCGCGACGTGACTAACCGCTTTGCCAACCTCGGCTACGTCGCGCTCGGCGTGGATCTGTACACGCGCGAAGGCGGCCCACCGCCGATGGGCGACATCGAGGCGATGATGAAGCGCCTGTTCGCGATCGAGGACGCGACGGTGCTCGGCGACCTCGAGGGCGCCGCCGACTTCCTGAAAGCACGCGCGGACGTGACCGGGAAGATCGGCTGTATCGGCTTCTGCATGGGCGGGCGCTACACGCTGCTGTTCGCCGTCTCGAGCGACCGGCTCAGCGCAGCCGTCGATTGCTGGGGCGGGTTCATCGACAGGGCGACACCCGAGGAGACTTCGACCCCCGAGCGCCCGACGCCGCCACTGGAGCTGGCGGACAAACTGAGCTGCCCGCTGCTGGCGGCGGTCGGCGCCGAGGACCAGAACCCCTCGCCGGAGCTCGCGGCGCAGTTGCGCGAGCGCGCGGCGGCGAGCGGGCAGCCCGTGAAAGTCGACGTGTACGAGGACGCCGGCCACGCGTTCTTCGCCGACTACCGCCCCAACTACCGTCCCGCGGCGGCCACGAAGCTGTGGGGAGAGATCGTGCCGTTCCTGGCCAAGCACCTACAGTCCTAGCGCCAACCGGAAGCGCGCTGCGAACCCGTTGCGGAGCGTCGCTCAACGGTTTGTAAGGTGAGGAGAACCCAAATTCTCGACAGAGACAGAGGAGCTTGAGTGGAGCGTAAGTGGTGGACCCTGATTGCCGTCTCGGTGGCGATCTTCATGCTGTTGCTGGACATCACTGTCGTCAACGTCGCGCTGCCCGATATCCAGCGCTCGCTGCACTCGTCGTTCTCCGACCTGCAGTGGGTGGTGGACGCCTACGCGCTGACGCTCGCCACCTTCCTGCTGACCGCGGGCTCGGTCGCGGACCTGGTCGGGCGCAAGCGCGTGTTCATCGCGGGCCTGTTCGTGTTCACGATCTCCTCGGCTGTCTGCGGCCTGTCGACCACACCGCTGATGCTGAACCTCGCGCGCGCGGTGCAGGGCACCGGCGGGGCGATGATGTTCGCCACCGCCCTGGCGCTTATTGCGCAAGCGTTCCACGGCAAGGAGCGGGGGACGGCGTTCGGTGTGTTCGGTGCGGTCACCGGCGGAGCGGTGGCGATCGGGCCGGTGCTCGGCGGAGTCATCACCTCGGGCCTCGGCTGGGAGTGGATCTTCTTCGTAAACGTCCCGATCGGCGCGATCGCGGTGTTCATCGCACTCACGCGCGTGACGGACTCGCGCGACCCGAATGCCACGGGCGTGGATTGGGCGGGCCTCGTGACCTTCTCGGGATCGCTGTTCCTGCTCGTGTACGCCCTCGTGCAGGGCAACGAAAAGGGCTGGGGCTCGACCGAGATCGTCTCATTTCTGATCGTCGCGGTCGTGCTGATGGCGCTGTTCATCGTCGTTGAGCTCCGCCAGAGCCAACCGATGCTCGAACTGTCGCTGTTCCGCCGCCCCGCCTTCAGCGGCGCGAGCATCGTGGCGTTCTGCCTGTCGGGCTCGTTCTTCGCGATGTTCCTCTACCTCACCCTCTACATCCAGGACGTGCTCGGCTACAGCCCACTGCAGGCCGGGCTGCGGTTCCTTCCATCGACGCTGCTGTCTTTCATCGTCGCCCCGATCGCGGGGAAGTTGAGCGTCCGCATGCCGGTTCGCCTGCTGCTGGGATCGGGCCTGCTGTTGATCGGGATCGGCCTGCTGACCATGACCACGATCGACGCGGCCTCGAGCTGGACCGCGTTGATCCCGGGCTTCGTGTTGGCCGGCGCCGGTGTGGGCCTCGTCAACCCCCCGCTTGCATCCACCGCGGTGGGGGTCGTGCCCGTCGAGCACAGCGGTATGGCCTCGGGGATCAACTCGACCTTCCGCCAAGTCGGGATCGCCACGGGTATCGCCGGGTTGGGCGCCGTGTTCCAGCACAGCGTGACCCAGGGCACCACGGCGGCGCTCCGATCGAGCGGGCAGGTCCACGCGATCCTTGGCGCAGCCCATGGCCGGCTGGGCACGCTACTCGAGTCCGGCGAAGTCACCCAGATCGCCCACTCGCTCTCCGCCGGAGCGCGTACGGCCCTGGAGCACTCCTACCGCGTAGGCTTTACCGAAGCCTTCACGACGATCGCGGCGATCGCCGCGGTACTGGCCCTCGTGGGAGCGGTATTGGCGTTCGTGCTGGTGCGCAGCCGCGACTTCGTCTCCGCCGGAGAGATCCCCACCGCGCAGGCGCCGGAACCGGTGGCTGCCGCCGCGGGATGACGCACGCGGGTAATGCCTGGCAACGCCTGTGTCTCAACCGACAACGTCAACGCGGCCGGCCGAACTCGGGGGAAGCAGGCTCCCCCTGCGATCCCGCCACAAAAAATTCAGTCGCCCTGCGGCTCATATCCACGACAGTCGAGGACCGGCAGTCGGGGATAGCGCGGATAAGCTGGATCTTCGCGCGAGCGTTCGCACAGCAAGAACGTCGATCCCCGAGTATTCGGCACGTCGCGCTTGTGTCTGCAACTGGCGCACAAACCTCGCGGATCCCGCCTCGGCGGGGGTGTCTCGGGCGCGGGCATGAGCGCAGCGTAGTGCGGCTCCGTTCCGAGCTCCTGCAATAATCGTTGACTAAGCAACTATGAAGATCTTTAATCGACTACTCGGGTTCCTGCGCCCCTACAAGCGCGGCATGATCATCTCCTGGACGCTGGCGAGCCTCGCGATGGTGATGACGGTCGCGCTGCCCGCCCTGACGGGCCGCGCAGTGGAGATCATCGGCACGGGCCCCCACCACCAAGCCGCCGCGCAGGCCAGCGCCCGCCACGAACTGACGCTGATCGCCGGCGCGATCGCGCTGATCGTGCTGGCGCGCTGGGGGTTCATGTACTGGCGGCGGATGGTCGCCGGACGGCTCTCGCTCGGCGTCGAATACGACCTGCGCAAGCTGCTCTACGGCCACCTGCAAGAACTAGAGCTCGGCTTCTTCGACCGCCAGCAGACGGGCCAGCTGATGTCGCGTGCGACCGTCGACCTGCAGGCCGTGCGGTTCTTCCTCGGCTATGGACTCGTGTTCATCCTGCAGTCGATTCTCACGATCGTGCTCGCGGGGACGGTGATGATCGTGACCGAACCGCGCCTCGGCCTGATCTCGCTCGCGCCCGTGCCGTTCGTGGTGCTGATCTCCTACCGCTACGGCCGCCGCGCGCGCCCGGCGATCCAGGAGACACAACAGCGCATCGCCGAGCTGACCGCGGATGCCGAGGAGAACATCTCCGGGGTGCGAGTCGTCAAGGCCTTCGCCCGTGAGCAGCGCCAGCTGCAGCACTTTCGGGGCAGCGTCGGGCGCGTCTTCAGCCAGGCGATGGTGGCGACCCGCCTGGAAGCGAAGTTCAACCCGATGATCGGCTTTCTCCCCCAGCTCGGGCTCGCCGCGGTGTTGCTGATCGGCGGCAACGCGGTGATCCACGCGCACCTGACGCTCGGCCAGTTCACCGCGTTCTACCTGTACCTGAACATGCTGATCGCACCGATGCGCACGCTCGGCGTGATCCTCAACCTCGCCCAGCGCGCCACCGCCTCGGGCGCACGCCTGTTCCAGGTCCTCGACCGTCCCCCGCGCCTGACCTCACCGCCCGGCGCCCCGCCGCTGCCGCCCGGCAACGGGCACGTGCAACTACAGGGCGTCACGCTGCGCTACGACGAGTCAGATGAGTTCGGCGCGGCGTACTCGGCGACAAGCGCTCCAAGCTCCGTCACAAGCCCTGCCTCTTCGGCGACGAGCACCCCGGACGGCGACTCGCCCGCCCACACCGCCCGGGCAGTACTGAGCGACGTCAACCTCGACGTTCCCGCCGGGCGCACGATCGCGCTGGTCGGCGCCACCGGCTCAGGCAAGACCAGCCTCGTCTCACTGATCTCGCGGTTGTATGACGTGAGCGCGGGGCGCGTGCTGCTCGACGGAGTGGATGTGCGCGAGGTGGACCTGCGCTCACTGCGCCAGGCCGTCGCGGTCGTCAGCGACGACCCGTTTCTGTTCTCGGAGACCGTCGCCGAAAACATCGCCTACGCGCATCCCGACGCCACGCGCGAGGCGATCGAGCAGGCCGCCCGCCGCGCCCAGGCCCACGAGTTCATCGAGCGCCTGCCCGACGGCTATGACACCCGTGTCGGCGAGCGCGGCCTGACCCTATCCGGCGGCCAGCGCCAGCGCATGGCGATCGCGCGGGCGCTGTTGGCCGACCCGCGCGTGCTGATCCTCGACGACGCGACCTCCTCGGTCGACGCCTCGACCGAGCGCCAGATCAAGCTCGCGCTCGACGAGGCGATGGCCGGACGGACCACGTTCATCGTCGCCCACCGCCTCTCCACGATCGCACTGGCCGATGAGATCGTCGTGCTCGACCACGGTCGGATCACCGCGCACGGCAACCACGAAGAACTGCTGGAGGCATCAGAGCTGTATCGCGAGATCGTCGAAAAGGGCCTCCCCGATCAGGTCTTCCTCACGCGTGAGTTGCCAAGAGAACGTGAGGTGAGCGGGATATGAGCGCCCACGGCGGCGGCCGGGGAATGAGTGGCGGCGGCGGGCGCGGGCTCGGTCCGGGGTCTGCGCGCGGCGGCGCGCAATGGGACGGCGAGCGTGCCGCGAGGGGCACTCGCGGGCGCAACCTGCGCGGCCTGCTGCGGTTGCTAGGTCCCTATCGCCTGCGCGTGAGCGCGATGTTGACGGCGCTCTTGCTCGGAACGGCCGCGTCGCTGGCACCCCCGTTGCTGGCGAAGGTGGCGATCGACGAAGGCATCAAACGCCACGACACGCGCACACTCGTGCTGGTCGTGATCGCGTTCCTACTCTCGGCGCTGCTCGTCTGGGCGATGACCTACGTGCAGACCTATCTCGTCGGCTGGGTCGGCCAGCGCGCGCTCGCGGACCTGCGCATCCGCATCTTCACCCACCTGCAGCACCAGCCGATCGGCTTCTATGAGAGCCGCCCGGCGGGGGTGCTGATCTCGCGCATGACCAACGATGTGGAGGCGCTGGAAAGCCTCGTGACGGACTCGGTGGTGACGCTGTTCCAGGCCGGTCTCACGCTCGTCGGCGCGGTCGCGGTGCTGCTGTTCCTCGATCTGAAGCTGGCGCTGCTGACGTTCTGCGTCGTCCCGTTCGTGGCCGCCGCATCGATCTGGTTTCGGCTCGTCTCCGCTGGCGCCTTTCGGCGTACGCGGGAGACGATCGGCTCGATCACCGCCTACCTGCAAGAGACCCTCTCCGGCATCCGTGTCGTGCGCAGCTTCGGGCAAGAGCCCCACCACGAGGCGCGCTTTGCGGAGCTCAACACAGACAACTGCGACGCGAACATGGTCACGGTGCGACTCAACGCCGCCTACTTCCCGACCGTGGAAATGCTCTCCGGCATCGCGCTCGCGCTGATCGTCATCTACGGCGGCTTCCAGGCCCTGGAAGGCCACATCACCGCGGGCACCGTCGTCGCGTTCGTGGGGACCCTGTCATTCCTGTTCGAACCGATCCAGCAGCTCTCCCAGCTCTACACCACCTACCAGTCCGGAATGGCGGCGCTCGAGAAGATCTTCCAGTTGCTGGACATCACGCCAACCCTGATCGACCGCGCCGGGGCGACCCCGCTCGAGCGCATCCGCGGCGAAGTTCGCTTCGAGGACGTCTCGTTCTCCTACACGAAGGACGCGGTCGTGCTCGAGCACATCGACCTGACGATCCCGCCCGGTCAGACCCTCGCGCTCGTGGGCGCCACCGGAGCGGGCAAGTCGACGATCGCCAAGCTCGTCGCGCGCTTCTATGACCCTACGTCCGGGCAGATCCTCGTCGACGGTCACGACCTGCGCGAGGTCTCGAGCGACTCGCTGCGCTCACAGATGGGAATCGTGCCGCAGGAGGCGTTCCTGTTCTCCGGCACGATCGCAGAGAACATCGCCTTCGGCCGCCCCGACGCCGAGGAGGACCAGATCCGCGAGGCCGCGGCGGCGGTCGGCGCGGAGCAGTTCATCTCCGAGCTGCCCCACGGCTATAACACCGAGGTCGGCGAGCGCGGCGCGCAGCTGTCCTCCGGCCAGCGCCAGCTGATCGCCTTCGCCCGCGCCCTGATCGCCGACCCGCGCATCCTGATTCTGGACGAGGCGACCTCCAACGTGGACCTGCACACCGAGGGCCGCATCGAGGCCGGCCTGCGCCGCCTGCTCGCGGGGCGCACCGCGATCGTGATCGCGCATCGCCTTTCCACGATCCGCCAGGCCGGGCGCATCGTCGTGCTCGAACACGGACGCATCGTCGAGCAGGGAACGCACGACGAGCTGATCGCCGCCGAGGGCCGCTACTTCGAGCTCTACCGCGACTGGGCCTCCCAGGCCGCGGCCTAGTGTCCCCCGGCTGGTCTTACACGACAGGCGGTGGCGTTCCCTCTGCGCTGGCGGCAAGCGCCGGATCCCAATTGCACACCGCGCACGCGTGACTGAACGCTGAGCGGGCGAACTCGAGGGCGGTTGCATGCGGGTCGGGGCTCGAGCAGACGTCCTGCCAGTCCAGGATGTACTCGCCCAGCATGGGGTTCCAGCGCGACGCAGCGGGGGAGAGCTTCGCGGCCGCGAAGCCCTCGGGTGCTGGGTGGGCGTAGGCGTAGAACGCCGCGCGGGCGTAGCGCGGGTCGCCGGGCCACCAGCCGATCGCGACCTCCTGGGCGTCCATCGCGTTGCGCATGATGAAGTCGTCCGACGGGGGGTCGGCCGGCTGGCCCGAGAACAGGTTGACGGCGAGGTCGAAGGAGCCCCACCAGGCGTTGACCGGTGTGCAGCGCCCGCGATAGGGGGCGCGGAACGCGGCGAGGACGAGTGCCGCGCGGGTCGCGGCGGCGAAGTAGGAGGCGACCTGGGCGGGGTCATAGCGCGCGTGGTCGAGGTCCTCGTCGAGCGGTGCGCTCCACGGGACCTCCTGCGGGGTTGGGTCGATGGCGACGGCGCCGGCCATGGAGCGGACCATCTCCAGAACGTCGCGTGTGACCTCGCCGACCGGTCGGTCCGGGGTGAGCGCGACGCGGCGGGTGCCACCCCCGCTGTGCTCGACGAGCGCCTCATGGGTGCATAGATCGAGCGCGACGACGAACGCCCCCGAGCGGTCTGGGGCTGGCAGCGGGGCGGTCTCCCAGCCGCGCGCGGTCAGGCGCAGCGCCGCGTGCTGGAGCTGCGGCTCGGGCGGAGCGCACGCAACCGCCAGCTTGCCGAGGACCTGGGTGTGCGCGTGCAGCGTGTCGCACGTCTCGCTCCACTGCTCATAGGAGAGTGAGGACCATAAAGAGGGCATGGCCAAACGCTACTCCTACCTGCAGGTCAGGATGTGTGACGCAGTAGGATGCGCTTACCAACCAGAGGATGGCCATGAGCGGGGATCTCAACAACCACCATCGCGACACACTCCGGAAGATCTTCAGTCACCCAGCGAGTGGCAACCTCGAGTGGCGTCAGGTCCTTTCGCTACTAGAGGCGATCGGGACCGTGTCTGAGGATCACAACGGCAAGGTCAAGGTCACTCTCGGTCCCGAGACTGAGATCCTGCGGCGCCCTCGCGGCAAGGATGTCGACAAGCAGATGGTTGTCGACCTGCGGCGCATGCTGACGGGCGCAGGAATTTCCCCGGAGGGCACGCAACCAGTGGAGGACGTACGCTCGCGCGATTATGGCGACGGGCGGTGGGGCGCTCCCACCTGAGCTCTGGGAGGGCTTGACCCGCTTGCCGGGGCACGGCTCGCACAAGCCATCGTCAACTCCGGGACAGGGACTCGAACCCCAATCTCCCGGACCAGAACCGGGCGTCGCTGCCAATTGGACTATCCCGGACAGTGCCTTCGCGCTAGAAGAATAGTAAACGGGCCGTCATGCCCCAATGCTCACAGCGGCGCCAGGCCCCATCCCGATCACGGCTCATGTGCTTCGGGTCAGGCAACTCGCCAGACGAGGTGCAGAGGCCGTTCGTTCGGCTTGGCCCGCCTGCCCTTAGGGCTCAGACCGGCTGACCGTTCGGCGCGAAGAAGGCGGTGAGCGCCTCCTCCAGGCCCGTGTCGAGCACCAGCAGCACCTCGTCGCCGGCCTCGATCACGGTGTCGGGCTTGGGCACGAAGCCCGTCCCGTCGCGCAGCACCGAGATGATCAGGCTGCCTTCGGGCAGGGCGATCTCAGCCACCTTCACACCGACGGTCGGCGCGTCCTCGCTCACCTCCAGCTCGATGATCTCCAGGCGCTCCTCTTCGAGCGCAAGCAGGTGCACGAGCCCATAGCGCGGGACCTCGTGCTCGATCAAGCGCAGGATCAGGTCGGTGGCCGACACCGCCGGCTGGATTCCGAGCATCCTGAAGTGGTCGTGATTACGCGGGTTGTTGACGCGCGCGATGATGCGTTCGCACAGGTACTTCTCCTTGGCCACCTGACAGACCAGCATGTTGTCCTCGTCATCGCCGGTTACCGCGACCACCAGGTCCGCGCGCTGAATCCCCGAGCGCTCGAGCACCCACAACTCGGTGGCATCGCCGTACTGCGCAGCGTGCTCGAACTCCTCCTCGATCGCCAGATAGCACGAGCGCGAGGACTCGATCAGGGTCACTTCGTGACCCTTCACGATCAGCTCTCGGGCCAGGTTGCGCCCGACCTTGCCGGCCCCGACGATGATCGCGTACACCCGCTCCAGCTCCTCAGGCCGGCTGAATCTCGAGCGCGCTCTCGAACATCTCGATCGCGTGCCGGGTGGGAGAGATTGTCTGCAAGCCCTGCGCGCCGTACCAGCCGGCGCGTGCGGGGTCCATCACTCGCGCCAGCACCTTTTCAACATCGAAGCGCTTCTGGGCGATCTGGGCGATGATCAGATTCGTGTTGTCCCCCCCGGTGGAAGCGATGAACACGTCGGCGTGCTCGATGCCGGCCTGCACCAGCGCATCGACCTCCAGCGCCGTACCGACCGTGAACTGACCTTGCGCGTCCTCCCAGCTCTCGCTCTGGCCCGCGTCCAGACGCTCGTGCGAGAGCGGATCCGCATCCAACACGGAGACTTCGTGACCCGCCGCCAGCGCAGATTTCGCGACCGCTGAGCCAACACGGCCGGCGCCGACGATCAGGACGAACATGAAGTAAGAACGAACATTGTGCGGATGCGGAGATTAGACGATGCGGGGCTCTCCTCGCCGAGGGCCTCCGGACTGCTCTCCAGGCTGCCGCTCCCCCGAACGCTTGACCTCGGAGGACACCGGCTCTTCAGGCTGCTCCCGCGCCGAGTGATCTTCGGGTGAGTGAGCAGCCGGGGCTGTCACGATTACCCGGCAGGTCGCCTTGCTCACGACGTACTTGGTGATCTCGCCAACGAAGTTCTCAAGCGGCCCACCCCGTCCCCCCAGGCCCGCGCCGCCGCGAATCCGGGAGGGTTCCTCCGCCCCGAGCACGATCGCTTCGACGCCCCGGCGGCGCGCCTCCTCCACGATCGCATAACCCGCGCGGCGAGTACGCACAGTGGCCGTGGCGACGTATACGCCCCCATACTCCTCCCCCACCGCCTTCGCCCGCGCCAGCGCCAGGCGAGCGTGCTTTATCTGCTCCTCCGGCAGGCGCGCGTCGAGCGGCAGCGACATCGGCATCACAAAGATCCAAACGGCCTCGATCGTCGCCGTCTCGGTCTCGGTCTCCGTCTCCTCAGTGGCCTCGCCCGCGGCCAGCAGGGCCGCCGTCTGCACGATGTCCTCGTCGAGCTTGGTGCCGAACAGCGGCACGAGAATCGACCCGTAGTCGCGTTCGCTCGGCGGCTCGGCGCGCAGGATCTGCGGCGAGACCGTCACCCGCGCCGTCAACGAAGTTTCATCCGCACGCCGGTAGACGACGTACCCGAGGATCCCGAACGCCATCCACCCCAGCCCCACGTAGCGGGCCGGTTCGTGGAGGATCATCACCGCCACCCAGCCGGCGGCGCAGACCAGCGCTCCGAAGGCCGCGGGCAGCGGCAGCTCGCCGCCGCGCACCCGCACCGATAGCGGCACCTTGTAGGGGCGGTCGCGATCGGGCTCGGAGTAGCGCAGCCGGCAGATCGAGAGATGGGCGATCGTGAATGCCAGCATCGCCCCAAAGGCATAGATCCCGACGAGGAAATCGAGGTCCTCCGGCACCACCAGCACCGCCGCGAGCAGACCCGCCAGGACGATCAGCACATACGGCGTCGAGCGTTGCGGATGCAAGCGCCCCAGGCCACTCGGGATCTGGCGGTTGGTCGAGAGCGAGTAGGCCAGCCGCGAGAGGCCGAGCATCGCCGAGTTGGCCGCGGCGATCAGCGTGAGCGTCGCCAGCGCCCCCACCACGTATCTGAGCGTATGCGCCAGCCAGTGGGGGTGGATCTGGGTGACGATCCCGATCACGGGATCGTTCAGGTAGCGGCCCGCCAGCGCCGTGTGCCCGTCGTGCACCGGCAGCGCGGTGATCGCCACAAGCGCGATCCCCACATAGCCGAAGATCACCGTCGCGGCGCCGCTGCCGACCATGTGCTTGAGGCCGCGCCGGCCGATCCGCACCTCCCCCGCCAATCCGGCGGCTGACTCCAGGCTGGTGAAGGAGATCACGGCGACCGTCAGGGCGAACACGAGATCCGACCACTTCGGCGCGCTGCCCAGGTGGATTGGGTCGATCAGCTTGCTCGGGTTGAAGAACAGGATCAACCCGATCACGACGATCAACAGCTGCAGCACCAGGTCGCCTGCGACGAGCAGTCCGACCCGCCGCGAACGACCGCTGCCGAAGCCGCGAATATTGCCCAGCACGACGATCGCGATGAACGCCAGCGCCAGCAGCAGCGCCTCGGTGTGGTGTCCCAGCGGATGCCAGAAGACGCGCAGGTACTGGGTCGCCGAGAAGGCGCAGACGGCGATCAGGATGATGTAGTCGAGCAGGATCGCCCAGCCGGCGATGAAGCTCACGAGCTCGTTGAACGCATACCGGGCGAACACGGTCGAGCCGCCGCGATCCTGGTGCAGCGAGGCGCCCTCGACGTAAGTCATCGCCGTCAGCACAAACAGCAGCGCCGCGAGCAGAAACACGAGCGGCGTGAGCCCCAGCGCGTGCCCAGCGATCACACCCAGGGAGAAGTAGATCGCGCTCGCCAGCGACGTGTACACGACCGTGAACAGAACCGGGGAGCCGATGCTGCGCCGCATTGTCACGCGCGAGCGGGCGGCGATTGCTGTCGCGGGATGCTCGACCTCGGTTGCCGGGTCCGGCGCTCCCGGCGTGCCAGCGGGGTTTTTACCGACCGGCGAGCTCACGAGCCTCTCCTGCCCCTCTTCGTCTCCAGATACATCCGTCCCCCGCCCGCCGCTATGAACAGCACACCGAGTAGTAGACGTGGAGAGATGATGCCCCCGTGCCCGTCGACCGCTTGGGCGATCAGCGCCACGCCGATGACTGCCATCACCAGAGAGAAGATCAACGTCGCCGAGCGATGCGCCTGTTGGCCGGTGGTCATCTTTGACTGAGCTTAAGACCTGGGAGCAACCCGGCCCCGCATCGGTCTCAGGTGATCAGCGGGATGATCAGGATCGCGACGATGTTGGCAACCTTGATCATCGGGTTGATCGCCGGTCCGGCGGTGTCCTTGAACGGATCGCCGACCGTGTCGCCCGTAATCGAGGCGGCGTGCGCTTCGGAGCCCTTGCCGCCGAAGGCGCCGTCCTCGATCAGCTTCTTCGCGTTGTCCCACGCGCCGCCGCCGGCGGTCATCAGCACGGCGAAGAAGAAGCCGACGACGATCACGCCGATCAAGAGGCCGCCGAGCGCCTGCTGGTCGATCAGCCCGACGATCAGCGTCAACACGATCGGCAGCAGCGACGGCAAGATCATCTCGCGCTGGGCGGTCTTCGTGACGATGTCCACGCACCTCGCGTAGTCGGGCTCTTCGGTGTAGTCCATGATCCCGGGGTGCTCGCGGAACTGGCGGCGCACCTCCTCCACGACCGCGCCTCCGGCGCGTCCGACGGCCTCGATCGAGAGCGAGGCGAACAGGCACACCATCAGCCCGCCAAGCAGCAATCCGATCAGGACGGGCGGTTCGTTGATGCCAAAAGAGATCGCGTGTCCGAGCTTGGCTTCGAGTTCTTTCTGAAAGCCGGCGAACAGCACGATCGCGGCGAGCACCGCGGAGCCGATCGCGTAGCCCTTCGTGACGGCCTTAGTCGTGTTCCCGACCGCGTCCAGCCGATCGGTGACCTTACGCACCTCCTCAGGCAGATCGGCCATCTCGGCGATCCCGCCTGCGTTGTCGGTGATCGGCCCGAAGGCGTCGAGCGCGACGATCAGCCCCGTCAACGAGAGCAGGCCCACCGCCGCGACACCGATGCCGTAGATCCCTGTCACGCCGCCGCCGGCGAGCTTCCAGGCGCCGAGCATTCCGAGCACGATCACGACCGCCGGCAGCGCGGTGGCCTGCAGCCCGGAGGAGAAGCCCTGGATGATATTCGTGGCGTGACCGGTGATCGACGCTTTGGCGGTCTTCTTCACCGGCGAAAAGCGGGTCGAAGTATAATATTCCGTTATTCCGAATAGCAGTGCCGTGACAGCGATCCCGATCAGCGAGCACAGGTACAGGTGCCACCATTTCGGAGTGTTCACGGCGCTGCCCACGTCCTTGAAGGTCAGATTGCGCATCAGCCAGTAGGTGATCGGCGCGAATGCGGCCGCCGCAATCACGCCGGAGGCGATCAGTCCCTGCAGGAGCGCGCGCTCGACGTTGTCGGAGTTAGTGCGCACCGCGAACGTGCCGATGATCGAGGCGATAATCGCCACGCCGCCGAGCACGAGCGGATACAGCGCGACCTGCGTGGACTCGTGGAACGTGAGCACGCCCAGCAGGATCACGGCCACCGCGGTCACCGCGTAGGTCTCGAACAGGTCGGCCGCCATGCCGGCGCAGTCGCCGACGTTGTCGCCGACGTTGTCGGCGATCGTTGCCGGGTTGCGAGGATCGTCCTCGGGGATGCCGGCCTCGACCTTGCCGACGAGATCGGCGCCGACATCGGCCGCCTTGGTGAAGATGCCACCGCCGAGCCGGGCAAACACCGAGATCAGCGAGCCACCGAAGCCGAGGCCAATCAGCGCGTCCACGGCCGTCTTCGGGCTGTCGTTGAAGAACGAGGTCAGCGCACCGTAGTAGCCGGCGACGCCGATCAGCGCGAGGCCGACCACGAGCAGGCCCGTAATCGCGCCACCGCGGAAGGCGACCTTCAGCGCCGGTGAGACCCCGCCGCGCGCGGCCTCCGCCACGCGTGCGTTCGAGCGCACCGAGACGTTCATGCCGATATAGCCGGTCGAGCCGGACAGCAGGCCGCCGATCGCGAATCCGCACGCGACCGCGATGTTCTGGATGAAGATCAGCGCGATGAACAGCACGACCCCGGCGATCGCGATCGTCGTGTACTGACGGTTCAAGTACGCCCGCGCGCCCTGCTGGACGGCCAGCGAGATGCTCTGCATCTTCTCGTTGCCCGGCGAAAGCGCGAGCAGGGAGCGTGTGGTCACCAGGCCGTAAACCACGGCGCAGGCGGCGCAGACCAGAGCGACGACGACCCCATGGTTCATCAGAAAGCTACTCAACAGAAATCCTCCGCGGTCTTGTTAGCGTGCCGCGCGAGGATTTCGCGCGTACATATGTCCCCCGGCTCGCTCGTCAAAGCGCTTCCCCGGCGGAAAGGCGGGCGCAGTCTATCGTGCCGGCCCCAGAAAAGCGTTCTCAGCGCCCCGGCACCCACAACCTGCCGCTCGACTCCGCCGGCCCGGCGCCAGGCTTACCCTCCGCCGGTGGCGCATCTGGCTTATCCGCGGCCGTCGGCGCGCCGGTCTTCCCCTCCGCGACGGGCGTACTCGACTCTCCGGCCGGCCGTTGTCGTGAGCCCGGCTCGCCACCACCTGCCTGCGCCTCACGCGCATAGGCAATCTGCAGCTGTGACAGCGCGTCGCGCAGAGGTCGCAGTTCCTGAGCGGCGACGCTCCGTTCCAGGATCCCCAACAGCGCCCGCACGCCGTCGACCGCGTCGCGCACCTGCTCGAGGTCGCGCTCACCATCCGCCCCCGGAGCCAGGCCCAGACGGCGACCGCCCAGGTTCAGCAACGACACCGCCGCCTGCAGGATCATGTCCGCCGTGGTGATGCGGCTCAGTTCCGCTTCGTAGGCCGCGCGTAGCTCCTCCTCACTCGGTTGTCCCTGCGGTTGGCCAGATCCCTGCTCGGCCTGTCCTGCGGTTGGATCAGTGCTCATCGGTCGTCCTCTCCTTGCCTGCACCACGGTCGGGTAATGATCGCGCGCGTGTGCCTCACACCACCACCTCCTCTGAATAGGTCTGCCGGGTCTCGGCCACCGAGGCCGCGAAGACCTCCTCGCGCGTAGCACCAGCTTCGATCCTCTCACGTTGGCGCTGTGCTCCGTTGCGCTCGGGGAAGGCCGGCTCGATGCCCATCTCAGCGCGGACCGGCGCCGTCCATGCGGCCAGGCGCTCGATCGCTGCGCGCGCTGGGTACTCCTCGCCCCGCTGCAGATCAAGCAGCCGGCCGTCGAGCCCGAAGCGGATCGCGCGCCACATGTTCTCCTCGATCATCCGCGGCGGCGGATCGGCGAAGGGGACACCCTCGTCGACGTCGCGCAGCGCCTGGGCGATGCACGCGACCATTAGCGCGGCCAGCGCGTCGGACTCCTGGGCGGTGGCCTGCGCATCGCAGATCCGCACCTCCACGGTGCCGAAGCTGAAGTGCGGCCTGACCGACCACCATACCTGCGTGAACTCCACGATCGAGCGTGTGCGCACGAGCAGTTCGATGTACTCGCGGTACGCCCGCCAGCCGCCGAACGCGTCGGGCACCCCGCAGCGCGGAAAGCTCTTCGTGAAGCTCTGCGTCCGTGCCGAGTGCAGCCCCGTATCGAGACCGTCCAGCCAGGGTGAGTTCGCGGAGATCGCCAGCAGCACCGGCAGCAGCGGGCGTAGACGGTCGCAGACGCGCACCGCGCGGTCGATCTCGCGCACGCCCACGTGCACGTGCAGGCTGAAGGTGTTGTTGCGCCATGCCACGTACTTCAGCCCTTCCTCGACTCGGCGGTAGTGCTCGGTGTTGATGATCGGCTGCTCGCGGTAGTCGGCCCACGGATGCGTCCCGGTGGCCCCCAGCGCAGCGCCGTGAGCGGCGATCAGCGCGAACAGTCCTCTGCGCCGCTCGCGCTGGCGCGCCAGCGCGTCGTGTAGGTCTGCGCCGGCGCCGGAGATGATCTCGATCTCCGAAGAGATCAGCTCACCCGTGATGTGCTCATGCAGGAGCCGATCCCCCTCTGCGGCGGCACGCAGCTCCTCAAAGCGCGGCTCCAGGTCGAGCGTGCGCGGGTGAAGGATCGAGAACTCCTCCTCGACGCCCACCGTCATGTCGGTCGCCGCGGCGAAGGTCTGCTCCACCCTGTCGAGGTCGAGACTGGTCATCGCTCAGGTGCAGGTCAGATCAGATTGGGCCAGGTCAAGTCGGGCAGGTCAGGTCAAGTCAGATAAAAGTACAGCGCGTAGAGCAGATCGACGGCCGGGCTCGACGTGTGGACGGTCACCTCGGGGGGCACGTCCAGCAGTGATTCGGAGTAGTTGAAGATGATCTTCACGCCCGCCTCCACCAGCTCGCTCGCGAGCCCCTGGGCGGCGTCCGTGGGCACCGCCAGCACACCCACGACGATGTCCTCGTCCTCCACCACCTGGCGCAGATCGCTGGTGTGGCGCACGGCCTGGCTGCCCACGCTCGTGCCGATCTTCGCGGCGTCCACGTCGAAGATCGCCACCACCCGAAACCCATGGTCGGCGAAGATGTCCGAGGAGGCGATCGCCTTGCCCAGATGGCCCGCGCCGAGCAGCGCGATGTTGTGCTGGCCCGCCGTGCGCAAGATCTTGCGGATCTGCGAGACGAGCGCCTCGACGTTGTAGCCGACGCCGCGCTTGCCGAACTTGCCAAAGCCAGAGAGGTCGCGACGGATCTGGGTCGAGTTCACGTGGGTGTAATCGGAGAGCTCCTGTGAGGAGATCGTCTCCTTGCCCATCTTCTTGGCCTGCGTCAGCACCTGCAGGTAGCGCGACAGGCGCGCCGCCACGCCGAGTGACAGCCGCTCGCTCGAGGAGATCCCGTCGCCCAGCCCGGTAGCACCCGCTCCGGTGCTCACTTCGTTGTAGGTCATCGCCGTGACTCTAGAGGATGCTTCCTCTAGCGACGGCCGGCGGTTGCGAGGTGATCGGTCGTTCCCCAGTGGCGTAGGCGTCGAGCGCCAGGTACTCCGGGTAGGGCAACGCCCGCGTAAAGCGCGCGGCGCTTGCGATCATTGCAGCGTTGTCAGTGCACAGCACGCGTGGCGGAACATGCAGCTCCGCGTCGAGCTCGCCCAGCCGCCGGCGCAGCTCGCCGTTGGCGGCCACGCCTCCGCCCACCGCCAGACGGCCGATTCCGGTCTGATCAAGCGCATGGGAGGCGCGCTGGATCAGACTGTCCACGATCGCCGTTTGATAAGAGGCCGCCAGGTCGGCGCGACGCGCTCGGGCCTCCGCCTCGGAAAGCTCGCGCATCCTGTAGAGCAGTGCGGTCTTCAGCCCGGCGAAGGAGAAATCGAGGCTCCGCGCAAATGCCGCCCGGCCCGACCCCCGCCCGCCACGGGAGCGCTCACCCCGAGAGCCCGGAAAGGAGAATGCCTCAGGATCTCCCTCGGCGGCCAGACGCTCCAGCGCGGCGCCTCCCGGGTATCCCAGCCCGAGCATTCTCGCCCCCTTGTCGAACGCCTCCCCCGCGGCGTCGTCGAGTGTGCGGCCAAGCACCTCGTATCCATCGTGCTCCGCCACATCCACCAGCAGCGTGTGGCCACCGCTGGCGATCAGGCAGAGGAACGGGGGTTCGAAGCCATCGAGGAAGTTCGCCGCGACGTGCCCCTGCAGATGATCGACGGGCGCGAACGGCAGCTCACGGGCCGCGGCCAAAGCCTTTCCGGTGGACAGCCCAACCAGCAACGCCCCCACAAGCCCCGGCCCCTGTGTAGCTGCCACTACCCCGATCTGCTCGAGCGTCATATCCGCCTCACTCAACGCCTGCTGGACGACGAGGTTGATCAGTTCGAGATGCTGGCGTGAGGCGATCTCCGGGACGACTCCCCCGAAGCGATCATGCACTCCCTGTGATGAGATCACGTTCGAGCGCAGCCGGCCGTCGGCGCCAAGCACGGCAGCGCAGGTGTCATCACAGCTGCTCTCGAGCGCAAGGATGTTCATACCGGCCCCGGGTTGGGCACATCATCGAGGGAGCCCCTCAGTGTCGCCGGGGTACGCCACATCACAAGCGCGTCCTCGCCGTTGTCCTGGTAGTAGCGGCGACGCATGCCTGCCGCCCGGAAGCCCTCCCTTTCATATAGATGGATCGCGACGTGGTTGGAGCGGCGCACCTCCAGGGTGAAGCGCGCATCGTCATCCGCAACTTGCGCATACAGCTCGGCGAGTAGCGCCGAGGCCACCCCCAGGCGCTGATAGTCGATATCGACAGCCACATTCATCACGTGCCAGGCGTCCTCGTAGCGAGAGCAGATCAGATACCCCGCCAGCCGCCCGCCGTGCGTGGGGTCGAGCACCGCCGCCAGGCAGATCCCGGACTGCTTGGAGCGCTCCAACACGAACATCGCAAGTGACCACGGCGTTGGGAACACGCGGCGCTCGATCGCGATCACCTGCGGCAGGTCGGGATAGACCAGCCGCCGGATCTTCACGGACAGAGGGTCGCTGGTCACGGACAGAGGATCGCTGATCACGGGCGAGGGGTAAATGGCTCGGTCACGGCTGGGCATCCTCCCTAGGTTGGCGCACCGTCAGATGGCTGCGCGAGCGCCAGCGCTTGCTTGTGCTCCAAGGCGATCTCCGCATCCGGACGGCGTCGGTAGTCCGGCACGATCGCCTCACGTGACGCGACCACCTCCGCGCGGACGCCGAGGTCGCAGATCGCCTCTGCGTCCACCAGGTGCAGCGGTGAAGAATCGAGCGGGACCCCTATGCCGGTGGCCTGTAGGTCTCCTCGAAAGCGCACGGCCCCGTCGCCGATCGCCTGCCACCGCCTGCCCCGTTCGTCTCCTATTACTGCTTCAGCTTGCTCTACGACGCTCCCCAGATCCGCGGGGGCCAGTGCGCGCGGCGGCACGAGCTCCTCGGCCGGTCCTCGATCGGTCATCTCATACGCAGCCGCAAACGCCTCTCCGCGGCGTGCATCCAGGACCACGAGGACGTGATGTGAGCCATCCGGCTCGGATCGCAGCGCCGACTCGGCGAGCGCGCGCAGGCTCGATACCCCGACCAGATCCACGCTCAGCGACTGCGCCAGCCCGCGCGCGGTCGCGACCCCAACGCGCAGGCCCGTGAAGGTGCCCGGCCCCAGCCCAACGGCGATCCGGTCGATCGCGCGCCAGCCGATGCCGGCGCTCCCGAGCAGCTCGTCCGCCATCGGCAGCAGTCTTGTGGCATGTCCGGGATGCTCGCTGATTCCGGGGTCATCGCGCGCCTGAAGCGTTCTCCCGTCCTTCAGGCGCAGCCCCACCGCGGTGGACCGTGTGGCGGTGTCGAAGCCGAGCACGATCATCCCTGCACCACCTCGACCCGCCTGCGGTCCTCGCCCATATGAGCCAACGTCACCCGCACGCGCGCGTCAGACAGCTCGGCGCTGTCCCGGATCGGCCACTCCACGAAAGCGATCCGCCCGGGACCCAGATAGTCATCCAACAGACCGGGGTCCTCGGCCTGCAGACCGTCTGCGAGACGGTAGAGATCAAGGTGGGACACGGTGGTCTGCGCGGCTCTGTAACGGTGGCCGATGCTAAACGTCGGGCTGGTGATCGGATCGGTGACGCCCAACGCCCGCGCGGCACCGCGCACGAAGGTCGTCTTGCCCGAACCGAGCTCGCCGCGGATCAACACCACGTCTCCGTCCCGCAGGCCGACGGCCAGCTCGGCGCCAAGCGCCTCCGTTTCAAGGGGATCATTCGTCTCGACGACGCTCACGCTCACGCCGAGACCATAGAGCGGATCTCACCTCAAACGCGGTGAGACAGGCCCCGAACGCGAGACGAGACGTTCACCGGCACCAGACGCCGCGGGCACTTAAACACGACCGGCCCGCGGGAGAGGGAAAGCGCGGGCCGGTCGTCACTACTTGGGAGGATGGAGACAGGGCTCCTATCGACAACCATCTCGGTTTGCTTTAGCCCTTAGCCCGAGAGTTTCGACAATTCCCCAAGATCCCCTCTTTCCGGGAGAAATGGCGTCCAAAAAGCGTCTAGAACAACCCCAGCTGGTCGATCTCGGAGCCCTGCTCCTCAACCGCTGCCTGTGCTGCTTCGGATGCCACCTCTGGGAGCACCTCCGGCATCTCTGCCGAGTCAGGCTGCTCAGGGGCGCCCAGCGCCAGCAGCTCCGGCAGCCGCGTAAAGTCCTCGCGCAGCGTCTCGAGCATGCGCGGCGTGTAGAGCGCCGCGGCGGGATGGAAGATCGGATAGAGCCGCACGGCGCGCTTGCCCAGGGTCAGCACCTCGGACTGTCCGTGCAACCGCGTGATCCCGGTCGGATCGCCACGCAGCAGCTTCGTCGAGAAGTTCCCGAGCGTACAGATCACATTGGGTTGGATCAGCTCAACCTGACGGTGCAGATACTCTTGGCAGTTGTCGATCTCGACCGGCTGTGGGTCACGATTGCCGGGCGGTCTGCAGTTATGCACGACACCACCCGCAGTCACGAAATTGTGCGTCTCCTCGACATCGATACAGAAGAACGTCACGTCGTCTCGCTCACGGTCAGTAATCTCTTCTACCTCGACCTCGTCATACAGAACGGCTGTCGGCCCCCGATCCAAACGCGACCGGTCGAACGAGACACGCGCCTCGATTTCGGGGTGCAGCTTGTAGCGCATGGACGGTGGTACGAACGGGGCAATGAGCTCGCTGAGTCGCTCCGTGGCCTGGACGTTGAAGTACAGCCGTTTCCTTGTCGTCTTCGCCGGGAGGCCGAGACGGGCCAATCCCTCAATCAGCACCTGCAGATCAGCGTCCGAGAAAGCATTCGTCGCGATCTCTGCCAGCGGACGACGGCCTCCCTCACGGATACGTGTATACCCATCGTCCATGAACCAGAACGCCAGCATCCGTGGATTGAGCTCATCGGCAAGCCACGACGGCACCAGCTTGCGCGGGCGGTAGAAGTCCTGGCGGATCACCCGCAGTGCGCGATGGGCCAACGTGCGCACATGTACGACCGGATACATGCGCCCCCCGCCAGCGACCGCAGCCACCTCCCGTTCCTGGACATCGACACCAAGCTCCGCGACTAGTTCCGCCTTGAAGCGTGCATACTCGCCCTGGCGCTGAGAGTGGGAGAAGCTTAGGTACGACGAGTCGGCCTGAAGGCACCCGTCCCCCAGGACAGTCCCGCACACCACATCGCGTGCAAGTGCACTCAGACCTTGCCCCGTGGCGATTCGGTCTCCACTGTTCAGCTCTTCGACCGGGACATATCCACGCTCGGTGAGCACCGGGTGATCGCCTGTCAACTGGATCCCCACGCGGCTTGTGCCTGTGTTCTTGCACGACTTGTAGGTGAGTCGATACACCCGTCGGCCAGCGAGCGGCGTAGCGTGCCAGCCATTGACTCGCCGGCGGACAAGCACGCCATTCGCATCTACGCACATCACCTCGCCGTCGTAGCGCGAGCGGACCAGCCTCCCGATCCGCTCCCAGGAGCCATCGCCCAGCTGTACGAGAGCGTTATACCTCAAGCACTTGAGCACGTTGCAGATAAAAACCTCCGATCGCGCCATCCCGATCTCTATCAGCAGCTTCTCGAGCAGTTTGCCGGCCGCTCCGACGAACGGCACGCCCTGCTCGTCCTCGCTCGCGCCCGGCGCCTCGCCAATGAACATCAGATCCGCATCCGCGTTCCCAGAGCCGAAGACGACCGTCTTGCGCGTCGCCGCCAGCTCGGTGCAGCGCGTGCAGCCCCGCGCCTGCGCGAAGACCTCCTTCAGTGCCTCACGCCGCTCGGCGGCAGACAGCTCACCTTCTTGGGTTGGCACAGCCTGCATGCTATGAGCGATGATCTCGCGATGGCGCCACCCCCCGAGTCCGATGCCAAAACGGACGACATCGAGCGCGCGGATCTCCAGGCTGTACGTGAGCGTCACGAGATCGGTTTAGACACCGCCCGGCCCGAGGCGGTCGCCAAGCGCCATGAGCGTGGGCGGCGCACCGCCCGTGAGAACCTCGCGGAACTCGTGGACGGCGGCTCGTTTATCGAGTATGGGCCGCTCGTGTTCGCCGCCCAGGAACGTCGGCGCTCACGCGAGGAGCTAATCGCCCGCACTCCCGCCGATGGCCTGGTCGGTGGAATCGGCGAGATCGACGGCCAGCGCTGCGTGGCTATGTCCTACGACTACACGGTGCTCGCCGGCACGCAGGGCATGCGCGGCCATCAGAAGAAGGACCGCCTGTTCGAGCTCGCCGAGCGGCGTGGGCTACCGGTGGTGCTGTTCGCCGAGGGCGGCGGCGGGCGACCGGGCGACGTGGACGTCCCGATGGTGGCCGGCCTGGACTGTCGCGCCTTCAACCTGTTCGCCCGCCTGAGCGGCCTCGTTCCACTCGTCGGCATCGCCTCCGGGAACTGCTTTGCCGGCAACGCCGCGCTGCTCGGGTGCTGTGACGTCGTGATCGCGACCGAGGATTCGAGCATCGGCATGGGCGGCCCGGCAATGATCGAGGGCGGCGGGCTGGGCGTCTACGAGCCCGCCGAGGTCGGCCCGATCGACGTGCAGGACGCAAACGGAGTCGTCGACCTGCGCGTCGCCGACGACAGGGCGGCAGTCACGGCAGCCAAGCGCTACCTCTCCTACTTCGGTGAGCCTGCCGCAGCGGAGGCCGTGCGCGTGCCCGACCAACGGCTCCTACGGGAGATCGTCCCCGAGCGGCGCCGGCAGATCTACGACGTGCGCAAGGTGCTCGACGGACTGTTCGACGAGGACTCCGTGCTCGAGCTACGCCGCGGTTTCGGGGCGGGCATCGTCACCGCACTCGCCCGCGTCGAGGGCCGTGTGCTGGGGGTGGTCGCCAACCAACCGCCCCACCTGGGCGGCGCGATCGACGCCGACGGCGCTGACAAGGCGGCGCGCTTCATGCAGCTGTGCGACGCCTTCGAGCTGCCGCTGCTGTTCCTCTGCGACACGCCCGGCTTCATGGTCGGGCCGGCGGCAGAGAAGACAGCGACCGTGCGCCACTTCGCGCGGATGTTCGTGACCGGCGCAAACCTCACGGTGCCGACAGGCACGATCGTGCTGCGCAAGGGCTACGGGCTCGGCGCGCAGGCGATGGCGGCCGGCGGCTTCAAGGCGCCGCTGTTCACCGTCGGCTGGCCGACCTCGGAGTTCGGCGGTATGGGCCTGGAGGGCGCGGTGCGGTTGGGGATGAAGCGCGAGCTGGAGGCGATCGCCGACCCCGAGGAGCGCGAGCGCGTGTTCGAGGCCACGGTCGCCGCCGCCTACGAACACGGCCAGGGCCTGAACATGGCCGCCTACGGCGAGATCGACGACGTGATCGACCCGGCCGACTCGCGTCGCTGGATCGCCACGCTGTTCGACGAGCGGACCGGTCAGTGGCGGCGACGGGACGGGAAGAAGCGCCCGAACATCGACGCCTGGTGACAACCCTCATGTGCGATTGCGCACATAAGGTTCCAAGCGTCCTCCTGAGCGGTATGCTTAACCCAGTCGCGACCGGTATCCCCGAGGGAACTGGACCGAGCCAGATGAGCAGAGCAAACCATTCTTCGTCCATGAAGACGCTCCGCACCGTGGAGGAATTGCGTGCGGCGCTCGCGTCCGACCGCCGCGCCGGGCTGGAGATCGGCCTCGTCCCCACGATGGGGGCTCTACATGAGGGCCATCTCTCGCTGATCTCCCGGGCTCGTGAGCAGTGCGATCGGGTCGTCGTATCGTTATTCGTCAACCCGGCCCAGTTCAACGAGCGCTCGGACCTCGAGCGCTACCCGCGTCAGGAAACCCACGACGCGCGGCTGGCGGCCGAGGCCGGCGCCGACCTGTTGTTCGCACCGTCGGTCGAGGAGGTCTACCCCCCGGGGTTCGCGACGACCGTCGAGGTGCTGGGCGTGACCGAGCGCCTGGAGGGCGCCGCCCGCGGCGCGGCGCACTTTCGCGGCGTCTGCACCGTTGTCACGAAGCTGCTCTGCATGGCGCTCCCGGACGTCGCCTACTTCGGCCAGAAGGACGCTCAGCAGGTCGTCGTCATCCGCCGGCTCGTCCAGGACCTCAACCTGCCGGTCCGGGTCGAGGTCTGCCCAACCGTGCGCGAACCCGACGGCCTGGCGATGTCGAGCCGCAACGCGCTGCTCGGTCCGCGCGAGCGCGAGCAGGCGCTGGCCCTCTACGCCGCGCTACGCGCGATCGAGGACTGCGCAGCGCGAGGCGAGCGGCGCACGGCGCGACTGCTCGAGGCGGGTCAGCAAAAGCTCGCCGCGCGTGGGGTGCGCCCGGAGTACCTGGAGCTGGTGGAGCTCGACACGCTCGAGCGGTTGGAATGCCTCGAGGAGCCCGCCCTGCTCGCGATCGCCGCCCGCGTGGGCGCCACCCGCCTGATCGACAACATGATTCTCGAACCGGCTGCCATATCGACAATTGCTCCCAACACGGAAAAGGCGATGACCACATGCAGCGCGTGATGCTCAAGTCGAAGATTCACCGGGCGACCGTAACCGATTGCGATCTGCACTACGTGGGATCGATCACGATCGACCCAGACCTGTTGGAGGCCGCGGACATCCTCGAGCACGAGCAAGTTCACGTTGTCGACGTCGACAACGGCGCGCGTTTCGAGACCTACACGATCCCCGGCGTGCGTGGCTCGGGCGAGATCAAGGTCAACGGCGCCGCCGCCCGCCTCGTGCACCACGGCGACACGATCATCGTGATCTCCTACGGCCAGTACGACGAGGCCGAGCTGTCCCGCTACGAGCCTCGCGTCGTTCACGTGCAGGCGCAAACCAACCGCATCATCACAATCGACGACGAGGTGGCGACCCTGCTCGCGTAGGGCGTCAACCGCGCCAGAGAGGAAACACCATGTCCAGCCACACCTCCGTCCAAGCCCCCTCCGACCCCGGACGCCTGCCGATGACGCTCCCGCTGCTGGCGGAAAAGAAGCGGCTCGGCGAACCGATCGTGATGGTCACCGCCTACGACTACCCGAGCGCCCGCGCCGCCGAGTCGGCCGGTGTCGACCTTGTGCTCGTCGGCGATTCGGCCGCGACGACCGTGCTCGGCTACAACTCGACGACGCCCGTCGAGCTGAGCGACATGCTCGTGCTCGCGCGCGCCGCGCGCCGCGGTCTGCGCACGCCACTGTTGATCGGCGACATGCCGTTCGGCTCCTACGAGGTCTCAGACGAGCATGCAATCTCAAACGCGATGCGCTTGGTCAAGGAGGCCGGCTGCGAGGCCGTCAAGCTCGAGGGTGGCGGGCCGTCCTCGGTCGCTCGTGCCCGCGCGATCGTTGGGGCGGGAATCCCCGTGATGGGCCACGTCGGTCTCACGCCCCAGACCGCCACGGCGCTCGGCGGCTGGAAGGCCCAGGGTCGCACGGCGGCCGCGGCGGCCCAGATCGGCACGCAAGCGCTCGCATTGCAGGATGCCGGCTGCTTCGCGCTCGTGTTCGAGGCGATCCCCGCCGCGGTCACCGACGAGCTGATGGGAACGATCGAGATCCCCGTGATCGGGATCGGGGCCGGTCCGGCAACCGACGGACAGGTGCTCGTGTTCCACGACCTGCTCGGCATCCGCGACGGTTTGGGCGCGCGCTTTGTCAAGCGCTACGCCAACCTCCAGGAGGAGATGAACGCCGGCGTCGCCGCCTACACCGAGGACGTGCGCTCGCGGCGCTACCCGGGCCCAGAGCACACCTACTCGATCGACCCCTCGGAGCTGGCCGATCTGCACGCTCAGCTGTCGTAGACGATCTTCCTGAGCACCCTGGCCGGCGCGCCGGCGACGACCGAGAACGGCTCGATGTCCTTGGTGACGACGCTGTTCGCGCCGATCACGCAGCGCTCGCCGATCGTTACGCCGCTGGTGACGACGACGTTCGCGCCGAGCCAGCAGTTCTCGCCGATCCGCGTCGGTCCCTTCGTCGTGAAGCCCTGCCAAGGCACCGGCTTCTCCGGATCGTCGTAACGGTGGCTGGAGTCGGTCACGAAGCAGCCGTTCGCCAGCATGCAGTGATCGCCGATCTCCACCAACTCCTCCGCGGCGATCATCACACCTAGGTTCAGGAAGGTACCCGCGCCGATCCGGACCCGAGCGTTACCAGGGGCGGTGATCCAGACCTCGGGCTCCAAAAGTGCGCCCTTGCCGAGCTCCAGGCGTCCCTCGCGCAACGCCTCCAACACGTTCCCGTGCACCGGCCAGCGCACGAACGCCTCGCGGCGCATCACCTCCCAATGAATCCGCGCGCGGTTCCAGGGCAGCGAGTTGCGCTCATACCAGCGCCACTTCTGTGTCCAGAGCCTTGCCTGCCGGGCGAGGTCGCCGTCGCTCAAGCGGCTACCTTCGCCAGAGGCTTACGTTTGGTGGCGCCTTTTCCGCGCGGTTTCTTCGCGCTCACGCGCTTCGCCGGCACCAAAAGCTCCGCCAAGAACTCCCCCGTGTATGAGATCGGCTCGGCCGCCACCTGCTCCGGCGTCCCCTGTGCGATCACCATGCCGCCCTCCTCCCCACCCTCCGGGCCCATGTCGATCAGTCGATCGGCCGACTTGATCACATCGAGGTTGTGCTCGATCACTACGACGCTGTTGCCCGCGTCGACGAGTCTTTGCAGTACCTCCAGCAGACGCTCCACGTCCGCGAAGTGCAATCCCGTCGTCGGCTCGTCCAAGACGTAAAGGGTGCGTCCAGTCGCGACCTTCGATAGCTCGGTCGCCAACTTCACCCGCTGCGCCTCGCCGCCTGAGAGCGTCGTCGCCGGCTGGCCGAGCCTGACGTAGCCGAGCCCGACGGCGTTCAGCGTCTCCAACCGGCGGCGCACCTTCGGGATGTGCTCGAAGAATCCAAGCGCATCCTCGATCGCCATGTCGAGCACGTCGGCGATGCTCTTCCCCTTGAACTTCACCTCCAGCGTCTCGCGGTTGTAGCGCTTGCCGTGACACTGCTCGCAGGGGACGTACACGTCGGGCAGGAAGTGCATCTCAATCTTGATCTGCCCGTCGCCCTTGCACACCTCGCAGCGACCGCCCTTGACGTTGAAGCTGAACCTCCCCGGCTTGTACCCCCTCGTGCGCGCCTCCTGCGTCTTTGAGAACAAGTCCCTGATCACGTCGAACAACCCCGTGTACGTCGCCGGGTTCGAACGCGGGGTGCGCCCAATCGGAGACTGATCGACGGCGATGATCTTGTCCAACTGATCGAGTCCGTGGATCGCGCGGTGCGCGCCCGGCCGGCGTCGCGCGCGGTGCAGGCGGCTGGCGACGCTCTTGAACAGGACTTCGTTCACCAACGTCGACTTGCCCGACCCCGACACGCCCGTCACGCAAGTGAGCACGCCGAGCGGGACCTTCACGTCGACGTCTCTCAGGTTGTGCTGGGTCGCGCCTTCGATCTCCACATATCCGCGCGGTGTGCGCCGCTTCTTCGGCGCCGCGATCGTGCGCGTCCCCGCGAGGAACTGGCCCGTCGCCGACTCCTTCACTGCTTCCACCTGCTTTGCGGTGCCCTGCGCGACAACCTTCCCCCCGTGCACGCCCGCGCCCGGACCCATGTCGACGAGATGGTCGGCCGCGCGCATCGTCTGCTCGTCGTGCTCGACCACGATCACCGTATTCCCGAGGTCGCGCAACCGTTCGAGCGTTCCGATCAACTTTGAGTTGTCGCGCTGATGCAACCCGATCGAGGGCTCGTCGAGGATGTACAGCACGCCCACGAGCGAGGACCCGATCTGCGTCGCCAGCCTGATCCGCTGCGCCTCGCCTCCGGACAGCGTCGCGGCGGCGCGGTCCATCGACAGGTAGCCGATGCCGACGTTCTCCAAGAACCGCAGCCGCTCGTCGATCTCTCTCAGGATCAGCCGCGCGACATGCCGATCGGTCTCTGACAGCTCGACCTCCTGCAGCCACTCCAGCGCTCGCCGCGCGGACAGGGCGCAGAACTCGTCGATCGGCGTACCCCCCACGAGCACGGCTCGCGACTCCGCGCGCAGCCGCGCGCCCCCGCAGACCGGGCAGGGCCGCAGCGACATGAACTGCTCGATCTTTTCTTTCGTGCCCTCGCTCTCGCTCTCGCGGTAGCGGCGCTCCAACCCCTTCACGATCCCCTCGAACCTGGTCGCGTACGTCCGTTTGCGCCCGTAGCGGTTGCGGTAAGTGATCTGTAGCCGCTCATCGGTCCCGGTCAGAAACAGATCCTGCATCTCGCCCGGCAGATCCTCCCAAGGCACATCCAGATCCACGCCGTAGCGCTCGGCGATCGCCTCCGTAACCTGCTCGTAATAGCTCGACGAGCTCCCCGCCCACGGCGCGAGCGCCCCCTCGGCGATCGACAGGGAGGGATCCGGCACGACCAGCTCGGGGTCGATCTCCATCTGCGCGCCCAGCCCCGTGCAGTGCCCGCAGGCCCCGTGCGGCGAGTTGAACGAGAAGATCCGCGGCTCCAGCTCGAGGAGCGACGGCCCGTGCACCGGGCAAGCGAAGCGCTCGGAAAAAGTGAAGATCGTGCCGTCCGGCGGAACCTCCCCGGGGACGATCTGCGCGGCAGCCTTGCGCGCGCCCTTCGCACCGGTGGCATGCGCGGGATCAGGCTCTGCCTGTGAAGAGCCCATAATCTCAACCTCAACCAGACCTTCGGCCAAGCCGACCGCCGTCTCGATCGAATCGGCCAGCCGCTTGCGCAGGTCGTGGCGCATCACCAGCCGGTCCACGACGACCGAGATGTCGTGCTTGTAGCGCTTGTCGAGCACGATCGACTCCTCCAGCATTCGCAGCCGGTCGTCGATCTTCACGCGCGCGAATCCTTCCGCGCGCAGCTCGTCCAACAGCTTGCCGTACTCGCCCTTGCGGCCACGCACCACCGGGGCGAGCACCATGAAGCGCGTCCCGTCGCCCAGCTCCATCACCTGGTCGATGATCTGCTCGGCCGACTGACCCACGATCTCACGGCCGCAGATCGGGCAGTGGGGCTTGCCCACGCGCGACCACAGGAGCCGCAGGTAGTCATAAATCTCGGTGACGGTGCCGACGGTCGAGCGGGGGTTGCGCGAGGTCGTCTTCTGATCGATCGAGATCGCCGGCGAGAGCCCCTCGATCGAATCGACATCGGGCTTGTCCATCTGGCCGAGGAACTGCCTGGCGTAGGCCGACAGCGACTCGACGTAGCGCCGCTGCCCCTCGGCGTAGATCGTGTCGAACGCGAGGCTCGACTTGCCCGATCCGGACAACCCCGTGATCACCACGAGCGCGTCGCGCGGCAACGACAAGGTGACGTCTTTCAGGTTGTGCTCGCGCGCGCCCGTGACGACGATCTGATCGCTTACCGGCATCTACCGGTCATTGTATTGCGGCGAACAGACGTTCGCCTTTGAGGATCGCTGAGACCCCTACCCCTCAACCGCGGCAAACACCTCATCCAGCAGCTTCTGCCGATCCCCCAACTGATAGTGCTCAGTCAGATACCGGTCGATAGCCTCGCGTGGGTCCCCGTTCAAAGCCATGTTCAGCGCGATCAACCGCGCTCCGTCCAAATCCCCGTTGCCGGCGCCCGCCCGCGGCTCGGATCGGGGCGGCACAGGCGGTGACGGCGCGGGCGGCACAGACGACGGCGCTGGAGCGGCGACCGGCGGCACGGGAGCGACTGCCGCCGGGGCACTGTCCGCCAAGGCCGGGGCCGGTGGCGAATGAACGAGCGTGGCCGCGGGGACGAACTCGGCATGCCCCTGCACCACCGGCGCGGGTGCCGCGGGCGGGGAGTCCTCCTCCTGTCCGGGCTCGCCCGCCACCGCATCCCCCCCGCGCCCCGCGGCGGCATCGTACAGCTCGGCCATGTTCGTCTCGACCGCAGATAGGTCACTGGCGAGCCGGGAGGCCCCCACCCGCAAAGACTCGACGAGCGCGGCGGACTGAGCGTCCATCGACTCGACGCGCTCAATCAGCACGGATGTGGCTCGGGCGACTGCTGAGATGTGCACCTGGGCGCGCTCGACCGCGTCAGCGCGCGTGCGCTCGGCGTCGGAGGCGGCTTCCGCGCGCGTGGTGCGCGCGTCCTCCGCGGCGCGCTGCTCGATCTCCGCGGCGGTCGCCTCGGCGGCCTCGAGAATCCCCTGCACCTGCGTGCCGGCATTGGACCCCAACGTCTCTCCCGCGCGGCTTTCCAGCGCGTAGCGCAGCTCCTCGACCTCAGTAGCGAGTGTCCGCAGGTGCGCGTCGACGGCCGCGGGGTCATACCCCCGCCGGCCGATCGGAAAGTCGCGCTTCTCGATGCTCTGCCGGTCAAGCTCCACGGCGTAGATCCTACATGGAGCGGATGCGTGAAAAAGACTGCAAATGCTCAGCACTGCTAGGCTTGGGCGCGCGAGGGGGCACGCGACGGGGCTCTTCGAGCGTCACCGGGGAGGGGATGGTGGCGCTCGAACAAGCCCTCGGGCGCGGCGGGCCCTGAAGACCAACCTGCTTTAGCTGAATGGGTTGATGGCGCCTACACGCCCAGGGCTCAGACAGTCTCCTCGGCGGGCGCCTCGCTCGCCTGGATCTCTCGCAGATCGCGCCTGAGCTCACGCAGCTCGTCTCGTAACTGGGCGGCGTACTCGAAGCGCAGGTCCTCGGCCGCGAGGGCCATCTCCTCCTCGATCTCGACGACCATCCGCTCGAGCTCGTTCTCCGGCAGCTCCTTGCCCGCCCGCCGGCGCTGCTCCCCGCGACGGCTACGGCCGCGCTTCGGCACCTTGCTGTCGGCCTGCAGGAACTCAGCGATGTCGGAGATCCCCTTCACGATCGTCGCCGCGGTGATCCCGTGCTCCTCGTTGTAGGCGAGCTGGATCTCGCGCCGGCGGTCGGTCTCCTCGATCGCAGCCTTCATCGCCTTCGTCTCCTTGTCGGCGTACATCAGCACAGTCCCCCCGATGTTCCGCGCCGCGCGACCGATCGTCTGGATCAGCGACGTCTCCCCCCTGAGGAAGCCCTCCTTGTCGGCGTCCAAGATCGCCACCAGGGAGACCTCGGGCAGGTCCAGCCCCTCGCGCAGCAGGTTCACGCCGACGAGCACGTCGTACTCCCCCAGCCTCAGATCTCTGATGATCTGGATCCGCTCCAGCGTGTCGATCTCCGAATGTAGATACCTCGTCTTAAAGCCCATCTCCAGCAGGTATCCCGAAAGGTCCTCTGACATTTTCTTCGTCAGCGTCGTCACGAGCACGCGCTCGTTGCGGTCCACCCGTTTGCGGACCTCGTTCATCAGGTCGTCGATCTGGTTCTTTGTCTCGCGCACCTCCACGCTCGGGTCGACGACCCCGGTCGGGCGCACGATCTGCTCGACGACGTTCGTCGAGCGCGTCCGCTCATACTCCCCGGGTGTCGCCGAGACGAACATCAGCTGCGGGGTGATCGAGAGGAACTCCTCGAATCTTTGCGGCCGGTTGTCCATCGCGCTCGGCAGCCGGAACCCGTATTCCACGAGTGTCTGCTTGCGCGAACGGTCACCCTCAAACATCCCCCCGATCTGCGGCACGGTCTGGTGGGACTCGTCGATGAAGCAGACGAAGTCCTTCGGGAAGTAATCAATCAAACAATATGGCCGCTCGCCGGGTTGGCGCCCGTCGAGGATCCGCGAATAGTTCTCGATCCCCGAGCAGAACCCCATCTCGCGCAGCATCTCCATGTCGTACTGCGTCCTCTGCCTCAGGCGATGGGACTCGAGTTGCTTGCCTTCTAACTCGAGCTCCGCACAGCGCTCGTTCAGCTCTCGTCCGATCGCTTCGACTCCAGCTTCGATCGTGCCCTCCTTGACGTTGTAGTGCGTCGCCGGCCAGATCGCGACGTGCTCGATGTCGTCCTCGATCAGCTCGCCGGTCAGCGGGTCGAAGTGCTGTAACCGCTCCACCTCGTCCCCGAACAGCGTCGCCCGGTAGGCCGACTCGGCGTAGGCAGGGAACACCTCCAGGGTCTCTCCCTTGACCCGGAAGCTCCCTCTGGAGAGCACAGTGTCGTTGCGCGTGTACTGGATCGAGACGAGTTTCCTCAATAGCTGCTCGCGGTCGATCGTCTCCCCGCGCCGCAGGATCTGCATGTTCATCTCATATGTCTCCGGCGAGCCCAACCCGTAGATGCAGGAGACAGAGGCCACGACGATCACATCGCGGCGCGCGAACACCGCCGCGGTGGCCGCGTGCCGGAGTCGGTCGACCTCCTGATTGATGGCAGAGTCCTTCTCGATGTAGAGATCCCGACTGGGGACGTAGGCCTCAGGCTGGTAGTAGTCGTAGTAGGAGACGAAGTACTCGACCGCGTTATCGGGGAAGAACGTCCTGAACTCGTTGCACAGCTGCGCCGCGAGCGTCTTGTTGTGCGCAATCACGAGCGTCGGGCGCTGCACCGCCTCGATTGTGGCCGCCATCGTCATCGTCTTGCCGGTGCCGGTCGCCCCCAGCAGCGTCTGAAAGCGCTCGCCGCGCTCAACCCCCTGGGCCAGCGCCGCGATCGCCTTCGGCTGATCGGCCGTCGGGGTGAAGGCGCTGTCGAGTCGGAAGTCAGGCATAGCTCCTACCGTAGCGAGCCGTCAGGGCAGGCAGGGATCAGTTCAGCCCGAGCTGCTTGGGATACGTCGCGCGGTATTCCTTCTGCGCTTCGAGCACGCGCTGCACATACGCGCGCGTCTCGGGAAACGGGATCGCGCTCACAGTCAGCTGCCCCCCTTCGGCGCGCGCCTTCGCCACCCAGCGATCCACGTTCGCCAAGCCCGCGTTGTACGCGGCCACGGCCAGCATCTCGTTGCCTTCGTAGTGGTCGAGCAAGTAGCGCAGGTAGTAGCTGCCGTAGGCCACATTCACCTTCGGCGTTCCGAGATCGCTCGTCGTGAAGCTGTACCCGCCCGAGAGCTTCGCGAGGAACTCCGCCGTTTCCGGCTCGATCTGCATCAGGCCCTCCGCACCCGCCGACGATGTCCGCGGTTCGAATTTCGTCTCCGCATAGATCACCGCCGCGATCAGCGCCGGGTCGAGCTGCTTCGCCTGAGCCTGTTCACGGATCACGCTCGCGTCGCTCAGCGGCAGCGTCAATTCGTTCACGGCGTGGTTCACATGCGCGATCATCACCCCCACTACCACCACGAGCGCGAGCCCGACCAGCACGCCCAGCGTTCGCCTGCGCCGCCGCGTCATCTCCCCAGCTTGTCAAGCACGCCCGACAACTTCCGCTCCAGCTCCTGCACGCTGCCGTCGTTCTGTACTACATAGGTAGCCCGCTGCGCCTTCTCCTCCTGGGTCAGCTGCCGCGCCGCGCGCTCCGCCGTGAGCGCGTGCCCGCGACTCGCGGCGCGCTGCTCGCGCAGCCGCTCTGACGCGACCACCGCGATCGTCGCGTCATACATACCCTCCATCCCAGCCTCGAACAGCAGCGGCACCTCGACCACAATCGCGCGGGGGGAGGGTTCGAGCGCGCGCGCCTGCTCCAACCACCTCGCCATCCGCTCGCCAACCAGCGGCCAGATGGTGGCCTCCAGCCACGCCCTGCCCTGCTCATCGGCGAACGCGCGTCTGGCAACCTCTGCGCGATCGACCGTGCCGCCGGGCGCCACCTCCTCGCCCCAGCGCGCGATCACCGCATCGCGCAGCTTCGTGCCCTCATACAGCTCGTGCACGACCGCGTCGCTCGACTGCACCGCCGCTCCGAGCCGCTCCAGCGCCTTCAGCGCGGTCGACTTCCCTGCGCCCATGCCCCCGGTGAGCCCGATCAGAGGGACGCTTTGCTCCACCTGCTCAGCGCGCTCGGCTGGGACCGTCTCGGCCCGTCTCAGTCCTGCGCGGGCTCGGCTGCCGGCTCGGGCTCGGCCGCGGCCTCGGGTGCGTCCGCCGGCTCAGGGATCGCCTCTGCCTCGGGCGCCTCGGGCGCAGCCTCGGCCTCGGGGACCTCTGCAACCTCAGCCTCGGGGGCGGTCTCGGCCTCTGCCTCCGGTGTCTCCGGCGTGGCCTCGACCTCTGGCGCGGGAGTAGCCTCGGCCTCAGACGCCGTCTCTGCAACCTCAGCCTCGGGCGCCTCAGGGGCAGTCTCGGCATCAGGCGCCAGCTCCGCGACCTCGGGAGACGCGACCTCGGCGGTCGCCTCCGCGGTGATCTCCTCCGCCTCCGCAACGGCCGCGTCCTCCCCCGCATCCTCGAGAGGGGCGGCGTCATCAGGGCGCGACAGCGGCAGGATCTGGTCCTCGACGCGCTTGGCAGACAGGCTCAGGCGCCGGCGCTCGGAGTCGATCTCGAGGATCTGCACGCGGATCTCATCGCCCGGGTGGACGACCTCGCGAGGGCTTTCGACGTGGTGCGGTGCGAGCTCGGAGATGTGCACGAGGCCCTCGACGCCGTCAAGGATCTCGACAAATGCACCGAACGTGACCACCTTCGTGACTTTGCCCTCGAGCTCGTCGCCGACGTTGTAGGTGTCAACGATCCGCTGCCACGGGTCCTCCTGGGTCTGCTTGAGCCCCAGCGAGATGCGTTGGCGATCACGGTCGATGTCGAGCACCTTGACCTTCACGGTGTCCCCGATCGTGAGGATCTCCGACGGGTGGTTCACGTGCGACCACGACAGCTCGGAGATATGAATCAACCCGTCGATCCCGTCGAGGTCGACGAACGCGCCGAAGTCGACGATGTTGGAGATCTGCCCCTCTACGACCAGCCCCGGCTGCAGGCGGTCGAGGATCTGCTGGCGTACCTCCTTGCGCTCCTCCTCCAGGACCGCGCGGCGCGAGAGCACGACGTTGTTGCGCGAGCGGTTGAGCTCGATCACCTTGCTCTCGATCTTCGTGCCCATGTATTCGTCAAGGTTCGGCACACGGCGGATGTCAACCAGCGAGGCGGGCAGGAAGCCGCGCACCCCAAGGTCAATAATCAGGCCACCCTTGACGACCTCGATGACCGTGCCCTCGACCGGCTCGCCCGACTCCGCAGCGGTTTCGATCCGCCGCCAGGCCTTCTCGAAGCGCGCGCGCTTCTTGGACATCATCAGTCGCCCATCCTGGTCCTCCTTGATCAGGACGATCGCGTCGACCTCCTCCCCCAGATGCACCTCGTCCTTGGGGTCGACCGACTTACGAATCGACAGCTCGTTCGCCGCGATCACGCCCTCGGACTTGTAGCCGATGTCGACCAGCACCTCGTCCTTGTCGATCCTCACAACGTGGCCGGTGACGACCTGCCCCTCCTCGATCGGCTGGAAGGTGGCGTCGTAATTCGGGACGATCTGACCGTCGATTTCCAGCAGGAGTCCGTTCGACCCCTCGACCACGCGAGCGTCGGGTTGCTCAATCAGCGTTTGCACGGCAGCAAGCCTAGCGCAGCGGGGGCAATCACCACCCGATGGGCGCTCGTATGATTGACAGAGATGCCTGTGCGAGCGACAAAGAGGGGAGCGGAGCGCACGCCGCTGGAGCAACGCGACTGCGACGTGCTTGTCTGCGGCGCCAGCTTCGCGGGGCTGGCCGTCGCGCGCGAACTGGCCGGTTCGGGGGCGAAGGTGCTGGTGCTCGACCGCTACGAGCTCGGCGAGCGCCAGACCTCGGCCTGTGCGATGCCCACCGGCTGGGTGGAAGCTCTCGACTTGGGTGAGTCCTCGCGTCAGAGCTTCGACAAACTCGTCGCGCACACCCCCTACCGAACCTCCCACTGGTCGCTGCCGTGGTTGTACTCCACGTTCGACTACCGCGAGCTATGCGCGCTGCTGTGGGGGCAGGCCGATCCGATCGATACGGAGCTCGAGATCGCCACGGTCACCGGCCGCGAGGGCTTCACCGTGCACACCGACCGCGGCGATGTGAGCGCGCCGCTGATCGTCGACGCGCTCGGCTGGCGGCGCGTGCTGTCCAATGCGGAGCCGATTCAACCCCCGAACGCCACGCTGTCGCGCGGTCTCGAGGTCCACCCCGCCGGGGTCGGCGAGGAGATGGAATTGTGGATCGACCATCGCTATATCCGCTCGGGCTACTCTTGGAGCTTCCCCGCGCACGATGAGCTGCGAGTCGGCGTCGGCTCGTTCTGGCCCGCCCACCACGTCAAGGAGCCCACCGTCCGGCTCGCCCGCGATCTGGGCCTGCCCGCGGACGGCTACCAGGGCAACTGGATCCCCCACAAGTTGCGCGCGGCCGTCGAGGACGGCGTGTTCTTCGCCGGCGACTCCGCCGGGCACTGCCTGCCGTTGACCGCCGAGGGGATCCGCACCGCGCTGTACTTCGGCCTCGCCTGCGGGCGCGAGCTGCGCTCGGTGCTCGACGGGCGCGCCATGCGGGCGCAGGCGCTCACGCGCTACGGCGCGTTCTCCGCCGGGCACGAGCGTAAATACGATTCGCTGTTCAAACTCCAGCGCGCGATCGGTCGCATGACTCCCTCGCGCGCGGTCACGGCGCTCGCGCTCGCGTTCGAGAGCCGGCGGGTTTCCCATTGGGCGTTCGAGCACTACCTGGCGATCGCCCCGCCCACGTTTGTTGGTGAGAGGCCGCCCACGCTAGGCCGGACCCCGCCCACGAGACGCGAAGCCGTGGCCGTAACCTCCTGAGCGCTCAGGCGACCCTGCGCAGCTGCGGTCTGGTCGCGCTTGCCGCCGCAAGCGCCAACCGGCCGGCCTCCACAGCACTGGTCAGCGAGACCTCGGCGAGCAGCCCCGGGGCCGCGACCATGTCGCCGGCCAGGAACACGCCGTCGCCGCGATCCACGGCCGGTCGATCGTGCCAGGTCTTGCCGGGCATATCCAGGGCGCCGGAGCGCGCGTCCATCACCTGACGCCGGCGCCAGGTCTCCCGGGCTCGCCAGTCAACCAGCGACGCGTCGAGCAGCGCCTCCAACCGCAGGCCGGCCTGATCGACGCTCTCCTCCGGGCGGATCGGCATCTGCGCCTGGATCAGATCGTGCCCGGCAGGCGCAATCGTTCGATCCGAAGTCGAGTAGCGCCCGATCCAGCCCGCCTGTTCCATGTCCGAGACAATCCACGGATCGCCACGGCGACTGCGCAGGCCGAGGTCGAGGCAGACGGTACGGCCACTCGGCCAGCTCAGCGACTCCTCGCCCAGCAGCTGCGCAGCCTGCTCGTGCTCGGTGGCGACGATCACCGGCCCCGCAGGCAACTCGTCCACGCGCCGGCCGGTCTCGACGGTAACGCCGAGCTCGCGTACCCGCCGCTCGAGCATCGCGACCAGCATCCCCCAGCCGCCGCTCGCGTAGCGGACAGGGCCAGGCGGGCGCGCGAGAAACAGACGTACCGTCTGAGGCCACACGAACGCCGCCGACAGCTCGCCCGGGTCGTGGTGAAAGGTGTAGACACCGGCCGCCGCCGACAGCAGATCCGCGGTGCGCTGATCGGTGTGGCTCGCTGCCCAACTGCGAAAGTCGAGCTCGACTGGCGCCTCACGCCCGCGCAAACGCAGCACCGAGGGAATCGCGCCCAACGGTGGGGTGCGCCGCACGGCGCCGTCCCAGCGAAACCTCGCGCCGCCCGCGCCGCCGAGCGGCGGTCCGACGTGTGCGGGGAGCAGCTTGCGCTCCGCCAGCCACTGCCACAAGGGTCCATCCTGGTATAGGGCATGCGGGCCGAGGTTCGCTTTGAACGGCCCATCGTTGCTGCGTGCCCGCCCACCGAGCGTGTCGTGCGCCTCGAGCAGGCGCACCTTCGCTCCACCTTCGGTACACGTTATCGCGGCGCTCAACCCGGCGAGTCCGCCTCCTACTATGGTGATCTGCTGGCTCATCGTGGGTCCTCCAGGATCGTTTGCAGGCTGCACGCTACGCCCCAACTGGCTCGGAGTACAGTTCCAGTTGTGCTGGATTCTTTAGGACCAGTCGGGGGCCCGGAGTTGCTCGTCAGCCTCGACCACGGCGGCGAGACCTCTCTCCACGAGCAGCTCGAGCGCTCGCTGAGAGAGGACATCCGCTCCGGGCGCCTGCCCAGCGGCACACGGATGCCATCGACGCGAGGTTTGGCAGCCGAGCTGGGCGTCTCCCGTGGCGTGGTCACCGAGGCCTATGGCCAGCTCGCGGCCGAGGGCTACCTCAGTACCCGCCAGGGAGCGCCCGTGCGGGTCGCCACCACGGTGCGCGCCTCGATCCCGCGCGCTCCCGCGCGATCGCTCGAGGGAACCTTCGCCTATCACTTTCACCCCGGCCTGCCCGATCTCGCCGGCTTCCCCCGCGACGGCTGGCTGCGCTCGCTCCGCACCGCGCTGCGCACCGCGCCGCACGATGCCCTGGGCTACGGCGACCCGCGCGGCCTACCGGAGTTGCGCGAAGCGCTCAGTGACTACCTGGGACGCGTTCGCGGCACGGCGGCCGACCCCGAGCACATGCTGATCTGCACCGGCTTCACGCAGGGCTTCTCACTCGCCTGCCGGACCCTGAGCGGCCACGGCGTGCGCTCGGTCGCGTTGGAGGACCCCGGTTGGCACACGCACAAGCTGATCGTCGAGGAGGCGGGCATGGGGGTCGTGCCGATCCCGGTCGATGCCCAGGGGCTGTGTGTCGAGCAGCTCGCTCAGAGCGGCGCTGATGTGGTCGTGGTGACCCCCGCTCACCAGTTTCCCTCCGGCGCGGTGCTCAGCCCCGAGCGCCGGGCGGCACTGATCGAGTGGGCCGAGAGCGGAGAGCGACTGATCGTCGAGGACGACTACGACGGCGAGTTTCGCTACGACCGCGGCGCCGTCGGCGCACTGCAGGGCCTGGCGCCCGAACGCGTGCTCTACTGCGGCTCGACCTCAAAGCGCCTGGCTCCCGGGATGCGCCTCGGCTGGCTCTTGATGCCCCCGTGGCTGGCCTGGCAGCTGACCGCGGCCAAGGCCGTCGAGGACTCAGGCTCGGAGGTCATTGGGCAACTCGCCCTCTGCGACTTCATCGCGCGCGGCGAGTTCGACCGTCACGTGCGTCGCATGCGCCGGCGCTATCAGGCGCGGCGCGAGGCGCTGCTCGGGGCACTTGCCCACTGGCTGGGAGAAACACAGGCGGGCCGTGATGAGGCCGGGCTCTACGAGCTGGTGGAGCTGCCTGGCGACGTGAACGAGGCCGCGTTGCTGGCGAGCGCCGCCGAGCGCGGGGTCGGCGCGGAGGGCCTCTCCTTACATCGCTTCACTCCGGGCGGTCCGCCAGGTCTTGTACTCGGTTACGGGAACCTCGCCGAGCCGGCGATCGAGCAGGGGGTACGGTTGCTCGGAGAGGCATTGGCGGAGGTGCGCGCACCGGCCTGAGCTGGCACGGCGACGGGCACCTGACGCTGCAAGGGGCACCCGAACGAGAGCTACTTGCGAACCACCAGCACAACCCCGATCACGAGCAGCGCCAATCCAACGATGCGTGGCGTGCCGATCGGCTGCTTGGCAATCCCGAGCAGGCCAAAGCGATCGATCGCCACCGACACGGCGAGCTGGCTGGTGATGACGGCGGCGGCCAGGCCGCTCGCGCCGAGGGTGCGCACGGTGACGATCGCGACCGTCACGAACACCGCGCCACACAACCCGCCGAGCAGCGCCCACCACGGGGCGCGCCCGATGTGGATGAGGTTTCCGAAGCCGCCGTTGACAAATGTGACCGCAAGCAGCAGCACGGCCGTGCCAACCATGAACGACACGCTGGCCGCCTGCACGCTTCCGACCGACTTGCCCAGACGGGAGTTGATCGGCGCCTGAATCCCGACAAGGCAGCCCGCGCCGGCGGCCAGCAGCACCGCCAGCGTGCGGGTCACTTGACCTCCAGCCAGGTCATCTGAACTCCAACCGGGTCACTTCGCCTCCAGCCAGTTCTTGCCCACACCGATGTCGACCGCCAGCGGCGGTTCGTGGTCCCACACGCCGATCATCTCGCGCTCGATCAGCTTGCGTGCGGCGTCGGTCTCGGTGGGCGACCCTTCGAATAGAAGCTCGTCGTGGATCGTCAGCAGCAGGTGTGTCTGGAGCTCCGACTCGCCGAGCGCTGCGTGGGCGCGGACCATCGCCAGCTTGATGATGTCCGCGGCCGTGCCCTGGATCACGGTGTTCACAGCGAGGCGCTCGCCGAGCATCCGCACCTGGTAGTTGCGCGCCTGGAGCTCCGGGATCTGACGGCGACGGCCCCACAGCGTCGTGACGTAGCTCTCCTGCTTCGCGCGCTCGATCGTCTCGGCCATAAATTCCGCCACTCGCGAGAAGCGCTCTAGGTAGGCATCGATGAACTCCTTCGCCTCCTCGCGCGGGATATTCAGGCGGTCGGCGAGGCCGAAGTCGGAGAGGCCGTAGACGATCCCATAGTTGATCATCTTGGCCTTCGAGCGCATCCCGGGATCGATTGCCTCGGGCGTAACTCCGAACACCTGCGAGGCGGTCGCGGTGTGCACGTCTTCCCCGCGCACGAAGATCTCCTTCAGCACGGGCTCATCAGCGGCGTGCGCGAGCACACGCAACTCGATCTGCGAGTAGTCGGCGGAAATCAGCACGTTGCCGTCCTCGGCCTCGAAGCAGCCACGGATCTCGCGACCGAGCGATGTCCGGATCGGGACGTTCTGCATGTTCGGGTTGGTGCTCGCGAGCCGACCGGTCTGGGCTCCCGCCTGCAGGAAGGTGGTGTGGATCCGCGAGCGCTCGTCGACCTCCTCCGGCAGCACGTCCAGATAGGTCTTGGCCAGCGTCGAGAGCTCGCGCCAACGCTCGATCTTGGGGATGATCTCGTGCTCAGTGCGGATCGCCTGCAGCACGCGCGCGTCGGTCGAAAAGCCGGTCTTGCCGCGACGCTTGCGCGAGAGGCCGAGCTTCTCGAACAGGATCTCCCCCAGCTGCTGCGGCGAGGAGATCAGGAACTCCTCCTCGGCGAGCGCAAAGATCTCCGCTTCCAGCGCGATCAGCTCCTCCCGCACGCGCCCGGTGATCTCGGCGAGGCGCTCGAGGTTCAGGCGCACGCCGAGCAGCTCCATCTCGCGCAGGACGGCGACAAGCGGCAGCTCGATGTCGCGCATCACGTCCCGCAGGCCTCGCTCCGCGATCTGCTCGCGCTGCCAGTCCGCGAGCGCGCCGAGCAGCAGCGCGTCGGCGGCAAGCGGGTCCTCGATGTCACTGGCGAGGCCGCGCTCTTCACATAGCTCCGCGAACGGGTAGCCGCGGCGGGCGGGCTCGAGCAGGTAGGCGCCGAGCAGCGTGTCGTGCACGAGTCCCGGCGGCACGAGGCGCAGCGCCTTGGCATCGTGCGCGATGACAGCGCGCGCCCCCACCGCCTCCACAACCCGCTCGGGGCCCTCGCAATCGCCCGCCAGCACCTCGCCGGCAACCGCGACAGCGAAGCGCCAGGGCGCGCCCTCGGCGAACAGCGCGCCCTCGGGCGTCTCAGACTCGCGCACGACGAGCGAGAGCTCGACCTCGGGCGCACCAAAGCGGGCGATCTCAGCGGGTACGCCCGCGCGCACGCGCGCACTCAACTTGACCTCGGCGGCCGGCGCAGGCGCGGCGAGGTCGGGGTCGCCGAGCGCCTCCTCCAGACGCCGCAGCGGATCGCGCAGCTCGTACTCCCGAAAGACCTCACGTACGCGTGAGCGGTCGGGCTCGCGCACGGACTCGGCGGCGACGTCGAAGTCGACGTCGAGGTCGCGCTGGACGGTCGCGAGCCGCTTGGAGATGCGCGCGTTCTCGGCGTGCTCGACGAGGTTCTCTTTGCGCTTGGCGCCTTTGATCTCCTCGACGTGCGCAAGCACTTCCTCCAGCGTTCCGTAGCTCTGGATCAACTCGCTCGCCGTCTTGTCGCCGATGCCGGGGATGCCGGGGATGTTGTCGGAGGTGTCGCCCTTCAGCCCATAGAAGTCAGGGATCAGCTCCGGCGCGATTCCGTAGCGGTCGATCACGGCCTGGCGGTCGTAGATCTTCGTGTCGGTGATCCCGCGGGCGGTCGCCATCACCTTGACGACACCATCACCGTCGATCAGCTGGAAGGCGTCGCGGTCGCCGGTGACGATCATCACGGGCACGGGCGGGTCGGCTCGAAGCGCGCGCTCGGCAATCGAGGCGAGCACGTCATCGGCCTCGAAGCCCTCGACGCGTAGGTTGCTGTACCCGAACGCCTCGACGAGTGGTTCCATCGCCGGCCACTGCTGTTTGAGCAGATCCGGACGCGAGCGCCGCGTGGCCTTGTAATCGGCGAACATCTCCGTACGGCCAGAGGTGCCCGCGTCCCACGCGACCACGGTGGGACACACGCCGTACTCGGTGACGATCTTCACGAGCATCGAAGCGAACCCAAAAATCGCGTTCGTGGGGACGCCGGTGGAGGTGGCAATCGACTCGGGCAGCGCGAAGAAGGCCCGGTAGACGAGGCTGGGGCCGTCGATCAGGAACAGGCGACGCTGGTGGCGCTCGGCGCTCGGCGTGGCGGGGCTCACTCTCGCTCGGCCCCTTTTCGTCGTTGGAGATGGGTCACTGACGATCACCTTATTGGTCGGAACGCGGGCCGCGAAGGGCAAGCAAATAAGATGCCGTGCCGTCCTTTGCCCCGCCCCTCTATCCGGGAGCCATCCTCCGTGAGCAGTGTCACCCCCAGCGCGCAGTACCGCCTGACGATTCGGGTCGAGCTCGACGAGACCGCGGGTACGCTCGCGCATCTGACCGGCGCGATCGGTGAGGCCAACGGGATCGTAGTCGCCGTCGACGCAGTCGAGATCGATTCCGGTCACAGCGTGCGCGACATCGTCGTCGACGCCTCCGGCAAGGAGCACTGGGAGCAGATCATCGCCGCGATCTCCTCAGTGGAAGGCGCGCATGTGATCGAGACGATCGATCGCACGTTCCTGATGCACGTCGGCGGCAAGATCGAACAGCACAACAAGCATCCTCTGAAGACGCGTGACGACCTCTCGATGGCCTACACCCCCGGCGTCGCGCGCGTGTGCCTGTCAATCGCCGACGACGAGGACCGGGCGTTCCAATACACGATCAAGCGCAACACCGTCGCCGTCGTCTCCGACGGCACCGCGGTGCTCGGGCTGGGCGACATCGGCCCGCGCGCCGCGATGCCGGTGATGGAGGGGAAGTGCTGCCTGTTCAAGGAGTTCGCCGGCGTCGACGCGTTCCCGATCTGCCTCGATACGAAGGACACCGACGAGATCGTCCGCGCCGTCACCTTGATCGCGCCCGCCTTCGGAGGGATCAACCTCGAGGACATCTCCGCGCCGCGCTGCTTTGAGATCGAGGAGCGTTTGAAGGAAGACCTGGACATCCCGATCTTCCACGACGACCAGCACGGCACCGCCGTGGTCGTGATGGCGGCGCTGCTGAACGCCGTCAAGCTCACCGGCCGGCGCATGGAGGATCTGCACGTGCTGATCATCGGGCTCGGCGCCGCCGGGATCGCGGTCACGAAGATCCTGCTCGAGGCCGGCGTGCGCCACATCATCGGCGCCGACTCGCGCGGCGCGCTGCATGTCGAGCGCGAGGATTTCCTCGATGGCTCGATGAACGCGACCAAGCGCTGGTTCGCTGAGACGACCAACCCCGACCGCCGCACGGGCACCCCCGCGGATGTGATCGACGGGGCCGACCTGTTGATCGGGCTCTCCGGGGCGCGCGTGCTGGAGGCAAACGCGCTCGCGCGGATGAACGACGACGCGATGGTGTTCGCGATGGCCAACCCGACCCCCGAGGTCTCGCCGGAGGAGGCGGCCCCGTACGTGCAGATCATGGCGACCGGCCGCTCGGACTACCCCAACCAGATCAACAACGTGCTCTGCTTCCCAGGGATCTTCCGCGGCGCGCTCGACGTGCGCGCGCCGGACATCACCGAGTCGATGAAGATGGCCGCCGCCCGCGCGATCGCCGCGATCGTGACCGATGAGGAACTGCACGAGGACTACATCATCCCGTCGGTCTTCAACCGCGACGTCGCCCCCGCGGTCGCGGCGGCCGTCGCCGACGAGGCACGCGCGAGCGGGACGGCGCTCGCCGGCTCGGAGGTGGGGTTCGCCCAGGGCGAGCAGCAACACCTGCATACTCAAGGTTGAGGGTCATCGTCGAAAAGGAGTAGATCGCCATGCGCGTGACCGTGACGGGAGCAAGTGGGCTGATCGGGAAAGCGCTCGTCGCCGAGCTACACCAACAGGGAGCGGAGATCACGGTGCTCTCGCGCAGTCCGTCCCGCACGCAGGCGCCCGATGGTGTGCAGGCAGTGCGCTGGGACCCAATGAGCGAGCCCGCCCCGCCTGCCGCTCTCTCCGGAGCGGACGCGGTCGTGCACTTGGCCGGGGAGAACGTCGCCCAGCGCTGGACTGAGCGAGCCAAGCAGGCGATCCTCCAGAGCCGTGTGACGGGCACGCGCAATCTGCTCGCGGGGTTGGAGGCGATTGACCGATCAGAGATCGACCAACGTCCACGGACGCTGATCAGCGGCTCCGCGGTCGGCTACTACGGCTCGCGCGGCGAAGAGCCACTCGACGAGGACGCACCGCCTGGGAGCGACTTCCTGTCAGAGACGTGCGTCGCCTGGGAGGCCGAGGCGCGAAAGGCCGCGGCGCTGGGGATGCGCGTCGTGCTGGTGCGCACCGGCGTCGTGTTGAACCGCGACGGGGGTGCTTTGAAGAAGATGCTGCCCCCGTTCCAACTCGGCGTCGGCGGGCCGGTGGCGGGAGGCGAGCAGTACATGTCCTGGATCCACCGCGAGGACCTCGTTGGCATGATTCGCGCTGCGCTGGATGACGAGCGCTGGTCGGGCCCCATCAACGCCACGGCGCCCGAGCCGGTCACCAACCGCGAATTCTCACATGCCCTCGGTCGCGCGCTGCACCGGCCTTCATTGTTGCCAGTGCCTGGCTTTGCCTTGGGGTTGCTGTACGGCGAGATGGCCGAGATCGTCACCACCGGCGCGCGCGTGATGCCCGCCAAGCCACTCGTGCTGGGTTATGACTTTCGCCATCCCGAGCTGGAGGAGGCACTGCGGTCTGCACTTGGCTGAGCGCACAAAGAGTCTCAGGCCGGCGCGGGCGTTGCGAGGGCCGGAGACGAGCGCGCGGGGCGGTTCTCGGTCTCGATGATGATCCGGCAGGGACGCTTGCTGAGCAGATAGGCAGCGGTGGGGCCGATTCGCTGCTCGCCCTCGGGCGCGTGGATCGTCGACCAGTAGATCACGTCCGAGCCGACGCGTTCGGCTTCTTCGACGAGCGCCTTGCCGGGATTGCGCGTGCGTATCAGGCCGGTATGGATCTTGATTCCGGCGCGCCGCGCCTGGATGCGCGCGCTCTCGAGCACCGAGCGACCCTGGGCCTCCTCCTCCTCCAGGCCCGCCTCCAGCGAGAGCTGACTGGGGACGGGCAGCACGAAGATCGCGTAGACGACGCCATCCGCGCCGATCAGCTTGGCGGCGCTCGAGAGTGCGCTCGCGGAGACGTCCTCGCCGAAGATCGGCACGAGCGCGGTCTTGTACTCCAGCTCATGAAAGTCCGCCGGACGCTCGGCGCGGGGCAGCCTGTAGGACTTGCGCGGGTCGAGGCCCTGGCGATGGCGGTAGTAGAAGTAGCCGCCCATCCCGACGATCATCCAGGGGATGCCGACGATCTTTGCCTCGGTGTGTAGAACGGTCACGGCGACCCAGGCCGCGGCGGTGCCGATACCGCCGATCACCGCGGTCATCGGAATCACCGAGCCTTTGATGCGCACTCCCCACGGACTCTTGTAGGGGCGCTCGCGATCCGGGTCTGAGACGCGCAGCTTGATGATCGCCGCGTGCGCCGTAGTGAAGGAGAGCATCGCGCCGAACGAGTAGAGGTTGCCGAGCACTTCGGTGTTGCCATAGATGATCAAGGTGCTGGCCAGCATCGAGAAGAAGATCAGCGTGAACCACGGCGTGCGGTACTTGGAGTGCAGCTGAGAGAACAGCTGCGGCAGCTGGCGGTGCTCGGAGAGCGACCAGGACAGGCGCGAGATCCCAATCATCCCGGCATTGGTGGCGATGAACAGGATCGTCGCCGCGAGGATCCCGAGGTAGTATTTGGCCAGTTTCAGGACCGTTCCGTGCAGCCCGAGGTGTTCGATCACGCCGAGCATCGGGTCGTTTTCGAAGAAGCCGCCGAGTGAGGTCGCATACCCGGGCTTGGAGAACGACTGTTTGAGCTCGTGGCTGTAGCCGACGCCGTGGTGCAGGACCGGCAACGCCGAGAGGGCGACCACTGAGATGCCCGCATAGACCGCCAGAACCGCGAGCACGACCAGATTCACGGCCTTCGGTACCTGCCTGCCGGGATCCGTGGACTCCTCAGCCATGTTGGCGACGGTCTCGATCCCCGTGTAGGCGAGCATCGCCAGCGACAGCGCGAAGATCAGTTCCTTCCAGCTCGGCACCGTGCCCAGGTGCACCTGGTGGATCAAAAGCGTTGGGTTCAGGACGAGCGCAAAGCCGAGGCAGACCAGCAGGATCTGGGTGCTGAGGTCCACGACCGCGAGGACGAGATTGAGCTTGGCCGACTCGCCGAGCCCACGGATGTTCAGCCAGGCCAGCACGGCGACCACGATCAGGCCCCCGAAGATGTCGTCCGGGTTGTGCTTGAGCGCACCTAGACCAGGGAAGGCACTCAGGTAGTGCGGCACGAAGAACGCGGAGATCGCGATCGTGAGGATGTAGTCGAGGCTCAGTGCCCAGCCCGCGAAGAACGAGACGACGTCGTCAAAGGCGTGGCGCGCGAACGAGGAGGAGCCGCCCGCTTCGGGAAACATCGAGGCACCCTCGGCGTAGGTTTTGGCCGTCAGCGCGAACAGGCCGCCGGCAAACAGGAAGACCAGCGGTGTCAGCCCCAGAGCGTGCGCGGCGACGAGCCCGAGCGCGTAGTAGATCGAGGAGCCGACGTTGCCGTAGGCGGTCGCGAACATCCCCGAGACCCCGACCGACTTTCGCAATCCGCGCTCGGTTAGACGTGCCATCGAGCCGGGAGCCTAGCGTGGCGTCCCCGCGAGGGCTCGGGATCGGCTCTGCAAAATCCCATTCATGAGGACCGCAAATGCAGGAGCCCTGCATATGATCCCGACGACCCGGGTAGCAACCCCCAATCCCCGGCCTTTGACATGGAAACGTCACGCCGCGGAAATTACGATTCGGGAGAGGACTTCGTCCTCGAATACGGAGAGCTGCGCTTTACCTTCAACGAGGAGGACTTCTCCGAGCGCTGCGAGCAGGCGGCGCTGAAGGTCGGCTTCGTCGGCGGGCGCCTCGGCGACGGCGAGCTCGAAGACCTCGTCAACCTCGCCGTCAACGGCGAGATCCTCGATCCCGCCTCGGCCCTGGGCGAGCACGTCAACGACTGCTGGCCCGAGCTCGTCGGGCCGGCCGAGCGCTCGCTCGTCCACTGGCTGCGCCGTCTGGTCTTCCGCGGCGCCTGGCTCGACCAGCGCGTCAACGAGGGTGAGCTGAGCGTCGCCTTCAACGAAGAGACCGGCAGCTTCGCCTACGTGCAGCCCGTCGATGCCAGGGCGGCCGGCGGCGAGCCGATCGAGCTGGCGCCCGAGCCCTCATGGGGCCGGGTCGCCTACACCAGACGCTAGTTCCGGGCCTCTGCGCGCGCCTTCGCGATCGCCTTCGCGCCGTCCTCACCGACAAGCAGCTCTGCCTTCAGCGTGCCGCTCCCCGCCAGGTCGAGGATCGGCAGACCGCTGTCGGTTAGCCCGGCGTCGAGTGCGATCACGGTCGTCTCGCCTCCGAAGGGGCGGGCGGCAGTCGCGATCACGGTCAGCGAGCCGCCGTCGCGCAGGTTGCGGGCCGCCGCGAGCGTCTTGCGTGCGGCGGGCGGGTGCATCCCGTCGAGGCCGTCGATCAACACCACTGCGTCTGCACCGCGCGCGGCGATGCGCTTGGCGGCCTCGATCGCACGGTCGACCGCCTGACCCTGGGCGTCGGCCGAGGCGGCGAAGCTGAGCGCGGCGACAGGAGCGGCAGGCCCCTCCCGCCACTCGGCGATCTCCTCGGGCCGCGCGCCCGCGAGCACCACCGTGATCTCAGGGGCTCCGGAGCCGGCGTCCCCGACACCGGCTGTCGCGGCGGCGGCAGTCAAAGCACCCAGCAGGCGCCGCAGGGTCTCAGTCTTGCCTGCACGCGCCGGCCCGACGATCACCGCACGCGAGCCGCGACCCAGCGGCGTCAGCCACTCGATCGCATCAAGCGTGGGATCCCCCGCGTTCAGCGCGAGGCGCTCGCTGGGATAGACCACCGGCAGATCCTCGTAGTGAGCGCCCTCGGAGACCGCGTCGGCGGATGCTCCGTTGATGGTGTCGATGCGTAGAAGCGAGGGGTAGCGCTCCGAGCGCCGGGGGGTGCGCACTGGTCCGGTCACGCGGTCGCCGGAGACGAGCTCGCAGCGGCGTACCTGCGCGGCGGAGATGTAGACGTCATCGTCGGAAGGCTCGGGCGGATCGACGCGCAGAAAGGCCGAGCCGTTCCCCAGCAGCTCGACCACTCCCTCGGCGCTGCGGGCGCCGTCTGAGTCCTCACCGACCTTCGCATTCGACGGCGACGCTCCAGCTCGACCATTCGGCTGCGCGGTGCCACGACCGCTACGACCGCCTCGCCCATCGCGCTCACCTCCACTGCGACCACGGCGCGAGGAATCAGAGGGGTCCGAGGAGGAAGAGGAAGAGGAAGAGGAAGAGGAAGAGGAAGAGGAAGAACGAGAAGCAGATGGGGACTCGCGCTCGTCCGCGGACACGTCCTCGGCCTCACCCTTTGATCCTGCACCGCGCCGTAGACGAGGAGTACGGCGTTTGCGAGCGCCGGCGGCGGTACTCCCGCCCTGTGATCGATCAGAGGAACCTCCCCCAGACTCACTGTCGGTGCTCTGTCGGCCAGACTCCTCAGAATCCCTGAGGGAATCTGAGTCCCGCCCGGAGTCGGAGCCCTCCCGGCCATTGGCCGATTCGCCGAGGATCGCGTCGATCAAATCTCCCTTGCGCAGGCGCCGGAAGCCGTCGAGGCCAAGTTGATCGGCGATCGCGTGCAGGTCGGCCAGAGGTGACGCCTCCAGCTCGGAGCGGTCGAGTACTGACATGTTTCTCCTTCGTTTGGATTGGGCGGTTGGCGTCCGGTCGCGTTGGGCAGCGATCGGCACCCGCTGGGTGAAGCCTAGCGTTCGTAGCGATGTTCCTCGGCGAGCGCCAGATCCCTCTGCGGCTGTAGCTCCCCCGCGAGTGCCGCGCGCACCCTCAGGAAGTCGGCGGCGGCGGCGACATCGTGGACCCGGAAGATCCGCGCGCCCGCGTCCACGCCGTGGGCGAGCGCGGCCAGGGTGCCTCCCAGGCGCTCACGCGGGGGACGTCCGGTGAGCGCCCCGATGAAGTCCTTGCGCGAGATTGCCATCAACAGCGGACGCCCCAGCTCGTGCAGGCGGCCGATGCCCGCCAGCAGCTCGATCGTCTGGGCGGGCGTCTTTGCGAAATCCGGGCCAGGGTCGAGGATCAGCTGCTCGGGAGCCACACCGGCGGCGAGCGCCTGCTCGATCCGCTCGCTCAGGAAGGCGTAGACGTCGCCGACCACGTCGTCGCCGTACAGATCTGGGTCCTGCAGCCGCTGCTTGGGCGCGGCGCGTGTGTGCATCAAGACGAGCGCCGCGCCGCTCTGCGCGCACACCTCCGCGAGAACCGGGTCGCGCAGGCCGCTGACGTCGTTGACGATCGTGGCGCCCACGGCGATCGCGGCGCGAGCGACCGCCGGCTTGTAGGTGTCAACCGAGACGACCGCGCCCAGCTCACCCGCCACGTGCTCGATCAGCGGCACGATGCGCTCGATCTCCTGCTCGATGCTCACCGCCGGGCGCCCGGTGCTCGCGGACTCACCGCCGATGTCCAGGATGTCCGCCCCGTCCATGAGCAGCTCGCGCGCCAGCTCGATCTGCGCCTGCAGCGTCCCGAACCGCCCGCCGTCGCTAAACGAGTCGGGCGAGGCGTTGACGACGCCCATCAGCCACGGAGGCCCGCGCAGCTTCAGCACGTGATCGCAGGCCAGCACACAATCAGAGCGCACACTCATGCGGGCAAGATGCCCTCGGCATCGGCCTCTTGCGCGAAGCGCTCGATCTCCAGCCCCATGCGCTCCGAGTCCCAGCCGAGCTCTCGCGCCAGCACATCGGCGACACGCTCGACCGGAAGCTCCCGCGCGGCGAGCAGCCCCAGGCGCGTACGGCGCAGGAGCACGTCGCCGACGCTACGGGCCTGCTCGTTGCGGGCGGCCAACACGACCTCGGCCAGCAGATCGGGCAGGCCAGGGACGATCGGTTGAGCCAGCTCGGGGTGGGCGGGGTTCGATTCCGCCGCGAGCGCGAGCACCTGCTGGGCGGCCTCGCCGTAACGGGAGGCCAGCGCGGCATACGACTCCGCGGGCACGCCCTCCACGCGGGGCAGCTCATCCGCCGCGATCGCCTGTCCGAGTGGGATCTCATGGGTACGGCAGGGGGCCTCACGCGCATCCCGCTCGACGAGGCGGTCGACCGTCATCTTCGCCATCCGCCGCCAGGTCGTCAGCTTGCCCCCGGTGATCGTGATCATCCCACTGGAGGTCTCGTACAGCTCGGCCTTACGCGAGATGTCCACCGACTTCTTCGGATCGCCGGTCGAGATCAGGGGACGCACCCCGGCGAAGGCGCCCGCCAGATTGCTTGAGTCCAGAGCAGCGCCGAAGAAGTCGTTCACGGCCGCCAACAGGTAGTCGATGTCCTCGCTGGACGGCCGTACGTGCTCGAGGTCGCCCTCGTAGTCGTTGTCGGTGGTGCCGACGAGCGTGCGTCCCAGCCAGGGAAGCGCGAAGATTGACCGTCCACTGCCCGCCGGCACGATCGCGCCACCCACCAGCGGCAGGTCCTTGCGGTCGAGGATCACATGCGTGCCGCGGCTGGGGCGGATGCGCGGCAGCTCGGCCTCGTCGTGGAGCTCCCCCGGGCGCAGCTGATCGGCCCACACGCCGGTCGCGTTGATCACGTTCGCGGCGCGCACCTCCAGCTCCGCGCCGCTCTCGGCGTCCAGCGCCCGCACGCCCCGCGTGCGCCCGTCCTGCTCCAGCAGCCCGGTGACCCGCAGCCGGTTCGCGCAGACCGCGCCGAAGCGCTCGGCCTCGCCGAGCACCGTCAGCACGAGGCGGACATCGTCGGTCTGGCAGTCATAGAACATGTAGCCGCTCGTCGGCTCGCGCGCGGCGAGTGCCGGCAGCAGCTCGATCACCTCCTCGCCTGAGATCACGCGGTGGCGCTCAGGGCTCCAAGACTCGCCCTCTCCCAACCGAGGGGTACGATCGCCCTGCTCACCGGCCGATCCGCCGGGCGAGCTCCGGTCGGCGCTCGCCCGGGCGCGCCTGCCCCGCCGCGAGCGCAGGCGATTGCCGGCCGATCTCCGATCGGTGGACATCACGTCGTACAGGTTCAACCCCATCCCCATCATCCGGTCCGGACGGGCACCCTCGAACGCGGGCACGACCAGCGGCAGCGGGCGGACCAGGTGCGGCGCCAGCGCCACCATCAGCTGGCGCTCCAAGAGCGCCTCGCGCACGAGACCGAGGTCGAAGTTCTGTAGGTAGCGCAGACCGCCGTGCACGAGCTTGCTCGAACGGCTCGAGGTTCCCGAGGCGAAGTCGGCACGCTCCACGAGAGCCACGCTGTAGCCACGTGTAGCGGCGTCCAGCGCCACACCCGCCCCCGTGATCCCGCCGCCGATCACGACGACATCGAACTCGTCTTCTGAGAAGGCGGCAAGAGCCTGGCTGCGCTCGATCACGACCTCAGTGTCTCAGAGCGGCGGTCGATCGGAGCTCCGTGTTCTGAGCGCGCGAGTCCAGGCTGGGACGGAGCCACGCGCGGGCGCGTCAGATCTGCGCGAGCTCGGCGGTGATCTCGCTCACCGCGGACTTCGCGTCCCCGAACAGCATCGCCGTCTTCGGGTCGAAGTAGAGCTCGTTCTCGATACCGGCGAAGCCGGGGTTCATCGAACGCTTGATCACGATCACCGAATGAGAGTCGGCAACCTCGAGGATCGGCATGCCGTAGATCGGCGAGGAAGGCGTGTTCTTGGCGGCCGGGTTGGTCACGTCGTTGGCGCCGATCACGAGCGACACGTCGGTGCGCTGGAACTCGGGGTTGGCGTCGTCCATCTCCCGCAGCTGGTCATACGGCACGTCGGCCTCCGCGAGCAGCACGTTCATGTGGCCCGGCATACGGCCGGCGACGGGGTGAATCGCATAGCTGACCTCGACCTGGCGCTTCTCGAGCTCCTTGGTCAGCTCGCGCACCGCATGCTGCGCCTGGGCGACCGCCATGCCGTAGCCGGGGACGATCACCACGCGGTTGGCGTAGGCGAGCTGGATCGCCGCGTCGGCGGCGCTCGTGGAGCGCACCGTGCCGGCGTGCTCGCCGGCACCTTCGGCGCCCGCGACCGCTCCTGAGCCGCCGAAGCCTCCGGCGATGATCGAGGGGATCGAGCGGTTCATCGCGGTCGCCATCAGGTTCGTCAGGATCGAGCCGGAGGCGCCCACGATCATGCCCGCCACGATCAGCGCCGGGTTGTTCAGCGCCATGCCCGTGGCCGCCGCGGAGAGCCCCGTGAAAGCATTCAGCATCGAGATCACGACCGGCATGTCGGCGCCGCCGATCGGCAGCACGACGGCGTTGCCGAGCAGCGCCGCGACGATCAGCATCCCGATGAACAGCACTTCCGAATGGGCCCCCGCGACAAGGTCGATGCCGGCGGCCAGCGCCAGGATCAACAGCACGAGGTTGACAATCTGCTGGGCCGAGCCGAAGCTGATCGGACGCCCGGGGATGATTTCCTGGAGCTTGCCGAAGGCGATGTTCGAGCCCCAGAAGGAGACCGAGCCGACAATCGCGGCGAACACGGAGAAGATCGCGACATACGCGGGCACCCCCGCGATCTGCACGGTCGCGCCGGTTTGCAGGACGACGCCATGGCCGAGTTCGCCGCCGATGTGGACCGTGCGCGTGCCGTAGGTCGAGCCGTAGTGGCGGAACTCGACCCAGGCGATCAGCGCCACGGCGCCACCGCCGACGCCGTTGAACAGCGCCACCATCTGCGGCATCGCCGTCATCTTCACGTTGCGCGCCGCGGGAATTCCCACCGCGGCGCCCAGCGCAACGCCGAGCACGATCAGACCCCAGTTGCCCTCGCCGGGGTTCAACAGGGTCGCGACGACGGCGATCGCCATGCCGACGGCGGCGATCCGGTTGCCGCGCACGGCGGTCGTCGGCCCGGCCAGTCCGCGCAGGCCCTGGATGAACAGGGCGAAGGCGATTATGTAGAGGACGTAGATGAAGCTTTCGCTCTGCAGGAAGCTCGTCGCGATCGGGAGATTGCTCACGAGTCGCCCTCCCCGTCGTGGGCCTCGTCTTCCGCCGCAGGCTTCGGCTTCGGCTTGGCCTTGAACATCTCGAGCATCCGGTCGGTCACGAGGAAGCCGCCGACGATGTTGATCGTGCCGAAGGCAATCGCGATCACGAGCAGCCCCTTGCTGACCCCATCCAGCCCGGGCAGGCCGACCAGTAAGAGGCCGCCGAGCAAAACGATCCCGTGAATCGCGTTCGTGCCCGACATCAAAGGCGTGTGCAGCGTGTTCGGCACCTTCGAGATCACGACGAACCCGATGAACCCGGCCAGCACGAGGATCGCCAGGTTGGTGGTGAGCGTGCTGGCGATGATCATCAGCCGGCCTGCTCCACTGCCGCTTTGGCGCCCGGATGGACGATCTCCCCATCGCGGACGATGCACGCGCCACTGACGATCTCATCGTCGAAGTCGAGGTGCAGCTCGCCGTCCTCACCGACGAACAACTCGAGCAGAGCCTGCACGTTGCGCGAGAACAGCTGCGATGAATGCTCGGGCATACCCGCGGGCAGGTTTAGGGGCGAGAGGATCTTCACATCGTGGCGTACGACCGTCTCGCCCGGCTCGGTCAGCTCGCAGTTGCCGCCCGCCTCGCCGGCCATGTCGACGATCACCGAGCCCGCCTTCATCCCCTCCACTGCCTCGGCCGTGACCAGCCGCGGCGCGGGGCGCCCCGGCACGAGCGCGGTCGTGATCACCACGTCAAAGCCCTTGATCGCCTCGGTCAGCGCCTGCTGCTGTGAGGCGCGCTCCTGCACGGTCAGCTCGCGCGCGTAGCCGCCCTCGCCGCTGGCCTCCAGCCCGAGGTCGAGCCATTGCGCTCCCAGGGACTCCACCTGCTCAGCGACCTCGGGGCGCACGTCGTAGCCGGTCGTGCGCGCACCCAGGCGCTTGGCGGTCGCGAGCGCCTGCAGCCCGGCGACACCCACCCCCAGCACGAGCACCTTCGCCGGCGGGATCGTGCCGGCGGCGGTCATCAGCATCGGGTAGAAGCGGCCCATCTGCTCGGCCCCGAGCAGCGCGGCGCGGTAGCCGGCGACGTTGCTCTGCGAGGACAGCGCGTCCATCGCCTGCGCGCGCGAGATCCGCGGGATCGCCTCCATCGCGAACGCGGTCGCCCCCGCGTCTGCAAGCGCACGGGTGGTCTGCGGACTGGAGAGCGGAGCGAGGAAACCGATCATGATCGAGCCGGACCCGAGCCGGCGGATCTCCTCGGCGTCGGGCGGCGCGATCTTCACGACCACGTCGGCCTCCCACACGTCAGTCGGGTCGGGATGCTCAGGCGTGCCGATGATCTGCGCACCGGCCTGCACGAAGGCGGCATCTGGAATCAGGGCGTCGGCGCCCGCGCCGCTCTGCACGAGGACGTCGAGACCTTTGGCCCTGAGCTTGCTGACGACCTCCGGCACGAGCGCAACCCTGTGCTCTCCCGCCGCGGTCTCCTTCGGAACACCGATCCGCATGCGCCGGGAACGTATCCCATCGCGTTGATGAATGCCCACCCACCCGGTCCGGTGTGCGAAACTCGAAGGAGAGATGACCGTCAACCTGACCCGCATCTACACGAAGCTCGGCGACGGTGGCGACACCCACCTGGGCGACATGAGCCGAGTCTCCAAGCTCGATCCGCGCGTGGAGGCATACGGCACCGTCGACGAGCTGAACGCCACGCTCGGCGTCGCACTGCTGCAGCCCGGGCTGCCCCCGGCCTTCGCCGACTGGCTGCGCCGGGTGCAGAACGACCTGCTCGACCTCGGCGCCGACCTCTCGGTGCCCGCGCCTAGAGAGGGCGACTCCGACGCCGCCGAGCGGGAGCGTGAGCGGCTGCGCATCGGCCCCGCCTACACCGAGTGGCTCGAGCATGCCTGCGACGAGGTCAACTCGAAGCTTCAGCCGCTGCGCTCTTTCGTGATCCCCGGCGGCACCCCCGCCTCTGCCTACCTACACATCTGTCGCACGGTCTGTCGCCGCGCGGAGCGCCGCGTGATCGCCGTGGGCGCGGATGTCAACCCCGAGGTCGGGCGCTACCTGAACAGGCTCTCGGACCTCTTGTTCATTCTCGGCCGCGCCGCGAATGAGGGCTCATCCAATGAAGGCCCACCCACCCAGGCGGGATCGGAGTCGACTGGATCCGAGCCGCTATGGAACCCCGGCGCGCATGGCTCGAACACCGCTTCCCAGTCTGCGTGAGCGGGAGCGCGCCTCGGCGGCGCGCAGGCCGGCCACGGCCAGCGCCGCCCACAGCGTGCCCACCAGATAGCCGCCCACCACATCGCTTGGCAGATGCCAGGCGAGCAGCAGCAGCGAGAAACCGACGGCCGCCGCGAAGATCGCGCCCAGTACCGCGACAGTGGGACGCAGCTGCCGGGGCGCCACGAGCACCGCGCACATGACGAGCGCCGTCGCCGCGCTCGCGTGGCCACTGGGCCACGAGGCGGCCGTGATCTCGTCTCCGTAGATCTGTGCGTGGGGATGGGCGAGCAGCGGCTTGAGCAACTCCGCGGTCAGCGGCGCCATGCCCATCACGACCCCAACGGCGAGCGCAACCCGCGGGCGCTGGCGCCAAAGCGCGATCGCGATCAGCAGCACGCCCCAGAGGATGTACAAGGCGGGCTCGAGCAGGTGCAGCAGGGCATTCGCCAGGTCGTCCAGGTGCGGGCCGCCGAGCAGCGTGAAGTCGTACAGCGCGACGGCGTCTTTCACGTGCGTCGCCGGCACCAACGCGGCCACGACCCAGGTCAGCGCGAGCGCGAGGACGCACAGCCCGGCGACGAGGAGCGCCCCGGCCGTGCTCGGCGGGTTCGTGAGCCTTGCTCTGGGTCTCTCGTACATCCTTAAATGGTAGAGACGCTGCTAAACGACGGCTGAAGCGATCCGCGCAGATCAAGGCCCGACGGGAAACGTGTTGCCCGACAACGCGATCAGGGCTTGTGCGGTCACCCACACTGGGGTCTGGGCGCCGGTGCGGGAGTAGCGGATGGAGCCACCGGGGGCAAGCAGGCTTTCCAGGTAACCGTCAGGCGTGCGGCTACCGCGGCGGCGCAGCGTGTTGGGATCGCGGCCGGCCGCGATCAGGCCCTGGATCGCCCACGCGGTCGATTGGGCGTTGGATTCGCTGCCGTACTGCTGCGGAAAGCCGCCATCGAGGTTCTGGGAGCGGATCAGGAAGTCGGCGGCGGCGGCGAAGTCATGCGCGTTGCGCGCACCCGCGGCGGCGAGCGCCTGCAGCGCCGCGCCGGTGTCATCGACGTCGCTGGGCGAGCCGTGCTCGCCAAAGCCGAAGCCACCGTCGGAGTTCTGCTGTTGCTCGATCCAGCCGGCCGCGTCGCGGATCGCGGGGAAGCTTTGTGAATGGCCGACCGCGCGCAGCGCGAAGATCGCAAACGACGTGAGGTTGACGAGCTGCTCGAAGGAGCTGTCGGCCTCGCGTGCACTCAGCACTTCGGCGACGAGATCGCGCCCGGCGAACGAGTACGACGAGGCCCCGCACGCGGCCGCGGCGAGGATCGTGCGCTCGGCGTCGCCGAGGCCGCTCAGACTCGAGACTTCAGCGCGGAGCGCGTCGAGCACCGAGTGCCCGTCACGGCGCACGGTCGCGGGGTTGCGACCGGCGGCCGCCAGGCCGATCGCCGTCCAGGCGGTGTACAGCTCGCTGGAGCTCTGCCCCTTTGCGGCGCCGAAGCCACCGTTGGAGTTCTGGGCGGAGGCCAGAAAAGAAAGCTCGGGGGACAGCGACGCGGATTGGGCGCGGACCGTGGACGCGGTGGACGCGCGTGCGGACGCGCCGCCGAAGGCGAACACCGTGCCGACTGTGACGAGCGCGAGGATCGCCGGCACGCTCGTGGCAGCCCCACTCGCCGGCGCTCTGGGCGCGACGGGCGTGGGTGAGGCTGGGTCCCATTGAATATCCATGCGCGCGCGCATTCGCGCCAGCAGTCGCGCCAGCTCGGGTCCGAAGGCGAGGCCGAAAAGGAAGCTCGCGACCATGTCGGTCAAGTCGAACGGCAGCCCCGCCCCTGCGACCACCAGCAGCGCGGCGGGTGTGTGGCTGGCGCCAATCGTCCATGTGTACAGGTTCATCACCTCCTTCGCCGCCAGCGCGGCGATCCCACAGCAGAGCGCGAGCGGCACGCGCCCCATGTGTCGCCCGCTCAGCCGGCCAAGAGCGGCGCCGAACAGCCCGACGCCGCCCCAGGCCGCCATCTGCCAGGGGGTGTAGGGGCCCTGGCCGAGCAGGAAGTTCGACATCAGCATCCCGACCGCGCCGACGGTGAAGCCGGGCAGCGGACCCAGCGCGTAGCCGACCACGAGCGTGATCGCGGTGATCGGCTTGACGTCGGGCAACGCCACGAACGCGTCGCGGCCGAGCGCGGCGACGGCCGCCAGGGTGCCCACGACCGCGACCATCCGCGCGGACGGCCGGCGGCGCTCGTAGGCGAGCCAGCCGAGCGCCAGCACCACGCCGATGACCGCGAACGACGCCAGTGGCCAGCTCACGCGACGACCTCCAGGGCCGCCGGGGCCTGCAACAGCTCAGCGCCTTCCTCGGGCAGCAGCGCGCCACCGGCGCCGCCGAGAATGCGGGCGGTCTCGGTCGCGAAGTACCAGCCGCCCGCGAGCAGCTCGGTGGCGGGACCGTCGGCGATCACGCGGCCGTCGGCGAGCAGAACCGCGCGACGGGCGCAGGCAGCGGCGAACTCGGGGTCGTGGGTGGCCACGATCACAGCCTGGCCCTGCTCGGCGCGGCGGCGCAGATCCTTCGCCAGCTCGGCCTTGGCGCCGCGGTCCATCCCACGCGTGGGCTCGTCCAGCGCGAGGACGATTGGAGCCCCGCCCGCCCCTCCCGCCCCACCGGTGACGATCGCGAGCGCCAGGCGCTGACGCTCCCCGCCTGACAAATCCTTCGGGTTGCGCTCGGCCATTCCCGCCAGCCCGACGGCCGCGAGCGCCTCGGAGGGCGCCTCTTCGGCGACGCGCTCATGGATCAGGTAATCGCCCGGGTTCTGCAGCAGCAGCGCGACCCTCCCCGCGCGCTCCACCCGTCCCCGCGTGGGCTCCATCAACCCGGCCGCGTGGCGCAGCAGCGTCGACTTGCCTGCGCCGTTGCGGCCCATCAGCGCAATGCTCTCGCCGGGGGCGAGCGTCAGATCCACCCCGCGCAGGATCGCCGGTCCGTCGCGCAGCTCGTGCCACACACCCTTCATTCGCAGCGCGCTCGGGATGCTGTCCCGCCGGCCCAGCACGCTCCTCAGTCCACGGGCACGTTCCGATCGACGGTCCTGCCCAGCCGCCACCTCTGAGGCGCTCGAAAGCGCATTCGGGACGTCAGATGGAGTCGGCCCCACCCTCGCCGCCGGGTACGCGCCGAGGTCATCCTCCTCCGGCAACATCTCGCGTGCGCGCAGCGTCGCCCGCGCCTGCTTGACGCCAACCGGCGCCGGGTTCAACCCCGCCAACGCGAACAGCTTCGCGCCCGGCGTCTGCAAGTCTGGCTCGTGTTGCGCGGCCCATTTCAAGAATGATTTGGGATCGCCATCGTGAGACACACGGCCTGCTTCCAGCGAAATAACGCGATCCGCGGCCCCGAGACAGCGCTCCAAGCGGTGCTCCGCCAGCACGATCGTCGTCTCCCACTCCTCGTTCAGCCTTCTCAGCAGACCGATCAGCTCGTCCCCGGCGACGGGGTCCAGTTGCGAGGTCGGCTCGTCGAGCAGTACCACCTTCGGCCTGCCCGCCAGCGCCGCGCCGAGCGCAACCCTCTGCTTCTCTCCGCCTGACAGCTCGTGCGTGGAGCGGTCTAACAGAGCGTCGATTCCCAGCGCGAGCGCGACCTCCTCGACCCCGCGCGCGACCGCCGCCGCGGAGTGGCCCCGACTCTCCAATCCGAGGGCCAGCTCGGCGCGGACGGAGCTCATCACGAGCTGTGTCTCCGGGTCCTGGAACAGCACGCCCGCGCGGCCGCCCAGATGCGCGGGGCCGTGCTCGCGCGTGTCGAGACCCGCGAGTGACACCGTGCCGGCGAAGGTGCCGCCGTGGAAGTGCGGCACCAAGCCGCAGGCCGCGTGCAGGAGCGTCGTCTTGCCGTGGCCGGACAGACCCGCCAGCAGGCAGAACTCGCCCGCTTCCAGCTCAAAACTGACGTCGTCCAATGCCGGTGTCTCGGCGTCCGGATAGTGGTAAGTGACGTGGTCGAAGCAGAGAATCATCTGTCGATTCCTCTTCTGTCCGCAAACGGCAGCAGCACCGCCGCGGCAATAGCTGCGCACAGCGCGAACGTGCCCGCGTCGATCTGCATCTTCACCAGGGGATACGCTTCGAACGAGGCCGCTCCACTCAACCTGCCCGCGAGGGCCAGCGCGAGCAATGCGAGCGCCGAGCAGAGGAACGCGAGGTCGTGCCGCGACCAAGGGCGCCCCACGCGTCTCGCCGATCCACGTGTATTTGGTCGCCCCGCGCGGAGTCCCGGCAGGCGTGTTCCCGACCCCCGTGGGCCCCATAGGCGCAATCGCCCCGAGCGCGAACGCTCCTCGGCGGCGACGGCGAAGCCGCGCAGCTCCAGCGTCGCCGCCACCTCCATCGCGCGCTCGAGCGAGCCGCCGACGATCGCGCTGAGCAATGCGACGCGACCACGGACGCCGCGCGCGGGGTCCTCGGGCCTGGTGCGCTGCGCCTCGGCCAGGCGCCCAGCGTCGGCGCCGAGCACCGGGATCATCCGCGTCGCCAGCGAGGCCGTCAGCGCCGAGCGGAACGACAGCCGGCGGAAGCCCCTCAGCAGCTCGTCGGGGTCGACCGCGAGGCTCGCCAGCGTCGTGATCAGCATCAAGAGCGTCACCTTCAGCGCGATCACCGCGCCGTACACGACCGCCTCGACCGTCAGGTCGCCCTCCCCGAACGGGCCGAGGTTGCCGAGCCGCGCGAACACGGTCAGGCCCTCGCGCGAGGCGAGCACGTTGATCGCGACGATCGGCAATCCGACGATCAGCGCGGTGCGCAGCGTCCCGGCGAGCTGGCGGCCGACTCCCACGCACGCCCCGGCGCACAGCACCGCCAACGCCAGCGCCGCCAGCGGCAGGGGGTTGTAGAGGATCAACGCGGCCGCCGTCAACGCGAGGGCCCAAATTGCGCCCACTCCCGCCCGCGTCGCGCGCAACGGACTCGCGAGGCGGCGGTAGAACAGCAGGCGGGTGTTCATCGATCTCTCCCCGGCATCCGCAAACAGCAGTCACGAGAGGAAATCTGGCTTGTATGCCTCATCCGCTCGCCTCCGGCACCGGCACCTGCGCGCTCGTCGATGTCACCGCCAGCGCGAAGTGATCTTGCAGGGCGCTCGTGTCGAAGGCCTGGGCCGCATGCTGCACGCCCGCTTCGTCGGTTCCCGTCACAACCCACACGATTGCGCTTTCGACGTCCTTTGTGGCCGCGATCAGGCCGGCTCCCGCCGTCAGCGTCGCGGTCGTGTTCCCGTTACCGCCGAGCAGCGTCAGCGTCTGTCCGTTCGATGCGAAGCGCGCATAGACACCGCTTGCGCGCGGGCCGCTTTCGATGCTCGTCACGCTCGGGTCGCCGTGCACCGCCGTCCACTGCCCAACGACCACCTGCAGCGCGTCGGGCTCGGCGCCGCTGCCGATCGCCGCGACGGCGGCGGGGACGCCGAGCGCGCGCAACCGTTCGATCACCGTACGGCATGGCGCGCTCTGCGCCGCCGCGCATTCCACGCGCACCGGCAACCGTTTGCCTTCCGTTCCATTCAGGAACGGCTCGGGGAACGAGCCCACGACCGCGGGCACGTCGTCGGTCTGGCTCCAGTCGTGCAGGTCCCACCAGACGTGGTCGCCCTGGTTCACGTTCGTCGCCGCGGCGCCCTTCGGGGCCTCGATCCCGTTGACGTAGTAGAACCAATCGAGCGGGTCTCCGCCCGTTTCTTGCCCCCCCGACAGACCGTCGATGCTCTCGACGAAGCCGCCGCCGTACTTCGTTGTCACCTTGTCGTTACGCAACAGCAGGCTCATCACCGTTTCTGTCCCCACCACCCGTGGAGCGCCAGTCTGGGTCAGCAGATGCGCGCCGAAGTCACGGGTGACCGTCAGGTGAACGCCCTCCGGCACCGGGCCGGGACCGAGTCCACAGCCGGCTAACGCGGCGACCATGATGGCCGCCGCGAACGCCATTATTGTGATTTTTTTACTTGACCTGGAAAACAACGTGGCTGATTCCGCTCACGAGCTTCGTTGCCTGGCCGGCACCATCAACGGCCTCGATGTCGTACGTGTAGCTCCCCTTGGGAAGACGCTCCGGGAGGAGATAGCTGAACGAAGCCTCAGTTCCAACTGAGAAGAACGACGCGGCCCGCTTGCACTTGATCGCGACGAAGCGCACCGTGGCGCCGTCGAAGCCGTAACAACGTCCGTGGTATCTGCGCTTCAGGGAGATCTGCACCTTCTGCAGCAGCCCCCCCGCGGGAACCACGACGCTCCCCTTCAGCAACCTGGGCGCGCGCCGGCGCGGGTAGACGTGACCGTTTTTCATACCTGCGATCTTCGCCGTCTCGATCACCGGAGGGCCGCTGTTGACAGTCGTCCCGCTGTTTCCTGGCGATGATTTGACGATCGGCGAATTGCCCGGCGCCGTGGTGCCGCACGTGCCGTCGTTGCCTTCGTGCGCGCAGACGAACGCTTCCGCGGGGATCGTCGGCGGTTCCGCCGCCCCGATCGCCTGGATGGTGTATTTGCCGTCGCCCGCAAAAACCAACGTGGTCTGCCCCTGCGCATTTGTCGGAGGCGCATTTGAATCGCCGCCACCCTCGACGATCACACCTTGAGCCGGTTCGGGTGCGCCACCCGCATTGGGATAGGAAAGAACGTTTACGGTTACCGGCTTTTTCACTTCGACGGTGGCGGGTACTTCGATGGCAAGAACGTTGGGTGGGGTGGGCGGACACACCCCGGCTGTTTCGCTGTAGCATTCGACGAAGAACAGGAGGTTGTCGCCCGAACTAAGTTCGGTGTCACACACTCCGGTTGTAGAGAGCTTGTTGTCTCGCCAAAAGGACCAGTAGTCCGGCTGCGTGAACGGATAGCTGACGCCCTCTAGTGTTTCGACCCCGTATCCAAAGCTCTTGTTCCATTCCCCGTCCCAATTGCCTTTGGTAGCGAGTTCGAGGGCACCGGCAGCGCTCGTGCCCGTGCAGGAGTCTTCGGATTTGCCGTCCTTGACAACGGGCGTTTCGTTCGTGGTGACCTGGGTGAGTGATAGCAGGGGCTGACCATTGGAGCCGATCACCCTGACGCTGACCGTAGCCGGACCAGCGGCTTGCGCTGAAGTTGCACCTGCAAGGGCATACGCCAAGAGAAACAGCGAGAGAAATGCAGCACCGGCGAGCGCCGGCAACATACGACGGGATGTATTCATTGAGCCAACCCCTTTCCACGAGGGCTTGTGGGCTTTTCGGCCTTCGGCAGGTTTCCTGGCTCCCGGGCCTTCCCTCCGCGCCTTCCCGTTCCGTCTTCCGAAACAGTGGCTGCGCGTGCCTCTTCTCACGCGCTTGCGGCTGGCATCCCCGGTCACAGTGGCGGGTCCGCGCCGGATTCTCACCGGCTTCCCTTCACCTCCGACCGTCTTGTCCTCCTGATCCTACTCGCTCCCGCCCACCCCGTGCTTTCGCTCCCTGCTTCTGCCTCCGGCTCGTCCCACTCCCGGACTGACCGGCGACACGGGCCGCTCTTGCGGAAACGATGCGTGACCGTCTCCCAAAAAATCTTGCACTATCCGGTTACGGTGCCGTGGCCGACGATCACATCGCCCGCGTACAAGCACGCGAACTGCCCCGGCGCGGTTCGCTCCGCCGGCTCCTTCAGCTCCACGCTCAGATGCTCGTGGCGCCCCGCCCCCACCTCACCGGCCAGCCGGCACTCCAGGCGGCGCCCACGCGAGCGCACCTTCACGCCGTCCACGCAGCCGCCGTCGCGGTGCAGCGTCACCTCGCGCACCCGTACGCCGTCGCTCAACAGCTCCGCGCGCGGACCGACCGTGACCGTGCTCTTGCTCGTGTCTGTCGCGAGGACATATAGAGGCCCACCCACCCCGCCGCCGCCGAGGCCGAGGCCGTGGCGCTGGCCGACGGTGAACACATGCGCGCCCGCGTGCTCGCCGAGCACCCTCCCCTGAGAATCGACGATCTTCCCTCTCCGCTCTCCCAGCCCGCCGTGACGCTCCAGAAAGGCACCCTGGCGCGTCCCCGCGAGGAAGCACAAATCCTGCGAGTCACGCCTGTTCGCGACCGCGAGCCCGGCGGCCGCCGCCAGCTCGCGCACCTGCGCCTTGCGCATCGCACCCAGCGGAAACCGCAAGCGGGCAAGCGACTCCGGCGCAAGCGCCGCCAGCACGTAGCTCTGATCCTTGCCCGGATCTTCCGCCATCCGCAACAGCGGAGCGGGCGGGCCATTGACCACGCGCGCGTAGTGCCCGGTCGCAAGCGTCCGCGCCCCCAGACGCTCGGCCAGCTCGAGCATCGCGTCGAGCCTCACGTTCCCGTTGCAGCGCACGCACGGGTTCGGCGTCTCCCCTGCCTCGTGGTCTGAGAGCCAGTGCTCGACGACACCGGCGCGGAACTCCGCGCGCAGGTCGATCGACAGGTGTGCCATTCCCAGGCCGTGTGCCACCTCGCGGGCGCCGCGCACCGCCTGCGCCGAGCAGCAGCTGGCCTCGCCGTCATTCTCCTGATCAGACCACAGCTCCAGCGTGACCCCGACGGCCTGCGCGCCTGCGCGTGTGACGAGCAGCGCCGCGACCGCGCTGTCCACGCCGCCGCTCATCGCCACCAGCGTGCGGTCCGCCGCCGGGGCCAGGACAGCGCTCGCGCGTACGGCGCCGCCGAGCGCGCGATGCAGAGCGTCGGACGCCAGCTCCGCCGCGTGGCGCTTGGCCGCGCTCAGTCCGCCCAACTCCCGCGCGATCTCCTCTGTGCCGATTCTCGCCGCCTGTAGCAGCGGGACGCCGCGCACGAGGCCCACCACCGCGCTGCCGGCGGCGATCGCCGCGCCACAGCCGCTCGCGTCGAACCCCGCATCCGTAATACGTGCGTCGGGGCCGGCGGGATCGAGCGCAATCGAAACGCGGATCAGATCGCCGCAGGCCGCGCCGCCCGCCGCGCCCGTGAAGGCGTGCTCGGGGACGTGTCCGCGTCCGAGTGGTGCTTCGAGATGCTGGGCGAGGGCTTCCGGGCTGCTCACCCGAGCGAGTCTACGATTCCTGGCGCGCTTCGTCGATCGTCTGCTCGATCGCGAAGGCATCCGTCAGGCCATTCATCGTCGTTACCGCACCATGCCGGTTGATGATCAGGATCGTCGGTGTCCCGTACACCTGCACGGTCTTCGTGAACGAGCCGAACGATGTGACCTGCGCCGCGGTCGCATAGTGGACCGCGATCTTCTTTTCCAGTTCAAGCCCCGTCGCCAGGCGCAGCTTGCGCACCTGCGCCTTGTTGGGATGCACCGCAACCTCGTGGTGCGCCGCCAGCAGGATCTGCAATTCTTCGTGCACAGCGACGTCGTCGGCGCCCTTCTTGTTCCAGAACAGCACCACCGCGACTTCGCCCCGCTTGAGCTCGCGTTCCACGGCCACCTGCTGGGCGGGAGCAGCATGCACGGCGGTTTTCGTGACGGTCGTTGTGCCGCTCGGGGAGCCGTGCGTCGAGCGGGTCACAGTCACGCTGCTTTTCGTCACGGTGGGAGCGGGGACCGCGGCGTGCTTCGAGTGGATCACGGTAGTGCTCTTCGTAGTCTTGACCACCTTGCTCCCCGACGCACCTGCCTGCTTGGCGTGGGTTACGGTTTTGCTCGACGTGGTGACAGTTGTGCCCTGAGGCGGGGTTTCCGCCGAGGCGGCCGCAGACTTGTTCGCCGCCTGCTGGGATGCCGCGACCGCTTCGCGTGCGTGGGTGACCGCGCGGGTCATACCTTCGATATGCGTTGTCCCCGCAGGGGCCTTCGCTTTCGCCGCAGCGGCAGGCGCAGGCGTGCCGGCGACGGGCGTCGAGCTCGAGCTGTGTCCCTGCAGGGCCACGAACCACACCACCGCAAAGAGCACAACCGCCGCGAGGGCGATCTGGAAGGGACGGGAAAGCTGTGCCATCGCTCCCCTTTCGGCATTTTTCGACGAAGAGTTGAACCGCGCAAAACCCGCTGGACCGTCAGAGGGTGCGCAAAGCGCGTAAAACGGCGTGCACGACAGTGTCCGTGGGGATCGTCTCCTGCCCTCCCCCCTGCATGTCCTTCAGCACCGTCTGCTCCTGCTCGACGATCGCGACGTAGCGGGCATCGAGCGCGTTTGCATACCCCAATTGACCCTTCAGCGAGCGTCCCGCCAACTCCATCTGGGCCGTCAATCCGGCAGATCGAGCCGCGCCCATCACGCCGAACCCGGCCTTCCTGTCGCCAAGCGCGACGAATAGATCCAACGGGCTCGTCGCGACCGGCGCCGGCTCGCCCGCCAGCAGGATCCGCTCGACCCCGGCCGCCCAGCCGATGCCGGGCGTCGAGGAGCCATCGCTGGACGGTCCCTTGATTTTCTCCACCAGCCCGTCGTAGCGGCCGCCGCCGCCCACGCCGCTCTGCGCCCCGAGCGCATCGGAGGTGAACTCGAACACTGTGCGCGTGTAGTAGTCCAGGCCACGCACGAGCGTCGGATCGACCTCGTATGCGACCTCTGCCAGATCGAGCAGCTCGCGCACCTGCGCAAAGTGCTCGCTGTCCTGCATGCTCAGGCGATCGAGCAGGCGTGGCGCGCTCTCCATCACCCGTTTCGTGCCCTCGTGGTCGGAGTCGAACGCCCGCAGCGGGTTGAGCTCGATCCGGCTCTTGACCTCATCGGACAGGCTCGCTTCGTGCTCGCGCAAATGTGCCTGCAGCAGCTCGCGGTACTCGCCCCTGCTCTCTTTGCCGCCCAAGCTCGACAGCCGCAGCCTGACCCCGCGCACGCCCATCTCCTTGAGCAGCGCCGCCAGCAGCACGATCGACTCGGCGTCGACCGCGGGATCCTCGGAGCCAAGCGCCTCCGCCCCCACCTGCCAGAACTGCCGGTAGCGCCCCGCCTGGGCCCGCTCGTGGCGGAAGAAGCTCGACAGATACCACAGCTTCACGGGCTGTTTGCGCTTGTGCATACCGTGCTCCACGTAGGCCCGGCAGACCGGCGCGGTGCCCTCCGGGCGCAGCGTCAGCGAACGTCCACCGCCGTCATCGAGGGTGAACATCTCCTTCTGCACGATGTCCGTCGAAGCCCCGACCCCGCGCGCGAACAACTCGGTCGCCTCCAACGTCGGCGTCTCGATCCGCTCATACCCCGCCCCCTCCAGGATCTTGCGCGCGCTCTCCTGGAGATTCGCGCGCACCCCAGCCTGCTCCGGCAGCACGTCGAACGTGCCCCGCGGGGCTTTGATCTGCTCTCCGCGGCTCAACTTCGGGCTGCCGGGTCCGCCACGGCGCGCGCCGCCGGCTCGGGCCCCTCGCCCGTCGCCGGCCTCTCCACGGGAACGCGCAGCTCCTGAAGGAACGGGTTCGTGTCGCGCTCGCGTCCGAGCGTCGTTGTGCCCATGTGCCCGGGGTAGACCGCCGTCTGCGCGGGAAAAGCTCGCAGCAGGCTGCCGATCGAGCGCTCAAGCACGTTCCAGTCGCCGCCCGGCAGGTCGGTGCGGCCGACCGAGCCCGCGAACAGGACGTCTCCCGAGAGCAGCGCCCGCTCTCCCGGTATCCGCTCGCGTACCTGCCCGCTCTCGTCCGCGGACGTGACCTCGCGATCGGACGCGGCCGCGGCGATCGCATAGGTGACGTGCCCCGAGCTGTGCCCGGGCGTGAACAGCACCTCGATGTCAAGCCCCGCCAGGCTCAGCCGCTCGCCACCCTGCACCGTGTGGTCGGCCTCATAGCTCTCGAACGGCCCGAACCCCGGCGGCGTCCAGCTGTTGACATCCGCCAGCACGCCCCGCTCGATCTCCGGGCAGTAGACCGGCGCGCCCGTCGCCCTGGCCACCTCGGCGACCGCGCCAATGTGGTCGAAGTGGCAGTGCGTGATCAGGATCGCCTCGACCTCCACTCCCAGCGCCCGCGCCGCCTCCAGCAGCCGCTCGGCCTCCGCCCCCGGATCGATCATCACCGCGCGCTTCGCCTCAGCACCGCGACGCACGATGTAGGCGTTCTCCTGGATCTGCCCGACGGTGAACATCCTCACATCCACCTCGCCGCTCGGGGCGGGCGAGTTCGATTCCCCGCGCGCGTCACTCATCGCGCCGCCGCCTTGCCACCGCCCTGCGCGGCTTTTTTACGCATGCGCCGGTTGAACATCCACATGTCCGTGTAGTAGCTGATCGGGATGTAGATCAGCAGCACGATCGGGAACAGCGCGATCGCCTCGTTGGCTTTCTTGATCAGGAGCAGGCTGACGAGCAGCATCAGCACGGCGGCGATCATCGCCCGGTAGAACGCGCCGAGCCACGTTGGCGGGCGGTCCTGCCTTGCCAGCTGCGGCTTCTTTTTCCCGGTGGCGTCAATGCCCTTGCCGCTTTTCTCGGCGGCCGTCGGCTTGCGTCCGGTGCGACCCCGCGATTCGACCACCCCGGCCGCGTTTCCGCGGTGCTTGGTCTGGCGCTTGCGCTTTGTCTGAGCCATCCTCTTAGCCTACCGGTCGTGGCCTTCACGCCCGCGATCCGGCGCCGCCAACACGGGCGTCATCCGCTCAGTGCGTTCTCGATCACGTGGCACGCCGGGTCGAACCCGACCAGCTGTAGATCCTCGGGGAAGCCCTCCAACGCCGCCCGCGGCGCGAGCCCGACCAGCTCAGCACTGGCGAGCGCGGCGTGCCGGCGCACCGCCTGCACCACCCGCGCCAACGACACCTCGCTGGGGCGCTCGACGTTCATCGACACCTGCGCGACCGCACCGCCCAGTTCCACCCCGATCGCGCGCAGTCCAGGCAGTCCCTCAACGCCACCCTCGCGGATCAGTCCCGCGATCATGCGGGCATCCTCAACCGTTGCCGGTTGCTCGAGCTGCAGGTTGAACGCCACCAGCGGCTCCCGCGCGGCGACCAACGTCGCGCCCGCGCCGGGGTGCGCCTGCAGCGGGCCGAAGTCCGGCCGCAGCTCGCCCGAGCGCATCCGCTGCGCCAATCGCGCCGCGCCGCCCCGGCGCATCTGCGCTCGCGTGCGGGGTGGGTCACCGGTCAGGGCGCCGTAGAGAAACACCGGCACGGCGAGCTCCTGGCCGATCCGGTCTGCCACCACCAGCGCCTCGGCGCACGCGACCCCACGCGCGCCGTCGTCGAGGTAGACGACCGGCACGACGTCGATCGCGCCGACATGCGGGTGTGCGCCACGCCCGTCGCCGATCTGGATCTCCTCCACCGCCACCCGCGCGCCTTTGAGCAACGCGTCGGCGAGCGCGCCCGGGTGAGCAGCCAGCGTGAACACCGTGCGGTGATGGTCTCTGTCGGAGTGTCTGTCCAGCAGGCGCACACCCTCTGCCTCGGCGAACGCCGCCCCAATCGCGTCGAGCGCCGCCCGATCGCGGCCCTCGGAGACGTTGGGCACCGCGAGCAGGGTTGGTGGAGGTGTCATTTTCCGCACTCGTCTTCCGCTCAGGAGGCGACTGCCGTCGCGGGCGCCTGGATGCCCTCGCGCAGAGCCGAATCGTCGATGAAGAACTCGTGCGCGAGGTTGGCGATGAAGCGGGCGAGATCCGCGTGCTGGTCGGGGCGCCAGCACTCGAGCAGATCCGTCAGGCGCTCTTCGCCGGTCGCCTTCAGGCGCTCCAGCGTGCTGTGGCCGGCGGCGGTCAGCCCGTAGGTGAGCGTGGCATCCCGCAGACCCGCCGCGGTTGACCGGTTGCCGCTTGCGGTGGCCGGCCCGCCGGCGGCCGGCTCATGGCTGCCCGAGGCGCCTGGCTCCGGGACGATCAGCCCGAGCTCGAGCAGCCGGTCCCTGGCTCGGTCGAGCGTCGCCACTTCCACGTGCGCGCGGTCAGCGAGTGTGGAAAGCGAAACCGGCGCGTGCTCTGAGAGCCGCGCGAGCAACCAGCATGCGGCGGGGTCGAGCTCGACGCCCGCGCGCAGGGCCACACGCCGGATGATCTCGCGTGCGCCCTCGCGACGGTCGAGACGCCCGATCTGCTCGATCACCACAGCCAGCGAGTCTGAGCCACGCGGGCTGGCGAAGGTATCGGCCATGTCGGGGCTTGCGACGGTCTCGCGCAGCGGCAACTGACGGATGAACCAGGAGAGTGCGAACGCGACGATCGCGAAGGCGGACGCCACGAGGAAGACGGTGCTGAGCGCGTTGGTGAAGGCATGCAGATAGCCAAGGCGGAGCAGCGACGGCAGCTTCGCGATTGCCTGCGGGTTGACCTGGCCTCCGGTGCCGGCGTGGCCGGCGACGCCGGCTGGAAGGACGCTCTTCAGCTCGCTGGTGAGCCGGTTGGCGAAGATCGCGCCGAGCACCGCGGTGCCCAGCGATCCGCCGATCGAGCGAAACAGCGTGGCGCCCGAGGTCGCGACCCCGAGGTCTGAGTAATCGACCGCGTTCTGCACGGCGAGGATCAGGACCTGCATGACCATCCCCAGTCCCAACCCCAGGATGAACATGAACAGCGAGATCGAGACCCTCGAGCTCGAGGGAGACATCGTCGAGAGCAGGTAGAGCCCGACCGTCATCACCGCGGTCCCGGCGATCGGAAACGGCTTGTAGCGGCCGGTGCGCGTGATCAGCTGCCCGGAGAGAATCGAGGTGATCAAGAGGCCACCCATCAAAGGCAGCAGCTGCAGTCCCGATCCAGTCGGTGTCGCCCCCTTGACGACCTGCAGGAACAGCGGCAGGTAGGTGACCGCGCCAAACAGCGCGAAGCCGACCACGAACCCGACGGCGCCGGTCACGACGAACACGCGGTTGGTGAGCAGCCGCGGTGGCAGCACCGGCTCCGCGGCGCGGCGCTCGGCGAGGGCGAAGGCGGCGAGCAGGAGCACGCCGGCGACCGCGAGTG
>Ga0302181_10000125_pt1 | contig 71420 bp, 65 predicted proteins | sample I_Palsa_E3_3_FD_198786 | JGI IMG/M metagenome (GOLD analysis project Ga0302181, IMG submission 198786) | Peat permafrost microbial communities from Stordalen Mire near Abisko, Sweden - I_Palsa_E3_3 | ecosystem: Environmental > Terrestrial > Soil > Palsa > Peat permafrost | place: Sweden...
CGCGGCGCCTGCCGCGCCCGCTGCGGTACCGACGGCCATCCCGTGGCTGGGGCTGACGGCCGTGCTCATGGGCACCTTCATTTCCACCGTCAACACGCGCCTCTCCAGTTTCGGGCTGGCCGACATCCGCGGCGCGGTGCATGCCGGGTTCGACGAAGGAGCCTGGATCACCACGGCGCAGGGCGTGGCGCAGATGCTGATCGCGCCGCTGGCGATCTGGCTGGGCGGTGTGTTCGGTCCGCGCCGCGTACTGATGGAAGCGGCCGCGGCATTCGCGGTCATCTGCCTGGTCGAACCGCTGACAACCCAACTGCCCGTGCTGCTGCTATTGCAGTTCCTCGGCGGACTGGCCTCGGGTTTCTTCGTGCCGCTGACATTGAGCTTCGTGCTGCGGAACATGCCGCCGCGCGTGTGGGCGTACGGTATCGCGATCTACGCGCTCAATCTCGAGGTGTCGCTGAATGTCTCCGCCTCGCTCGAGGGCTGGTACGTCGATCATCTCTCCTGGCGCTGGATCTACTGGCAGAACGTGCCGCTCGCGATCGCCATGGCGACGTGTCTTGCCTTCGGCATCCGGCGTGAACCGATCAATCCGAACCGGCCGCCGGCGGACTGGTTCGGGTTCATCTCGGGCGGCCTGGGCCTCGGACTCATCTACGCCGCGCTGGATCAGGGCAATCGTCTCGACTGGACCAGTTCCGCTCTGGTCTGGGCATTGATGTCGGCCGGCATCATCCTGATGGCAGGATTTTTCGTGCACGAGTGGACCACACCGTATCCGGCCGTGAACCTTAGAGTCGTTTTCGGGGCACCGCTGCCACGGCTACTGCTGCTGATCGCTTTCCTGCGATTGACGATCCTCTCCACGGCCTACGTCATTCCGCAGTTCCTCGGCGCCGTGCGCGGCTTTCGCTCCATCGAGGTGGGCCAGACGCTGATCTGGATTGCCGTGCCGCAGCTGCTGGTGTGCGCGCTGGGCGGCTACCTGCTGCGGCGTGTCGATCCACGCATGGTGGCCTCCGGAGGATTCTTCTGCATCTGCATCGCCTGCCTCATGGTGGCCTATGGACTCACGCCGGTCTGGGGCACCGATCAATTCCTGCCCTCGCAGCTGCTGCAGGCCGTGGGCCAAAGCTTCGCATTGTCGGGAACGATTTTCTTTGCGGTGCTCCATCTGCGGCCGCAGGATGCGCTGACCTTCGGTGCTGCTACCCAGGTGTCCCGCCTGATGGGCGGCGAGGTGGGCCAGGCATTCATCGCAACCTTTGTGCGCGTGCGTGGCCAGGTCGCCTCCAATCATCTGGGCCAGCACATCCAGATCGGGGACCCCGCAGTCATACAGCGCGTCCAGGCCTATGGGGCAGCGACCGCGCGCCTCGGTGATCCGGCCGCCGGAGCGCTGCGAGGGGAGAACGTGCTCGGCGGCGTGGTGCACGCCATGTCCATCACGCAGGGCATCATCGATGCGTTCGTGGTCATTGCCGTGGCCACCGCCATCACCCTCATGTTGATCGTGACGCGCCGCGCAGCACCTCCAGGGCCCGCCTCACACCAGCCCATCCTCGGGCCGAGCCCATCGCCGCCGTCATGAAGCGCGCAGCCGAACTCATTGCGCTCCAGCTGCTCATCGGCCTGATCGGTCTCATGGCCGGCTGTGCCGTCGGCCCCGATTATCACGCGCCGCCGCCCGTGCCCGGCTCGCAGCAGCCGCTGGTCTCGCTGCAACCGGAGATCGAAACCCCCGCGGAGCCGCCGATACAGTGGTGGCAGCTCTATCACGATGCACAGCTCGATGCGCTGCTGGTCGATGCCTTCAGTGCCAATGAGGATCTCAAGGCGGCGGAAGCCAATCTGTCAGCGTCGCGTGCGGTGCTGCAGGCGGCCCGGCAGGGGCGCTATCCGCAGACCGGTGCCGAGGCCGGCGCGGTGCGCGGACGAGATGCCGTCACCGATGAGATTCTCGAAATAGACGGCGCCGCGCCGCAGACCATCTGGCTATTCGATGCGGTGCTCGATGTGTCGTACGAAGTCGATCTGTTCGGCCATGTGCGCCACACGATCCAGGCCTCGCGAGCTGATGCCCAATCCGTGGCGGCCGCGCGCGACAGTGTGCGCATCACGCTGGCTGCGGAGACCGCGCGCGCGTATGCGCAGGTCTGTGCCCTGGGTGAAGAGCTGGCTGTGGCGCGACGCTCACTCAATATCGTCAGCAACGAGTCGCGCATCACCAGCGATCGGCACGAGGCCGGCGCCAACTCGGAATTCGACGTGGTGCGCGCGCAGGGCCTGGTGGCGCAGGTGCGCGCGGGGATTCCGGCGCTGACGGGACAGCGTCGGGCGGCCCTCTTCTCGCTGACCGCGCTGCTCGGCCGGCCGCCATCGCAGGCGCCGCTCGAAGTGGAGTCCTGCGATCGGCCGCCGCAATTGTCCGAGCTGCTGCCCGTAGGGGACGGCACCGCGCTGCTGCGGCGCCGGCCGGATGTCCGCCAGGCCGAACGCCGGCTCGCGGCGGCCACGGCGCGCATCGGCGTCGCCACGGCTGATTTGTATCCGCGCATCGCGCTGCGCGCGTTCGTTGGCGGCGCGAGTTCGCAGATCAATGAGCTCGGCACCAACGAGGGGCTCACCTGGGGCGTGGGGCCTAGCGTGTCGTGGAACTTTCCGAACCAGGCCGCTACGCGCGCCCGTATCCGCCAGGCCAAGGCCGGCGCGGCGGCGGCGCTCGCCAACTTTGATTCGGTGGTGCTGCAGGCCCTCAAGGAGACCGAACAGTCACTCACGATCTACGGCGCGGAAATCGAACGTCGCGAGTCTCTGGCCGAAGCGCAGACCGACGCCCAGCGTGCCTTCGATATGGCGCACGGTCAGTTCCTGGCCGGCTCCGTGAGCGATCTCGATCTGTTGACCACCGAGCAGGTGCTGGTGTCGGCCAATGCCGCCGTCGCCAGTTCCGATGCGGCGCTGGTGCAGTACCAGATCGCCGTGTTCAAGGCGCTCGGCGGCGGCTGGCAGGTGGCAAAAGTGGCACGGCAGGAGCACCGCTAAGTGGCCGATAATGCCGGCATGAGCGCCGAACCGCTGTTGATTGCGCCCGACGCGCCCGTCACCTGTCCGAACTGCAAGCAGGCGTTTTCGCTCGAGCAGGGATTCGCGCGGCAGGCACTGGAGAGCATCGCGGCAGCGAGCCATGCCTCGATGACGCAGGTGCGTTCCGCGGAGCGCGAAGCCTCGCGCAAGCTGCTCAAGCAGCAATCCGAAGATCACGAGCGGGCCCTCGCGCAGGTGCGCGAGATGACCGCTGGCGCATTGCAGCCGCAGCTCGCCGCGCTCAAGGAACAGCTCGGTGCCAGCCAGGCCAAGCTTGCCGCGATGGATCAGCGCGAGGCAGCACTGGCGACGCGTGAGACTGCTATCGAAGCGCGCGTGCAGGAAGCCGCCACCGCGCGCGCCGCGCAACTGGTGGCCGCGGAACGCCAGTCCTATGAGCAGCGCCTGTCCGAGGCCCAAGGGGAGATGAAGCAGCTGCGCGATGAGCAATTGCAGCTTCGTTTGGAGCGGCAGAAGCTCAAAGATGAGCGCGAGGCGCAGGCGCTGCTGGTACAGCGGCAGGTCGATGAACGCGTGGCCGAGCGGGAGACGCAGGTGCGCACCCAGGAACAGGAGCGCGCCTCGCTGCGCGAACTGGATCTGCAGAAGAGACTCGACGACATGGTGGCGCAGCTGGCCGAGGCGCAGCGCCGCTCCACCCAGGGCTCGCAGCAATTGCAGGGCGAGGTGCTGGAGCTGGCGCTGGAGGAGGGACTGCGCCGGGAATTTGCGCTGGATGTCATCGAAGAGGTCAAGAAGGGTGTGCGCGGCGGCGATGTGGTTCACCGCGTGGTCACGCGCGATGGCAAACACGCAGGTATCTTGCTCTGGGAGACCAAGCGCGCGCGCGATTTCAGCGCGCCCTGGATTGCCAAGCTCAAGGAAGACATGCGCAACAGCGGCGCCGAAGTGGGCCTGCTGGTCACCATGCCCACTGCGGTGCCGCGCGAATGGGTGTCGGGGCAATCCTTTGGCTTGCACGACGGGGTGTACATCGTGGTCTGGTCGGCGGCCTTAGCCCTGGGGCAGGTGCTGCGCGCGGCGCTGCTCGATGTACATAAACAGCGGCTGGTCTCGGCGGGCAAGGGCGAGAAAATGGAGGCGGTGTACGACTATGTGACCTCGCCGCAGTTCGCCAACAAACTGCGCGCCGTGCATGAGGCCATGCAGCGCATGCGCGAGGAACTGGAGTCGGAGAAGAACCAGACCCAGCAGCGCTGGGCGCGCCGGGAAAAGCAGCTGCAGGTCGGGGTCGCCGCACTGCTGGGCATCGGCGGGGAAATTCAGGGGCTGGCCCAGAAACCCCTGGGCGAACTCGAACTCGACCAGTCGGACCCTGGCTAGCTGTAACTTATTCCAGTAGGCAGCCCGAAGCGCCACTGTCACCCTAAGGGGGCTGTGGAATGCGCCGCCGGGCTCTCCCCAATGGCGTGGCGCACTGGGCCCTCAATGGCAACGTTGCGGGCCCTTTATTTGTGCGAGGTGTGACGGCGCAGCGGCGACTGCGACAGAGGACAAGACCTACAGCGGATCGTCATCAGGCCAACTCGACAGTGCCGGACCCATTCGCGAGACTGAATCGCCTTTTATCTAAGGGGGAGTCTCATGCGAACACTGAACTGGAAAGCCATCGCCACTGCCACCTTTGCGACTGCGACCTTCGCGCTCTTGAGCCTGTCGGGCTGCGTGGTCGAGCGCGATCGCGGGCCCTACACCTGGGATCATGGCGATCGCATCGATCGCTATGGAAACCGCGAAGCCCATTGGTGCGATGGGCACCACGATGACGAGCACTGCCGCTAGTCGATAGGCTCGCAGCGATAGCTCGGGCGTTGCGTCGGAGACGTCCTACACCGACGCGCCTGAACACGCGTGCTGTGATCCGCGTCGCAGGTAGGGACCTGATGCTCAAGTAACCTCGGGGCCGATATGCACGGCCCCGATGTGAAAGCGGATGCGACCTTGCCGGACACGCAAGTGCGGTCTGCGAGGCTGCGCCTGCTGGTGGCGGAGGACAATCCCACCAACGTCAAGCTCATGCGCATCATGCTTCGGGGTTTGGGCTTCGAGTGCGATGTGGTGGAAACCGGCCGCGAGGTGCTCGAGGCGCTGCGGCATGGATCCTACGACCTCGTGTTCATGGACATGTGCATGCCCGACATGGATGGCGTGGAAGCCACGCGGCGGGTGTGCTCCGAGTGGGGTGAAGCCGATCGTCCGCGCATCGTCGTGGTGACGGCGGCCTCCATCATCGCTTCCCGACAGGCCTGCCTGGATGCGGGCGCGGATGAGATCCTCGGCAAGCCCGCCTCGCGCACCGAGCTGCAGCAGGCCATCGAGCGCTGCAGCGCGGAACTCGCCCGCATCGATGCCCTGGCGGTGGCCCGCCGGGCACACCGCTCCACCACGGGATGACCGCGTCCTAGTTGCTCCAACGAGCGCCGGTACCATGCAACACCTTTTCGAATTGCTCGAGGCAATGCCCTGTGCCGCGGTGTTGGCGGATTCGACCGGGTGCATCGTGTACGCCAATGCCCGGGCCGGTGATCTGTTCGGCGGCGCGCCGCCGGCGCTGCTGGGTAGCAGCGTCGATCTGCTGCTGGCGGAGGCCGACCGCGACAACTATCAGGACCGGCGCACGATGATCTTCGCGCACCCCAAGGGTTCCGGAACACAAATCGCCCTGGAAGCGCATGGCCGGCGGCGCGATGGCGCGGATTTTCCGCTGCAGCTGACGCTCAGCGTGATCGAGACCGAACAGGGTCCCTGCGTGCTCAGTGTGATCGAGGACCGCTCCGAGATCGCGCGGCTGCAACGGGCGCTGCACGACTCCGCACGCGTCAAGAGCGAATTTTTCTCCCACATGTCGCATGAGCTGCGCACGCCGCTCAACGGCATCGTCGGCTTTGCCGAGTTCCTGCTCGACGGCAAGCCCGGGACCCTCAATCCCCAACAGCGCGAATATCTGGGCGACATCCTGGGCAGCGGCCGTCGGCTGTCCGAGCTGATCGAGGAAGTGGTGGAGCTCTCGCGGGTCGACAGCGGCGCGCTCGAGCTGCGTGCCGAAGCGTTCTCGCTGCCGCAGGCTATTGAAGAGGTCTGCGCAGTGGCCGAGCTGGCCGCCACTCTCAAGCACATGCGCCTGCACCGCGTGGTCGATCCCAGGCTCGGCGGCGTCATGCTCGACCGCCGGCGGCTGTTGCAGGTGCTCAACTATCTGATCGCCAACGCGATCAGATTCTCCAGCGAAGGCCGCGACATCCACATCAGTGCCGCGCCGCAGAAGGAGAATGCGCTGTGGGTGCGCATCTGGGATGCGGGCAGTGTCGGGGGCTCGCCGGAGCTGGAGCATCTGCTGGCCGATTACCCGCAACTCGAGGCCAGTGCCATTCGCCGCTACGGCAGCCGCGGACTGGACCTGGTGCTGGCCCAAAAGATCGTCGAGGCGCAACAGGGATCATTCTCCGTGGATCGCCAGCCAGGAGCTGCCGGTGCCTTCAGTATCGTGCTGCCCTGCGAGTTCGTGACGGCGGCCGCCTCCCCCGAACGGCGCAAATCCGCAGGGCCCTGAGATAGCGGTGCGAGGTTGCCCGGCGTGCTGCGCTGTGATCAGATTCAACGCTAACACTAGGCGCGCAAGCAGCATCGTGCGATCAGTAATGCCCTGGGCTCTGTGCCTCGCCGCGCTCGGCGCGGGGATGCTCGACGGTTGCGCCGCGCCGCGGCGGCCGCCGCCCGTGGCGGTGCATCCGGCCGAGCCGCCGGATCCCTTCGACGACACGTCTACCTCCTTTACGGTCCAGGGCGCGCGCTTCGCGCCGGGCGAAACCGCCATCGTCAAGGTGTGCGTTACGCCCGAAGGCAGCATCGCCAGCGCCGATGTGGTCGGTTCCTCGGGCGACAAGCGCTTCGATGACTACGCGCTGATCTGGGCGCGGCAGGTACGGCTCCGAACGGTGCCCCAGGGCGCGCCATCACAAGCGCCTGCGCCAACGCACTCGCTGTGCGGGCCGGTCCGGGTCGAGATCCACCCCACCGGGACACCCGGGGTGTTTTCCGAGCATTCCAGCGCCATGGGTTGACAGATTTTCTGACACTAGCCAAAGTCAAGTAAACTTGACACCCTGATACCAGGGAGGACTGCAAAAGTCCGTGGCCGACGCGTTTCCTTTTTCGGCGATCGTAGGTCAGGACGAGCTCAAGCTCGCCCTGCTGGCGGTGGCTGTCGATCCGCGAATCGGCGGCGTGCTGGTGTTCGGCGACCGCGGTACCGGTAAATCCACGGCGGTGCGGGCGCTGGCGGGGCTGCTGCCGCCCATGCGGGTGATGCCCGATTGTCGCTATGGCTGCGATCCGGATGAGGCGGCCGCCTGGTGCAGTGAGTGCAGCCGGCGCGCCCAGCGCCGCCCGGCGCGGCTCGTGCCGGTCCCCGTAGTCGACCTGCCGCTGGGTGCGACCGAGGACCGGGTGCTCGGTGCACTGGATCTCGAACAGGCATTGAGCTCTGGCGTACGCGCTTTTGAACCCGGCCTGCTGGCCCGGGCCAATCGGGGATTTCTCTACGTCGATGAAGTGAATCTGCTCGAGGATCACCTGGTCGATCTGCTGATCGATGTCGCCGCCTCGGGCGTGAATCTGGTTGAACGCGAGGGCTTGAGCGTGCGCCACCCGGCGCGCTTCGTGCTGGTCGGCAGCGGCAATCCGGAGGAGGGCGATCTGCGGCCGCAGCTGCTCGATCGCTTCGGGCTGTCGGTGGAAATACACACCCCGACCGATCTCGAGCAGCGCATCGAGATCGTGCGCCGCCGCGACGCCTTTGAGCGCGACGAGGCGAGCTTCGCGGCCGCCTGGAAGCGGCAGGAAATGCAGCTGCGACGACGGATCGTGGCGGCACGCGCGCTGCTGTCGCGGGTCGTCATCGGCGATGAAGCCCTCAAGTGGGCGGCGCGGCTGTGCATGGAGGTTGGCACCGATGGCCTGCGCGGTGAGCTGACACTGGCCCGTGCCGCGCGCGCCCTGGCGGCGATGCGCGGACGGCTGCAGGTTCAGCACGAAGATCTGGCCGATATGGCAGCCGCGGCCCTGCGGCATCGGTTGCGGCGCGATCCGATGGATGAGACCGGCTCCAGCGCGCGCATTGAACGCGCCATGCGTCAGCAGCAGGCCGCCAGTGCCTGAGGCGAGCCCTCAATCCGCCGATGCCCGCGCAGCCCGCGCAGCGGACGCCTGGCGCGCCGCGGCCTGTCTGGCCATTGATCCCCCCGGACTGGGCGGTGCCGTGCTGCGCGGCGATGCGGGCGAGCAGTGCGAGCGCTGGCTCGATGCACTGCGGGCGCTGCTGCCGTCGGATGAGCAGCTGCGACGAGTGCCGGCGCATATCGATGACGAACGGCTCATGGGCGGCACCGATCTGCCCGCAAGCCTGCGGCTGGGCCGTGCGATTCACGCCCGCGGCGTGCTCGAAGAGCTGAGCGCTGGATTCCTGCTACTGCCGATGGCCGAGCGCGCGTTGCCTGCGCGGCTGTCGCATATCGGCCAGCTGCTGGACGGCCGTCCCGGTTTTGGGGTCATCGCGCTCGATGGGGGCCGAAGCGATGAGGAGCGCTGCGCGCCCTCGCTGCTCGAACGGCTGGGCGTGCACCTGGATCTGCGCGCGTCGCGGCTGGAGGCGGGCGCCAACGACTGGCCAACGCGCCAGGATATTATTTCGGCGCGGGCTCGGCTCGGTGCCATTTCCATCGCTGTCGAAATGACGCGCACCCTGTGCGCCACCGCCAGTGCCTGCGGCGTCGATTCACTGCGCGCGCCGCTGATCGCCGGCCGGCTGGCGTGCGCGCACGCCGCGCTGCGCGGCGATTCCGCGCCCAACACTTCGGATCTTGAACTGGCCGCGCGCCTGGTGCTTGCGCCGCGCGCCACCCGCTTGCCCGCGCCGCCGCCGCAGCAGGCGGAGCAGCAGCAACCGCCACAACCGCAACAACAGCAAGAGCCGCAGCAGGAGCCCCCGCCGCAGAAGGATGGCAGCACGGATGGCGAGCGGCGCGATACCGAGGTAAGCACGCTCGAGGATCGCGTGCTGCAGGCGGCCCGCGCGGCATTGCCCGAGGGGCTGCTGGCATCGGCGTTGGCTGATGCCGCCAATCGACGTCGCAGCGCGCAGTCGGCGGGCCGGGTCGGCGCGCTGCAGAGCGGACGAGCGCGCGGCCGGCCGGCCGGCGTGCGCGCCGGCCACCCGCGCGATGGCCTGCGGCTCAATCTCATCGAGACGCTGCGTGCGGCGGTGCCCTGGCAGGGGCTGCGACGGCGCGATGCGGCGACCGATGCGCATCCGCGAATGCTGGTGCGCTCGCAGGATTTTCGTGTGACCTGGCGGCGGCAGCGCGCCCAGAGCGTCACGGTGTTCGCGCTCGATGCGTCGGGCTCGAGCGCACTGCATCGCCTGTCGGAGGCCAAGGGCGCGATCGAATTGCTGCTGGCGCAATGCTACGTACGGCGCGATGAAGTGGCGGTGGTGGTCTTTCGCGGCCGCGCGGCCGAACTCGCGCTGCCGCCGACGCGCTCCCTGCTGTGCGTCAAGCGCAGCCTGGCGGGGCTGCCCGGCGGCGGTACCACGCCGCTGGCCAGCGGTATCGATGCCGCGCGCCTGATCGCCGAGCGGGTCGGCCGCCAGGGCCGCACGCCATCGATCGTGCTGCTCACCGATGGTCATGCCAATGTGGCACGCGATGGCAGCAGCGGCCGCGCGCGCGCGCAGCAGGACGCCACGAATGCCGCAAAAGCCCTGGGACAAATGGGTTGGCGCACGCTGTTGATCGACACCGCGCCGCGCCCCCAGGCGCTGGCGCGCGCACTGGCCGACCGACTGCGCGCGCGTTACCTGCCGCTTCCCAATGCCGATGCGCGCTCGCTGGCGCAGGCGGTGTCCCATGGCCGCTGAAGCGTTCGAGGAGCGGCACACGGATCGCTTCCTGAGTGTGGATGGCGTGCGCTGGCACCTGCAGCAACTGGGCGCGGGTCCCGCGCTGCTGCTCGCGCACGGCACCGGCGCGTCCGTGCATTCCTGGCGCGACCTGATGCCGCAGCTCGCACAGCATTTCGCGGTCACCGCTTTCGATCTTCCGGGCCATGGCGACACCAGCGGCATGCCGCGCGGGGGCCTGTCGCTCAACGCCATGAGCGCCGCACTGGGCTCGCTGATCGAGGCACTGGGGGTGCAACCGGCGCTGGTCGCGGGTCATTCGGCCGGCGCGGCCATCCTGTGTCGCGCCTGCCTCGATGGTCGGCTCAGCCCGCGCGCGGTGATCAGCCTCAACGGCGCGCTATTGCCGCTGCACCGGGTGCAGAAGGCGCTGTTTGCGCCGGTGGCGCGGCTACTGGCATCGACGCCGCTGAGTTCGCGGCTGTTCGTCTGGAGCGTGCGGGATCGCCGCGCGGTGGAGCGACTGCTCGCCAGCAGCGGCTCATCGATCGATGCCGCGGGCATCGATCACTACTGGCGCCTGGCACGCAGCCGCTCCCATGTCGAGGGTGCACTGCAGATGATGGCGCAGTGGGACCTGGATCAGCTCGAGCGCGACCTGCCGCGGCTGAAGCCGGCGTTGATGCTGGTCGTGGGCGACAACGATCGCATGGTGCCGCCCGCGGAAGCCGGAAAAGTCCAGCGCCTGCTGCCGGCTGCGCGCCTCGTGAGCCTGCCGTGCCTCGGGCATCTCGCGCACGAGGAGCGGCCGGACCTGGTGGGCGAACTCATGGTTGATTTTGCCGCGCGAGTCGGCGCGGCATGAGCCGCGCGCACGCCATCGTCATCGGCAGCGGCTTCGGCGGCCTGGCCGCCGCAGTGCGCCTGGGCGCGCGCGGCTATCGCGTCACGGTGCTCGAACGGCTGGACGCGCCGGGCGGCCGCGCCTACGTGTTTCACCAGGACGGCTTCACCTTCGATGCCGGTCCGACCATCGTCACGGCGCCGGCGCTGTTCGAGAGCCTGTGGTCGCTGTGCGGCCGGCGGCTCGCCGATGATGTGACGCTCAAGCCCTTGACGCCCTTTTATCGCATCTGCTTTGCCGATGGCAGCGCGCTCGACTGGAGTGGCGATCCTGCAGCCATGGAAACCGAGATTGCGCGGCTGGCGCCCGATGACCTCGCTGGCTATCGCCGCTTCATGCGAGTCAGCGAGAAGCTCTATCGCATTGCCTTCGAACGCCTCATGCACCTGCCATTCAGCCGCTGGCAGGACATGGCGCGCCAGCTGCCGAACCTGCTGCGGCTGCGCGCCTACCGATCGCTGTACGCGGTGGTGGCCTCGCACGTGCGCGATCCACGGCTGCGCTTCGCCCTGAGCTTCCATCCGTTGTTCGTGGGCGGCAATCCGTTCCGGACCAGCGCGCTCTACGGGCTGATCGTGCATCTCGAGCGGCTCGGCGGCGTGCACTACGTCATGGGCGGAACCGGAGAACTGGTGAAGGGCCTGGTGCGCCTGATCCAATCCCAGGGCGGGGAGGTTCGATGCAACAGCGAGGTGCGGCGCATCACGCTGCGTGATCGCAAGGCGCGCGGTGTCGAATTGGCCAGCGGCGAGCGTCTCAGCGCCGATGTGGTCGTATCCAATGCGGATGCGGCCTGGACCTATCGCGAACTGCTGGCGGGCGAGCGCCATCGCCACTGGCACGAGAGCCGATGGCGGCACGCACACTACTCGATGAGTCTTTTCATCTGGTACTTCGGCACGCGCCGGCAATACCCTGAGGTCGGGCATCACACCATCCTGGTGGGACCGCGCTACCGCGAGCTGATCGCCGACATTTTCAACGGACGGCAGCTGGCGCCCGATTTCAGCCTGTACCTGCATCGTCCCACCGCCTCCGATCCTTCCGTGGCGCCTGCCGGCTGCGATGCCTTCTATGTGCTGGCGCCGGTGCCGCACCTGCGCAGCGGCATCGATTGGCGGCGCGAGGCCGAGCCCTATCGGCGCCGCATCGCCGCCCACCTGTCCGCCTCGCTGTTGCCCGGACTGGAAGCGAACATCGTTACCTCGCGCCTGATGACACCGGAGGATTTTCAGGATCGCCTGCTGAGCGTGCACGGCGCGGCCTTCGGGCTGCAGCCGCTGCTGCGACAGAGCGCCTGGTTCCGGCCCCACAATCAATCGGAAGATTTTCAGCACCTCTACCTGGTCGGCGCGGGCACGCACCCGGGCGCCGGTTTGCCCGGAGTGGTCAGCTCGGCCCGGGTGCTGGATACGGTGGTACCGCATGGCAGTACGTTCGGCTGATCTGAAATCCGTCGAGGCGCTGCTGCGCGGTGGCTCGCGCAGCTTTCACCTGGCCGGCCAGTTGCTGCCGCGCCGGACGCGCTCCGCCGCCACCGCGCTGTATGCCTTCTGCCGCCTGGCCGACGATGCCATCGACGGCCCGCAGCGCAGCGATGCCAGCCTGCCCCAGCTGCGCGCAAGGCTGGATCGCATCTACGATGCCGCGCCCTTGCCGCAGCCGGTGGAACGCCTGCTCGCCAGCACCGTCCGCCAGTGCGGCATTCCGCGCGCACTGCTTGATGCGCTGCTCGAGGGATTCGAGTGGGATGCGGCGGGACGCCGCTACCACGACATCGCAGCGCTGCGCGCGTATTCGGCGCGCGTGGCCGGCAGCGTCGGGGTGATGATGACGCTCATGATGGGCGTGCGCCAACCCGCCGTGCTGGCGCGGGCCTGCGAGCTCGGCATCGCCATGCAGCTCACCAACATCGCGCGCGATGTGGGCGAGGACGCGCGCGCCGGCCGTCTCTACCTGCCCTGCCAGTGGCTGCGCGAGGCCGGCATCGACCCGGACGGTTGGCTGGCGCAACCGGCCTTTACACCGGCGCTCGCCGGCGTCATCGAGCGGGTGCTGATGGCGGCCGATGCGGCCTACGCGCGCGCCACCATGGGCATTGCGCATTTGCCGGCGCGCGCCCGGGCCGGGATCCACGCCGCGCGGCGCCTGTATGCGGAGATCGGTCAGGATCTTCGCCGGCACGGCCTGGACTCCGTGGCGCGTCGCGCGCATGTCGGGCGCGCCCGCAAGCTGTGGCTGCTGCTCGCGGCCTGCGGCGATGCGCTATCGGCGCGACCACTGCAGCTGTCGGTGCAGCAGTTTCCAGAGTCCGAGTTTCTGCTCGAGGCGGTGCGCAACATGGAATGGCACGAGTGGCACGACTGGCCCGAGTGGCTCGAGCATCGACCGCGCGCGTCCAGCGGTGCCCGCATGCCCGACCAGGGTCGGGCCGAGTGGGTGATCGAATTATTCCTGCGCCTGGAGCAGAGTGAGCGGGGCACCGCGCGGTGACTAAGTAAAAAGCGGCCAGCGAGGCATGCGGAAGGGCAGCAGGCATTGCACCCAGGGGCGGCGAAAGCGATCCAGGTCCAGGCTCTCGTGCACCGTCATGACTTCCTGGCCGGCGATGCACGTGCGCAGCAGCGAGCGCGCGTAGAAGGGCGCATCCACCAGCGTTCGCAGCACACGCGGCAAGCCCGGCTCGCCGCCAGACGGCTGCTCGCAATGCGCGCTGCGCGCGATGCCCCAGCGGCTCGCCGGCAGCGCGCACAGCGCAGGCGCCATCAGCGGTTGCGCGCCGCCGGCGGCATCGAACAGCAGCGACAGCGAATGCGCGGGCGCGTTGCGCGGCTGCAGATCGTAAAACACGGCGCTGCCTCCGGGCAGCGCGCTGCGCGACCAGCTCCAGCCGCTGAAATCCTGCTCCAGCGGCCGCGTGCCGGCGTTGGCATCCAGGTAGGCGGTGCCCGACCAGGCAACCTTCGGGTGCGTGAAGCGCACCTCGATGGCAGCCCTGGGGGCCAACGGCCACCAGACGTGAGCGCCGGACGCATCGAGCGCAAAGCAGCGTCCCGGCGTCACCAGCGGCCGCACCGTCACGCTGCCCCGAACACGCGCGGGGAGGGGGCAACTGCGCTCGCGGATGTCGAAATTCAGCGCGCCGCCGATCCAGCGCAGCGCGCTATCGCCGATGATCAGCGAGCGCGAGTCGGCCTGGACGCAGGATTGGCCGCGTTCGGTCATGGCCCAGCGCCGGCGCGGACCCGACAGCACGACGTTGATGGCGCAGTGCCCGAATGGTTCCGCATCGCGCCGCCGTCGCGCGCGCGCGTAGTAGGGCGAGAACACACTGCCGATGAAGGCGATGATGCACAGGCCCTGTGTGCCATCCTCGCTCAGCGCATCGAGATACCACCAGGCGTAACCGCCGGGCGCGATCGGCCGTTCGAAGCGAGGTCCTGCTTCAGGCAGGCGGCGGCATGGCGAGCCGAGAGCGCCGCCATCGGCAGCCCCGGGCCCGGGTGGGTGCTCCCCCCGGACAGATACAGACCCGGAATCGAGGTGCGCGCGCCCGGACGCGTGAAGGAGCTGCGCCAGCCGTGCGTCGCCTGACCGTAGAGTGCCCCGCCGCTCCCCGGGAACAGGTGATGAAAGTCCGTCGGAGTGGTCGCCGCCGGCTCGCTGGAGCCGGGCATCAATTCCAGTCCGCAGGCCTGCAGCTGGGAGAGCGTCGTTGCCAGACATCGGCGTGTTTCCTCCGGGCCGAATCGATACAGATCCCCGACGGCCGGTGCATTGATCAGGCAGAACAGTCTTTCGGCGCCGTTCGGCGCCGGCTTGCCGTGGTCCGAGCGGTCCTGCGCGCAGACGTACACCGTCGGTGTAGACGGCATGCGTTGTGCGCGCAGGGCCTCGAATTCGGCGCGATAGTCGCTCGAAAAGAACACGTTGTGATGCGAGAGCGCAAAACCTCGCGTGGGTACATGCAGGGCCCAGGTGAGCGCTGAGAGCGAGCGGCTTGCGCGCGCCACCGGACTTGCACCCGAAGCGACCTCGGGCCCGTAGAGTCCGGCCGCGAGCGCGCCCGCATCGCTGGTGACGATGACCGCATCGACCGGCAACTCCTCGCTCTCGGCCAGTTCCAGCCGATCGACGCGGCCGCGCGCCAATCGTATGGCGCGCACCGCGCAACCCAGTCGCACATCGACATCGCAGGCGCGCACCAGCTCGAGCAGCGCATCGGCGAGCGCGCGCATGCCGCCTTCGATTTGCCACACGCCGCGCTGCTCGACATGCGCTACCAGCATCAGCGTCGCCGGGGCATCGAAAGGCGATGAACCGCAGTAGGTGGCATAGCGCGCAAACAGCTGCCGCAGGCGCGCATCCTGGAAGTAGTCCCCGAGCGCGCTCCACAAAGTGGTGAAGGGGCGCAGCTGCCACAGCCGTGCCAGGCCGCCGACGCCGGCAGCACCCAGCAATGCGGACAGGCTGGGCTGGGATCGATACAGGAAGCCGTGTTCGAGCGTTGCGAACACGCGGCCCGCATCGGCGCAGAAGCGACGATAGCCGTTGGCTTCGCGAGTCCCGGCGAATTGGACGATGGCCTCGGCGCTGCGGTTGATATCGGCGAAGAGGTCCAGTTCGCCACCGCCGCTCCAGGCATGGCGGGCCAGGATATCGAGCGGGCGCAGTCGCAGATGCGATTCCAGGCGCGTGCCCGCGGCCTCGAAGATCTGCTCGAACAGCGGCCGCAGCGTGAACACCGTCGGTCCCACATCGATGGCGGCCCCGTCGACCTCAAGCTGGCGCAATTTGCCGCCGACGCTCATCGCCCGTTCCAGCAGCGTGACCTCGAATCCGCACTGGCGCAGCTGCAGCGCCGCCACCAGTCCTGCGATCCCGCCACCGATCACCGCGACCTGTGCCGCACGCATGAAGCCTCGATGGCAATTGACCCTTGGGCCGATTGGTGTCTATATTACATTACACAAAGAACTGACAAGTAATCGTTACAGTCTCGGGAGCACCACCGTGGATGACACCGCACGTATCGATCGCTTTTTGAAGCAGGCGCTCACGGGGGTGGCCGGCGCCGGCGCGCCGCCGGGACTCGCCGCCGCGGTCTCGCACGCGGTTTTCCCCGGTGGCGCCCGCATCCGGCCGCGACTGTGCCTGGCGGTGGCGCGCGCCTGCGGCGCGGACTCCAGCCCCGAGGCGCTGGCAGCCGCGGGAGCCATCGAGCTGATGCATTGTGCCTCGCTGGCGCAGGATGATCTGCCCTGCTTCGATGATGCCCCGACACGCCGGGGTCAGCCCTCGGTGCACTCGGTTTATGGCGACCGGCTGGCCATCCTGTCGGCCGATGCGCTCATCGTGCTGGCCTTCAATGTGCTGCTGCGGCCGAGCGCCGGCACCGCGGAGCTGCGGCTCGCGCTATTGGGTTTGCTGGCATCGGCCACGGGTATGCCGCGCGGGATCGTGTCGGGGCAGGCCTGGGAGTGCGAGCGCGCGGCCCCGCTGTCGGATTACCAGCGCGAGAAGACCGGGGCGCTGTTCTCCGCCGCGACCATGGCCGGCGCGCTGGCCGCCGGCAGCGATCCGCTCGCCTGGCAGAGCGTCGGCGATCATCTGGGCGAGGCCTACCAGGTGGCCGACGACATTCGCGATGTCATCTCCAATCCGCAGGAACTGGGCAAGCCCGCCGGACGTGACGCGGCGCTCGGCCGCCCCAACGCCGTCGGTCATCTGGGTCTGCCGGCCGCGCGCGCGCGGCTGCAGCAACTGGTTGCGCAGACCCTCGCGGCCATCCCGGAATGTCCGGGCGCAACGGAGCTGCGATCGATCTTCCGCGCCGTGATCGAACCGCTGATGGCACCGCGCATCGCACGCCCCGCGGCTTAGCGGCGTCCAGAGCATGAACGCGAACTCGGCAGGCCAACGGCAGCCGGGTGCGCGTGCCAACTGGCACGATCGACTGCTGGGCTGGCGTGACCGCTGGCTCTGCGACTATCGGTTTCAGCGCTGGGTGGCGCGCTTTCCGCTGACGCGACCGGTTGCGCGCCGGCACGCGCGGGCGTTGTTCGACCTGTGCGCCGGCTTCGTGTATTCGCAGGTGCTGCTCTCCTGTGTGCGGCTGCGGGTGCTGGAGCTGCTGCGGCCAGGGCCGCTGTCGCTGATGCAGATTGCCTCGCGCCTGGACCTCCGCGCGGAAGCGGCCGAGACCTTGCTCACGGCGGCGGCCGCACTCGATCTCATCGAGCAGCGCCGCGGGCAGCGCTGGGGGCTGGGCCCGTTGGGCGCCGCGCTGCTGGGAAATACAGCGGTATTGCGCATGATCGAGCATCACCCGGCACTCTACGAGGACCTGCGCGATCCGGTGGCGCTGCTGCGGGACCCGCGGCAACGCAGCCAGCTGTCGGCGCTGTGGCCCTATGCGCGCCACCGTGAGCCGCGCGATCTGGATGAAGCCCAGATCGGTGCCTACACCACGCTGATGTCCGATACCCAGGCGCTGGTGGCCGAGGAAGTGCTGGACGGGTATCCCATCGCGCAGCATCGCTGCCTGCTGGATGTCGGTGGCGGCGATGGCACCTTTCTCGCCGCCGCTGCCGCGCGTGCGCCGCAGCTGAAGCTGCTGCTGTTCGACCTGCCCGCGGTGGCGCTGCGGGCGCAGGCGCGTTTGACCGCTTCGGGACTGGCGGCGCGCGTCGAGATCCATGGCGGCGACTTCATGCTCGGGGCGCTGCCCATGGGCGCGGACCTCGTGACGCTGATCCGCGTGCTGCACGACCACGATGACCCGGCGGCGCTGAGCCTGCTGCGAGCCGTGCGGCGCGCATTGCCCGCAGGCGGGCGCGTGCTGCTGGCCGAGCCCATGCGCGACACACCGGGCGCGCTCCCGGGCGCGACCGCCTATTTCGCCTGCTACCTGCGCGCGATGGGGCAGGGCAAGCCGCGCAGCGCCACCCAGATCGCGGGACTGCTGTTGGCGGCCGGCTTTGCGCGCACCCGGCTGCATCCGACCGCGCGGCCCTGGCAGTGCGCATTGGTCACGGGCACGGCGATTTAGTGTCACGCGGCATTGACAGTGCAGATCGTAAGAGTATCTTTACAGTAATTCGGGTGGGTCGGGTCAAAAAGAATGTCTGCGCGCGCTCCACTGCCAGCCTTGAACACTCTCGCCGTCGTGCTGCATGAACCGCATCGGTTGGCACTGTGCGAGCTGGCACTGGATGCGCCCGGTGATGCGGATGTGATCGTCGACATGGAGTGGAGCGGCATCAGCACCGGCACTGAGCGCCTGCTCTGGAGCGGCACCATGCCTGCCTTTCCCGGCTTCGGTTATCCCCTGGTACCCGGCTATGAAGCGGTGGGCCGCATCAGCTTCGCGGGTGTCAACTCGGGCCGCCAGCGCGGCCAGCGGGTCTTCGTTCCCGGCGCACGTTGTTTCGGACCGGTACGCGGATTGTTCGGCGGCGCGGCCGCCCGCGTGGTGATTCCCGGCGCGCGCGTCGAGCGTGTCGATGAGCAGCTCGGCGAGCGCGGCATCCTGCTGGCACTGGCGGCCACCGCGCTGCATGCCATCCGGATGGGATCGACGGCGCCGCAACTGATCGTCGGTCACGGCGTGCTCGGCCGATTGATGGCGCGCCTGGCGCTGCTGCACGGCGTGCGCTCACCGATCGTCTGGGAACGCAATCCGGCGCGACGCCAGGGCGCGGTGGGTTATGAAGTCATCGATCCGCCCAGCGATGCGCGCCGCGATTACCAATGCATCTGCGATGTGAGCGGCGATGCCACGCTACTCGATGGATTGATCGGCCGGCTCGCGCCGCGCGGCGAGGTCGTGCTGGCGGGTTTCTACAGCGCGCCGCTGTCGTTCGGTTTCCCGGGCGCCTTCATGCGCGAAGCCCAGCTGCGCGTCGCCGCGCAATGGCAGCTCGCGGATCTGGCCGCGGTGAAGGCACTGTGCGAATCCGGTGCGTTATCGCTCGATGGCTTGATCACGCATCACAGCCGTGCCCAGGACGCGCCGCGGGCCTATCAGACCGCTTTCGATGATCCCACCTGCCTGAAGATGGTCCTGGACTGGAGAGATGCTGCATGAGTACCCCCGCCGTCGATGTGGTGTCCGTCAAATTCAGGGAGTCGCAGCTCAAGCAGCTGCGCGCCGAGGCAGCCATCGAGCCCGATGCGGTGTCCACCACCGAACCGACCAAACAGACCCAGATCATCGCCATCTATGGCAAGGGTGGCATCGGCAAGAGCTTCGCCCTCGCAAACCTCTCCTACATGATGGCGCAGCAGGGCAAGCGCGTGCTGCTGATCGGTTGCGATCCCAAGAGCGACACCACCTCGCTGCTGTTCGGCGGCCGCGCCTGTCCGACCATCATCGAGACCTCGGCCCGCAAGAAGCAGGCCGGCGAGCAGGTGAAGATCGGCGATGTCTGCTTCAAGCGCGACGGCGTATTTGCGATGGAGCTGGGCGGACCGGAAGTGGGCCGCGGCTGCGGCGGCCGGGGCATCATCCATGGGTTCGAGCTGCTCGAGAAGCTGGGCTTTCACGAGTGGGGCTTCGACTACGTGCTGCTGGATTTTCTCGGCGACGTGGTCTGCGGCGGTTTCGGACTGCCGATCGCACGCGACATGTGCCAGAAGGTCATCGTCGTCGGCTCGAACGATCTGCAGTCGCTGTACGTCGCGAACAATGTCTGCTCGGCCGTGGATTACTTTCGCAATCTCGGCGGCAATGTCGGCGTTGCCGGCATGGTCATCAACAAGGACGACGGCACCGGGGAAGCCAAGGCGTTCGCCGAGGCGGTCGGCATTCCGGTGCTGGCGGCGATACCGGCGCACGAGGACATCCGGCGCAAGAGCGCCAACTACGAGATTGTGGGCAAGCCCGGGGAATCCTGGGCGCCGCTGTTCGAGACCCTCGCCGCGGCCGTGGCCGAGGCGCCCCCGCGCCGGCCCAAGCCGCTGAACCATGACGCGTTGCTGGGGCTGTTCAAGGGTGATGCGGTAGGCCGCAACGTGGTGCTCGAGCCGGCCACCTCCGAAGACATGTGCGGTGGTGTGGTCATCGAGAAGCCGTCGCTCGAAGTGGTGTACGAGTCCGTATGAGTCTCGAAGGACTCAATTGCCACGCGGGCAAGCAGGAGCTGCACCGGGCCGCTTCGGCGGCCGGAAAGAGCGAGACGCTCGAAGGCTATGCGCGTGACTACCCACTGGGTCCGCACGATCAGCCGCAGAGCATGTGCCCGGCCTTCGGATCGCTGCGGGTGGGACTGCGCATGCGGCGCACCGCGACGTTGCTGAGCGGCTCGGCCTGCTGCGTCTATGGGCTGACCTTCACCTCTCACTTCTACGGTGCGCGCCGCACGGTCGGCTATGTGCCCTTCAACTCCGAGACCCTGGTCACCGGAAAACTGTTCGAGGATATCCGCGAGTCGGTGCTGTCGATGGCCGATCCGAAACTCTACGATGCCATCGTCATCATCAATCTGTGCGTGCCGACGGCCTCGGGTGTGCCGCTGCAGATCCTGCCCAAGCAGGTCAACGGCGTGCGCATCATCGGCATCGACGTTCCCGGCTTCGGCGTACCCACGCATGCCGAAGCCAAGGATGTGCTGGTGGGTGCGATGTTGCGCTATGCGCGCACCGAGGCCGAGCAGGGGCCGGTGCAGGCGCCGCGCGGCGCACGTACCGAGCGCCCGACCGTCGCCCTGTTGGGCGAGATGTTTCCGGCCGACCCGGTCGGCATCGGCATGCTGCTCGAACCGCTCGGTCTGGCCGCCGGCCCCGCGGTGCCCACGCGCGAATGGCGCGAGCTGTATGCCGCGCTCGACAGTCCGATCGCCGCCGCGATCCATCCCTTCTATACCGCCGCGATACGGGAATTCTCCGCCGCCGGCCGCGCCATCATCGGCTCGGCGCCGGTCGGATACGAGGGTACCGCCGCCTGGCTCGAAGCCATCGGCGCGCTTGCCGGCGTGGGCGCCGAATCGATCGGTGCGGCCAAGAACAAATTCCTGCCGGCGATTCGCGCCGCGCTCGATGCAGCGCCGATACAGGGGCGCATCACGGTGTCGGGCTATGAGGGTTCCGAGCTGATCGTCGCGCGGCTGCTGATAGAGAGTGGCGCCAGCGTTCCCTACGTGGGCACCGCCTGTCCGCGCACGCCCTGGTCCGAGCTCGATCGCGCCTGGCTCGAGGCCCACGGTGCGCGCGTGCAATACCGCGCCTCACTGGAACAGGACCAGGCGGCGGTGCGGGAATTTGCGCCCGATCTTGCCATCGGCACCACGCCGGTGGTGCAGGCGGCAAAACAGCAGGCGATCCCGTCGATGTATTTCACCAACCTGATTTCGGCGCGGCCGCTGATGGGTGTCGCAGGCGCGGGCTCGCTGGCGCAGGTCATCAATGCCGCGCTCGGTAACCGCTCGCGGTTCGAGGAGTTCAAGTCCTTCTTCGGTGACACCGGCAGCGGCTACGCCAGCGGCGTCTGGGAACAGCAGCCAAAGGATCGCCCCGAGTTTCGCGCGCAATTCAGCAAACAGCTGGCCCGGCAGGCGGTGCGCTCGACCGCCGAGGATGGCATCTGATGCTGGTGCTCGACCATGATCGCGCCGGCGGTTACTGGGGGGCGGTGTACGCATTCACCGCCATCAAGGGGCTGCAGGTGATCATCGATGGGCCGGTGGGCTGCGAGAATCTCCCGGTCACATCGGTGCTGCATTACACCGACGCGCTGCCGCCGCATGAGCTGCCGATCGTCGTCACCGGACTGTCGGAAGATGAACTCGGACAGCACGGCACGGAAGGGGCGATGCGCCGGGCGCACCGCACACTCGATCCGCAGCAGCCGAGCGTAGTGGTCACCGGCTCGATCGCCGAGATGATTGGCGGCGGGGTCACGCCGGAAGGCACCAGCATTCAGCGCTTCCTGCCGCGCACCATCGATGAGGATCAGTGGCAGAGCGCCAATCGCGCGATCTACTGGCTCTGGACGCAGTACGGCAAGAAGCGGGTCACGCCGCCCAAGGCGCGTGCGCCGGGCCAGAAGCCGCGCGTCAACATCATCGGTCCCCTCTACGGTTACTTCAACACCTGGTCGGACCTCGCGGAGATCCGCCGGTTGATCGAAGGCATCGGCGCCGAAGTCAACATGGTGTTCCCGCTGGGCAGCCACATTGCCGATGTGCCCAAACTGCTGGATGCGGAACTCAACGTCTGCATGTTCCGCGAATTCGGCCGCATGCTCTGCGAGGCGCTCGAGCGGCCCTACCTGCAGGCGCCCATCGGCCTTCACAGCACCACGCGCTTTCTGCGCAAGCTCGGCGAGCTGCTGGGAATCGACCCGGAGCCCTTCATCGAGCAGGAGAAGCACACCACCATCAAGCCGCTGTGGGACCTGTGGCGTTCGGTGACGCAGGATTTCTTTGGCACCGCGAGTTTCGCCATCGTCGCGACCGAGACCCACGCGCGCGGCATCCGCAATTTTCTCGAGCACGACATGGGGATGCCCTGCGCCTTCAGCGTCTCGCGTCGCGCGGGGGTCAAACCCGACAACGCGGAAGTGCGCCGGCTGCTGCGCGAGAAGCCGCCGCTGATCGTGTTCGGCAGCTACAACGAGCGCATGTACCTGGCTGAGTCGGGCGCGCGCAGCATCTTCATCCCCGCCTCGTTTCCCGGAGCGATCGTGCGGCGTCATACCGGCACGCCCTTCATGGGATACAGCGGCGCCACTTACCTCGTGCAGGAGGTCTGCAATGCGCTGTTCGACGCGCTATTCAACATTCTTCCGCTGGGGAGCGATCTGGATCGTGTGGACGCCACGCCCGCCCGCCTGCACCGAGAGCTCGAGTGGAGCGAGGCGGCCAAGGCGCTCCTGGACCGCGCGCTCGAGGCCGAGCCTGTCCTGGTGCGCATATCGGCGGCCAAGCGGCTGCGCGATGCGGTTGAGCATGCCGCGCGCATGGCGGGCGAGTCGCAGGTGAGCCTGGAGCGGCTGCGCAGCTGCCAGCGCGTGCGCGAGCTCTCGGAGGCAACGACGTGATTTCAGTTCGGCAACGCGTGGAGTCGGAGTCTGTGCTACGGCGCGGCGATGACGGCGCGCTCCGGAATCCATCCGGCGACGGGATGGATTGGCGACCGTGGCGGCAGCTGCCGGCGCGGGTTTCTGGCCGCGTGGGTCGACGCGGTGATGGCCTGACGGCCTGTGTATGGAGGTTCTATGGCTGACGATAGACGGACCTCGCTCTCCGGTTTGACGGAGGGAGAGGCGAGGGAGTTCCACAAGATTTTCGTGACGAGCTTTTTGATCTTCACGGCTATCGCTGTGGTCGCCCATATTCTGGTCTGGCAGTGGCGTCCCTGGCTCTGACGGGTCCGACCATTGCCCGTCTCCAGGGTAGCAATGCAAAAGGAGTATGAAAAATGTGGCGGATTTGGCTGCTGTTCGATCCACGCAGAGCATTGATCGCTTTGTTCACGTTCCTGTTTGTGCTGGCGCTGGTGATTCATTTCATCCTGCTCAGCACCGACCGGTTCAACTGGCTGAAGGGACATGCGGGCGCGCCGACTGCAAGCGTGCAACAGATGTCCTCGCTGCCGGCGGCGGTGGGGTCGAACTCCCAATAGTACGGAATGGGAGAGTTGACGGCGGCGAACGGGGACTGAAGGTATTGAGGCCACCGTTCGCTGCCGGAGACTCCCGAGGATGAGGAGCCCGCAATGTCGATGCTCAGTTTCGAAAGAAAATACCGCGTTCGCGGCGGCACACTGATCGGCGGCGATCTGTTCGACTTCTGGGTCGGACCGTTCTACGTCGGATTCTTCGGTGTGACGACCATATTCTTCGCGCTGGTCGGAACTGCGCTACTCGCCTATGGCGCGGCGATCGGTCCGACCTGGAATTTATGGCGCATCAATATTGCGCCTCCCGACTTGAGTTATGGACTCGGGCTGGCGCCGCTGGCGCACGGCGGGATCTGGCAAGTGGTGACCGTCTGTGCCGTCGGCGCGTTCGTGTCCTGGGCGCTGCGCGAGGTGGAGATCTGCCGCAAGCTCGGCATCGGCTATCACGTGCCATTCGCCTTCGGCTTCGCGATCCTGGCGTACGTGACGTTGGTGGTGATCCGCCCGCTGCTTCTGGGCGCGTGGGGTAATGGTTTCCCCTACGGCATCCTCAGTCATCTCGACTGGGTGTCCAACACCGGCTATCAGTACCTGCATTTTCACTACAACCCTGCCCACATGCTGGCAGTGAGTTTCTTTTTCACGACCACGCTGGCGCTGGCGCTGCACGGTTCGGTGATCCTCTCGGCCGCCAATCCTGCGGCCGGTGAGCTCATGAAGACCGCGGAGCACGAGAACACGTTCTTCCGCGACACGATCGGCTATTCGATCGGATCGCTCGGCATCCATCGGCTCGGGTTGTTCCTCGCACTCAACGCGGTGTTCTGGAGCGCGGTCTGCATCGTCATCAGCGGGCCGTTCTGGACGCGCGGCTGGCCCGAGTGGTGGGGCTGGTGGCTCAACCTGCCGATCTGGCACTAGACGGGGAGCGCAATCATGGCCGAATACCAGAATTTCTTTACACGGGTCCAGGTGCGGGCGCCGATCTACGCCGGCACGCCACTCACTGGCGGCGTCTGGCAGCGACAGGGCAAGGGATCCTTCAGCCATTTTCTTGGGCGACTGGGCGATGCGCAGCTCGGGCCCATCTATCTCGGCACGCTCGGGGTGATGTCGCTGTTCTGCGGTTTCATTGCCTTCGAGATCGTCGGGCTCAATATGCTGGCCTCGGTCAACTGGAGCCCGATCCAGCTGCTGCGGCAGCTGCCCTGGCTGGCGCTGGAGCCGCCGGCACCCGGCAACGGTCTGCATCTGCCACCGCTCAACGAAGGCGGCTGGTGGCTGCTGGCGGGTCTCTTCATGACCTTGTCGGTGCTGCTGTGGTGGGCGCGCATGTATCGGCGCGCGCGTGCGCTGGGCATGGGCACGCATGTGGCCTGGGCGTTTGCATCCGCCATCTGGCTGATGCTGGTGCTGGGCATCATCAGGCCGGTGCTCATGGGCAGCTTCGGCGAAGGCGTTCCCTTCGGCATCTTTCCGCATCTCGACTGGACGGCGGCTTTCTCGATTCGCTACGGCAATCTTTTCTACTGCCCGTTCCATATGCTTTCCATCGCGTTCCTCTATGGGTCGGCACTGCTGTTCGCCATGCATGGCGCCACCATACTGGCCGTGAGCCGCTACGGCGGTGACCGCGAACTCGAGCAGATCGCCGATCGTGGCACGGCCGCCGAGCGCGCGGCGCTGTTCTGGCGCTGGACCATGGGATTCAACGCCACGATCGAATCCATCCATCGCTGGGCGTGGTGGTTCGCGGTGCTCTGCCCGCTGGTGGGCGGCATCGGCATCCTGCTGTCCGGCACCGTGGTGGACAACTGGTACCTGTGGTCGGTCAAGCACGGCGTCGCGCCCGCATATCCGCATGTGTTCCCGGCCGTCACCGATCCGAGCACTCTGCCGGGAGCATCACGATGAATGCGCGCATCGGCCTGTCCCTGGCAATGACCCTCGGTGCCGCGTGGCTGCTGGCCGGGTGCGAGCGCACTCCGGTCGATGTGGTGCAGCGGGGCTACCGCGGGCTTGCCATGGGCGAGGTCTACAATCCAAGAACCGAAGCGGTGGTGGCGGCAGCCAACCAGGCGCCGGCCGCGGTCTCGCCCGAGCCCGGCAGTGAGGGCCCCCTGGCCACCAGCGCGTATAAGAATGTGCAGGTGCTCAACGATCTGAGCGTGGCGCAGTTCACTCGCCTGATGCTGGCGATGACTCAGTGGGTGGCGCCTCCCGGACAGACCTGCAACTACTGTCACAGCACCGACCTGTCGAGCGATGAGAATTATCGCAAGGTGGTCGCGCGCCAGATGCTGCGCATGGTCCGTCATATCAACAGCGACTGGAAAGACCATGTCGGCGCCACCGGTGTCACCTGCTACACCTGTCATCGCGGACAGGATCTGCCGGCGAATATCTGGTACATCGATCCGGGTCCCGCGCACGCCTCCGCCATGGCCGGCAACAAGGCCGGGCAGAATGCGCCCGCCGAGTCAGTGGGGCTCACCTCGCTGCCGAACGATCCCTTTACGCCATTCCTGGATGCGCAGCCGGCCAATATTCGCATCCAAGCCCTGACCCCGCTGCCCGAGGGCAATCGCAGCTCGATCAAGCAGGCCGAGTGGACCTATGGGCTGATGATCCACATGTCCAAATCCCTGGGCGTCAACTGCACCTATTGCCACAACAGCCGTGCCTTTGAAATGTGGGATCAGAGCACGCCGCAACGCGCGACGGCCTGGTACGGCATCCGCATGGTTCGGGACGCCAACACCAGCTACCTGGCGCCACTGGCCTCGACCTTGCCCGCGGATCGCAAGGGACCGCTCGGCGATGTGGCCAAGATCAATTGCGCCACCTGCCACCAGGGGGTCTACAAGCCCCTGTACGGCGTGAGCATGCTCAAGGACTATCCGGAGTTGGGCGGTCAGCCATGAGGCGCTCAGCGACGAGGCGTTCAGCGACCAGGCAATCAGCAGGTCGCGCCGCGCGACGCTGCTGATCGCCGCCGCACCCGGCGCATCCAGCCCCAGAAAGCATCGGCCGGCAGCGATAGTGTGAGCATGCCGTGCTCGATGAGCCCCAGCGTGCACAGCGTCGCCAGCAGCGTGAGCCCGGTGCCATTGAGCGGTTCGGCCCTCGCCTTCCAGCCCGCGTAGACCAGCGCAACGCTCGAGACGGCGGCGATCAGCACCGAGAGCGGAAACAACGCGCTGGTGCGGCGCTGGCGGAAAAAGCTCGCCAGGTATTTCAGATGCGGCGGCAGCATCGCCGCGCCGACGTTGGGCACGCCAAAGTGCAGATTGAGCTTCGCGCTCACGCGCATGCCCCAGAGCACCAGCAGCGTCCACAGTCCGTATTGATTGGCGGCGCGCCAGCTTAAGGCCAGCGCCAGCGCCAGCAGCAGCAGCGATACGATCTCGTGATAGAGAATGGCTTCCACGGCGTGCCAGAAGTGCCGTCGGCCGCAGCAATCCGCTGCGCAGGCGGCGCGTCGTGGCCCGGTCACCGCGCCCAGCAGAAAACTGATCTCCAGCCACGCCCATATCGCGATGGCGGCAGCAAAGCCGAGGCAGGCGCCCAGCGCGGTGCTGGCATGGCTGCTCGCCCGCAGCATCCACAGCGCCGCCGGCAGCAACGCCGTGGCGCCGAGCATGCTCCATCGGAAAGTGGCGGGCGAGAGCCGCCCGAGCAGAAAAATGCACCCGGTGCTCAGCCACCAGGCGGCGACGACGCCAACGATCAGCCCAAGTGATGACAGCACGGCGAGGTGCCGCTGGCGCGTCAGTGCTACCAGGCCGGCGACAGGCGGACCTGGTGCGGCAGCTCGTTCGGCCGCGTGGGCAGCAGGTACAGCCGCACGAACTCCACCGCGACGGCCACGCCCAGCCCGGCGCGCACGATCGGCGACCAGAATCGCCCGGACTTGCGGGCCGCATCGGCGGCGGCCGTCAGTCGCGCCAGCCGCGCCAGGCCGGCGATGAAGCGCGGATGCTTCAGATCGAGCGTAAACGGGAACACCTGGCGCGAGATCTCGGAGGTGATGTCGAGCACCTGCAGGTCGTAGTCGGTGGGATCGAGTCCAAATGCCCGGTGCAGCTGCGGGCGCGCGTGATCGCGAACGTACATGGTGGCAAACACGGCTAACAGGAAAAACCGGATCCAGAGCTTGTTGAAGCCCCGCAGCAGCTGCGGGTTCAACCGCAGCATCAGCGCGAACGCTTCCCCATGACGGAACTCATCGTTGCACCAGCGATCGAACCAGCGAAATATCGGGTGGAAGCGGTGCTCGGGGTGGCGCTCGAGCTGCCGGAAGATGGAGATATAGCGTGCGTAGCCGATCTTCTCGGACAAATAGGTGGCGTAGAAGATCGCCTTGGGACTGAAGTAGGTGTATTTCTTGGCCTTGGTCAGGAAACCCAGATCGACGTTCAGCCCGTAGTCCTTGAGCGTCTTGTTGATGAAGCCTGCATGCCGGCTTTCATCGCGCGCCATGAAGCCCATGAGCTCGCGCAGTTCCGGATTCTTCACATGGCGCTTGATCTCGCTATAGAGCACGCAGCCGGAGAACTCCGCGGTCACCGAGCTGACCAGAAAATCGAGAAACTCCTGGAACAGTTCCGGCGGCAGCTCGCGCACCTGGGCGCTGAAGGCTTCATCGCGCTCGAAATGGTTGCGATTCAGGTCGGTGCGGAATTCATCCAGCAGCTGTTGCCATTCGGCACGCAGCGGCGTGATGTCCATGCGGTCCAGCGCCGCGTAGTCGGTGCGATAGAAGCGCGGGCTCAGCAGCGTCGTGGCCGCCGCGCTGGCAGTGACTTGCTCGCGGCTGGTGGGCGTGGTCGTGGTCGCGGTGGTGGCCGTCGGCGTGATGGCGGTCATGGCGTCGGTCCTTGAAGTTCGGTCGCTGGCGCGACGGTGAAAAGATCAGCGAACGGCTGCGCGTTCGTGGGCCCGAACACCTCCAGGCTCAATTGCCGCTTGGTCTGGGGATCCTCGAGTGTCAGGCGGCCATCACTCCAGCGCGTGAGTGTGAAGGGGGGCGCCGCGCCGACCCCCTCGGCCCGGCGCTCGCGGGCGAGACCGCGCAGCACGCCGCGTGCAAAGCCGTTGGTGCCAGGTGCGATCACGTGGACCAGCGCGTCGTCGTGCTCGGCGTCCCGCACTTCGACTGCACCGTTGGGTCGATCGCGAAAGCTCAGGTGCAGCACCGTCACCGCCGTTGCGGGAGGCAGCGGCGTCGCCTGCCAGTGCATGATTCGCGCGGCGATGACCGCGATCAGGGAAAAGCAGACCAGCGCGGCGGCGCCGGGTACGGCGCCGCGCGGCAGCGCGGAGCCGTGTGAAGCGTGCGAAGGCTGTGCGGTGGCCTGGGGTTGCATGGGTTGCCTCGGGATTAGGCAGCGTGGGGCGCCGCGCTACCTGCGGCGTCGACCGTTGAGGACGCGGCGGCGGCGGGCACCGCGCCGCTTGAGCCAACGGCGCGTCCCATCAGTGCGGCGACGTGTGGGGCGTTGGCCAATGAGCGCAGCGTTGGCTGCGGCCGGGAAAAACGCCAGGGGCGCACGTGCGGCCAGTTGAGCAGATAGCCGATGCGCTCGCTGCGCGGCAGTCCCAGTGCGATGTCGCCGCTGCCATCCGCGTACCGGCTCAGGGCCATGGTGTCGACCAGGCGCAATGGAATATTGAGGGACATCGGCAGAGAGATGCCGTGGCGAATCACCAGCCGCCGGTTGGTGAGGCTGTACACGGTCGCGCGCGCGCTGGCCCATGCCACCAGACACAGCAGACCCACCGTGACAACGCCGAGTGCCAGCAGAATGCCGCTGATGCGCAGCGCCGGTGCCCAGGGCGCACGGGTATACAGTGCGCTGCCCAGCTCCCACAGGATCAGCAAGCCGAAATAGGTAGCCACCGCGGTGGCATGAAGGGCCCGCCGTGCCAAGGGCCGCCACGCGGGACTGCCCTGCCACAGCAGGGTTTCGCCTGCGGGCAACGACCCGGGCAATCCGCGGATGGGCTCGTAGTCATACTCCCCGAGGCTCACAGCAGCGGTTCCGATCGCGACGGCGTTGCGTACAGCGTGCCGCCGCCGAAGTACGCGGTGATGCGATCCTCCTCGAGCAGCGTGATCTGATCGGGACTCGCCAGGGCGGGTACCTGGGCAAACTGTTCCGCCAGGATGGCGCGTACGCGCACGCAACGGCTCAGCAGATCGAAGCGCACGAACCCGATCGGCAGCAGCACGGCGCGTGTGCCCAGGTCGGCGGGGACTTCCACCTCGAGGTAACGAATCTGCGGCTCGCTGCGATCCACCCACAGATCGCGCACCACGCCCGCCGTGCTGCCATCCGTGCAGCGCACCGGCATGCCGCGCGGATCGGAATCGCGTGCGGCGATGGTGAAGTCGTCCGCGACGCGCATCGGCACGATGCGCGGGTGGCCTTCAAAGGTGAGATCCGGTGTATCGGAGCGTGCGCAATAGGCTCCGGGACCGGCGCCGGCGAGCATCGGATTACCGACGGGCTGCCACGGCGCGCCGGGCCACAGACCCAGCGCCTCGGCCGCGATTTCACGGTCCTGGCGCGCGAGGTTCGGCACTATGGAGGTGCCGCCGTGTGCCAGGCGGAAGATCTTGAGGGCGGGACGGCGCGGAAAGCCCTGGATCTCGATGCGTGGCGCGCGCGCGCTGCGGTCGGACTCGAGCGGGTAACCCTCGCGCTTGTCCTCGCGCCGCAGGTAGATAATGAGTCCGGCAAAGAAGATCCAGAACGCGTAGAGCAGGATCTGAGCAACGTCGATGTACTGGGTGATGGCGCCACGCATGATGCGTCCTCCAAAAGTTCAAAAATCCATTACCGCCGTCCGTGAAGGATCGCGCGCGCCGCCGACCAGCGGCCCGAGCACCACGAGCGTCACGAACAGCAACCCGATCTCCAGCTGATAAACCACTTCGTATCCCACCGCGTGCTGCGTGAGACCCGGTCCGAGCGCACCGCGGGTGGCGAGGGCGGAAATGCCATCGCGCAAGGCACCGCCGATGGCGATCGCCAATCCTGCGGCGCCCGCCTGCGCGGCGCCCCAGGCCCCGAGCGCCAGTCCGGTGTTGCCGCCGCGATCGCGATCCATGGCTTCGGCGAGCGTGCCCACCGAAAACAGTCCCGCGCCAAAGCCCAGCAGCGCCGTGCCGATTCGAAACAGCACCGCGGCATGCAGCGGTGCGGCAAAGCTGACGAAGGTGAAGGCGAGCACGCCCACGAGTACGCCGTTGCCCGCCAGGCGGCACGGATCGGCGCCGCGCGCCAGGGTGCGCGCGGAGAGCGCAAATGCCGTCAGCATGCCCGCGGCCAACCCGGCGGTCAGAAGCGTGGTCTGGCCGACGGTGAGTCCGAGGATCTGCCCGCCATAGGGCTCCAGGATGATGTCCTGCATGTTGAACGCGGCTGTGCCCAGGCACACGGCCCAGAGAAACCGCACCGCGCGGCGTTGCGCAGTAAACGCGCGCCAGACCGAATCGAAGTAGGGAGCGGGCGGCGCATTCGACGTGCGACCGGGTTGGCGCGGCTCCTGCTTCCAGAGCGCAAAAATGTTCAGCGCCATCGTGATCATGGCGCTGCCCTGGACTACCTGTATGAGCCGGAACTGGCTGAACTTGGCCAGCAGCACGCCAAAGGCCAGTCCGCTGATCAGCATCCCAACCAGCAGCATCACGTACATGAGCGCGATGACCCGCGGGCGAAGCGCCCGCGGTGCCAGGTCCGTGGCCAGCGCGAGGCCTGCGGTCTGGGTGGTCTGCAGCCCGGCGCCCACCAGGAGAAAGGCCAGGGCGGAGGCAATGTGTCCGATGATAACCGGGCCGTGCGTATCGCCCGACAGCACGATCAGCGCAAAGGGCATGATGGCGAGTCCACCGAACTGCAGCAGTGTCCCGATCCACAGATAGGGCACGCGCCGCCAGCCCAGCACCGAGCGGTGATGATCCGAGCGGAAGCCGACGAAGGCGCGAAATGGCGCAAACACCAGCGGCAGCGCCACCATCAGCGACACCAGCCACGCGGACAGTCCCAGCTCCACGATCAGGACGCGATTGAGTGTGCCGATCAGCAGCACGGTCGCCATGCCGACGCTGACCTGGAACAGCGACAGGCGCAGCAGTCTCGACAGCGGCAATTGATCGCTCGCGGCATCGGCAAACGGCAGCAGATCCGGGGTCAATCGCATCCAGGCGCGCGCGATGCGCGAGGCAGAGCGGGGGTTCGAAGGCTGAAGCACGGCGTTCAAGCGCGCACCAGCTCCAGCGCCTGGGAGGTGTAGAAACCGTGCGCGATGCGCTCGCTGCGTCCGATCTGCCAACCTCCGAGCGCAGTGTCGGTGCTAAGCAATCGCCGCAGCCGGGCCTCGGGCAGCGGTTCGATGGCGGGCGCGCGGTCCGAGCGCGGGAACAGGCGCCCCACGCCGTGCATTACCGCCAGCAGCGGGGTACTGGGCGCAAACGTGAACAGCAGCGAGCGTTCGCAGCGCGCGGTCAGGCGCGCGAGCACCTGCAGCACATCGCCGGCGCTGTAGTGAATCAGCGAGTCCATGGCGATGATGTGATCGAACCGTCCCAGCGAAGGATCGGTCATATCGCCGGCAACGAAGCGGATGGCATCGTTCTCCGGGGCGGTGACGCTGCGGCCGCGCGCCAGCTCGACCAGGTTGAGCGACAGGTCGATGGCCAATACCTGCGCGCCGCGCTCCCACAGCGCCCGCGCCATCGCGCCGGTGCCGCAGCCGGCATCGAGGATGCGGCGCCCGTGCAGATTCAACGGCAACATCTGCAGCATGGCCGCCCGCATCTGGTCGCGTCCGGCGCGTACCGAGGCGCGAATCCGGCTCACCGGCGCATCCGAGGTCAGTCGTGCCCAGGCCTGCACGGCCGTGCGGTCGAAGTAGGTTTCGAGCTCGCCGCGTCGCTGCAGATAGTTGCTGGTAGCCATCAGTCGAATCCCAGCAGGTCGAAGATCTCACGATCCTTTAGCGGCGCGACGATGATCGGATCGGTGCCGTCCCAGAGCGCCTGCGCCAGCCTTAAGTATTCGGTCTTCACGGCATCGAGCTCGGGCGAGGCGTCCATCTCGAACAGCGTGGATTTTTTCAGCCGGCTGCGGCGGATGATGTCCAGGTCCGGAAAGCGTGCCATGGTCTTCAGTCCTACGCGCTCGTTGAAGCGATCGATCTGGTCGGTTGCGGTGCTGCGATTGGCGATCACGCCGCCGAGGCGCACGCCGTAATTGGCCGACTTGGCCTGGATGGCGGCAACGATGCGATTCATCGCAAAGATCGAATCGAAGTCATTGGCCGTGACGACCAGTGCACGCTCGGCATGCTGCAGCGGCGCGGCAAAGCCGCCGCAGACCACATCGCCGAGCACGTCGAAGATCACCACGTCCGTGTCCTCGAGCAGGTGATGCTCCTTGAGCAGCTTCACGGTCTGGCCGACGACGTAGCCGCCGCAGCCGGTCCCGGCCGGAGGCCCACCCGCCTCGACGCAGCGCACCCCGTTGTAGCCCTCGAACACGAAATCCTCCGCGCGCAGCTCCTCGGCGTGAAAGTTGACCGATTCGAGAATGTCGATGACGGTGGGGACCAGGCGCTTGGTGAGCGTAAAGGTCGAGTCATGCTTGGGATCGCAGCCGATCTGGAGCACGCGCTTGCCGAGCTTGCTGAACGCCACCGACAGGTTCGATGAGGTGGTGCTCTTGCCGATGCCGCCCTTGCCATAGACCGCAAACACCTTGGCGGTGCCGATCTTGACCGCGGGATCCAGGTGCACCTGCACGCTGCCGGTGCCGTCGGCGCGCCGCGGGCGCGCGCGAATCGAACTGATCGGGACTTCGGTCGTTACTGTCACGCGGCCACTCCTTCGATGATGCCTTCGACGCGGTCTTCGAGTTCCTCGCCGGCACGGCGCAGCGCTTCGAGCGTCTCGACATCGGGTTGCCAATAGCTGCGCTCCTGCGCCTCGATCAGGCGCCCGGCGAGTTTCGCGGAGGCAGTGAAATTCAGTGAGGCCAGGCGATCCCGCATGCTCTTGTCGAGCACGAAGGTGCGGGTGAGCTGCTCGTACACCCAGGGCGCGACTTCACCGGTGGTGGCCGACCAGCCCATGGTGTTGGTGATGTGAACTTCGATCTGGCGCACACCCTCATAGCCATGATCGAGCATGGCCTCGTACCACTTGGGATTGAGCATGCGGGTGTGGGTTTCGAGTGCCACCTGCTCGCCCAGCGTGCGCACCACGCCGGCGCCCTGGGTCTGATCGCCGATGTACACCGGCGGCGCCTCGCCGCCCTTGGCGCGGCGGATGGCGCGGCTGATGCCGCCGAGCGTGTCGAAGTAGTGATCGACGGTGGTGACGCCCAGCTCGACCGAATCCAGATTCTGATAGGCCAGATCGGTGGTGGTGAGAATGCTCTGCAACAGCGCGCGCTGCTGGACGGCGCGGCCGTCGCGGCCGAAGGCGAACCCCTTGCGCCGCGTATAGGCCTCGGCGAGTTCGTCTTCCTGCTCCCAGCGGCCGTTCTCGATCAGGTGATTGACGTTCGATCCGTAAGCGCCCTCGGCGTTGCCAAACACGCGCAGCGAGGCGGTCTCCAGATCGCAGCCGTGCTGGCGCTGGTAGTCGAGCGTGTGCTTGCGCACGAAATTCATTTCCAGCGGTTCATCGGCGCAGGCGGCCAGGTGGACCGCCTCGGCCAGCAGCCGGGTCTGCAGCGGCAGCAGATCGCGGAAGATTCCCGAGACGGTTACCAGCACATCGATGCGCGGCCGCTTGAGCTCAGTCAGTGGAATCAGGCTGGCGCCGGCCAGCCGGCCGTAGGCATCGAAGCGCGGACGCGCGCCGAGCAGGCTCAAGACCTGGCCGATGGGTCCGCCCTCGGTCTTGAGGTTATCCGTCCCCCAAAGCACGATGGCGATGGACTCGGGCAGCGCATGGCCTTTTTGGCGATGCGCATCGAGCAGGCGCTGCGCCTGGCGCGCGCCGTCCTGCACCGCGTAGGCGCTGGGCAGGCGGAAGGGATCGAAACCGTGCAGATTGCGCCCGGTGGGCAGAATCGCAGTGTTGTGCAGCAGATCCCCGCCGGGAGAGGGCCGCACAAAGCGGCCGTCGAGCGCCGCCATCAGTGCCGGCAATTCGTGATCCTCGGCCAGCAAGGCCGCAGTCTGGGCCAGTTCGCGCACCGCGGTGAGCCGTTGCGCCTCCAGTGTCGCGTCAGCGGCCGCCGGCCCGGCGGCACACAGCACCTGCTCGATGGGCGCCAGATCCACCAAGGCTTCGATCGCGGCGGCCGGCAGATTCAACCCGTGCAGCGCGCGCGCCAGGCTGTCGAGCATCTCGATGCGTTGCGGACGGGCCGAGGCCTCGCCCACCACGTGCAGACCATGCGGAATGAGCGCGTATTCGACTTCCAGCATGCGCTGGCCGAGCGCGGCAACCTCGGACGCCGTCAATTCGCCCAATTCGCCCGCGTGGCGGGGCAGCAGATCGAGTGGCTTCGCCTGGGTTTCGATCAGCGCACCAATGCGGGCGCGCTCCTCGGCGGCATCGGGGGCCAGCGCCCGCCAGCGCTCGAGCGAACTTTTCAGATCCGCTAATCCCCGGTGCAATCCGGACTGCACCACAGGCGGGGTCAGGTAGCTGATCAGCGTCGCGGCGGCGCGCCGCTTGGCAATGGCGCCTTCGGAGGGGTTGTTGGCGGCATAGAGATAGAAGTTCGGCAGGTCGCCGATCAGCCGGTCCGGCCAGCACTGCCCGGACATGCCGGTCTGCTTGCCGGGCATGAATTCCAGCGAGCCATGGGTGCCGAAATGCAGCACCGCATCGGCTGCGAAGTCCTGCCGGATCCAGCTGTAGAAAGCCGCGAACGCGTGCGTCGGCGCGAACCCGCGTTCGAACAGCAGGCGCATCGGATCGCCCTCGTAGCCGACGCTGGGCTGGACGCCGACGAACACATTGCCGAACTGCGCGCCGAGCACGTAGATCGAACTGCCGCCGCTCTGCTGGCGGCCGGGCGCGGGACCCCACTGCGCCTCGATCTCGGCAAGCCAGGGCTCGCGCCGCACATGCGTGTCGACCGGGATCTGCGCGTGCACATTGGCGTGCGTGCCACGCAGCGAGGCGTTGCCGCACACGATACGTTCGCGCAGTGCATCGACGCTGGCGGGCAGATCGACGCGGTACCCGCGGCGCGCCAGTGCGCCGAGCGTGCGATAGAGCGACTCGAACACCGACAGGTACGCGGCGGTGCCGGTGTTGCCGGCGTCGGGAGGGAAATTGAACAGCACGATGGCGAGGCGGCGCTGGGCGCAGGCACTGCGCCGCAGGTCCACCAGCCGCGCCACGCGCGCGGAGAGTGCGGCGGCGCGCTCCGCGTGCGCACACATATCGCGTGAGCGCGCCTCGTTGCTGGCCTCGCTGCGTCCGCCAAAGACCATGGGGCCGGTGCCGCCATCGAGTTCCGGAATCGCCACCATGATGGTCGATTCCACCGGCAGCAGGCCGCGCTCGGAAGTCTCCCATTCGCGCAGCGTCTGGAATTCCACCGGGTGCGCGACCAGGTAGGGCACATCCAGGCTGGTTAGGATTTTCTCGGCCGCGCTGGAGTCGTTGTAAGCCGGGCCGCCCACCAGCGAGAAGCCGGTCAGCGATAACAGCGCATCCACGGTGGAGTGACCATCGCGCATGAAGAACTGCTCGATCGCGCCGCGCGCATCGAGTCCGCTGGCAAAGGCCGGGATCACGCGCAGCCCGCGCGCCTCGAGCGTCGCGATCACGCCGTCGTAGTGGGCCGTGTTCTCGGCCAGCACGTAGGAGCGCAGTACCAGTACGCCCACGGTGCCGCGCGAGGGGCTGGGCGCATCCGGTAGCTGCTCCAGTTGGCGGCACACGCGCTGCGGTAGTCGCGGGTGGTAAAGACCGATCTCGGGATAGTCGATCGGCGGCTCGGCGCGCAGCTGACCCCGCAGCGCGCGCCGCGGACCATCCGCGTAGCGATTGACCAGCAGTCGCACGAGATTGGCCAGATTGTCGGCCGAACCCCCGAGCCAATACTGCAGGCACAGAAAATAAGCGCGCACATCCTGGGCCGTGCCCGGAATGAAACGCAGCAGCTTCGGCAGCCGCCGCAGCATGCGCATCTGCTGTGCGCCGCTGTTGGCTTCGGGCTTCTTGCCGCGCTGCCCACGCAGGCGCCGCAGCATGCTGAGCAATCCCGCGTCCTTGGAGCTCATGTCAAAGCCGCCGACCTGCGTCAGCGACACCACTTCGCCAGCCGACATCGCGCACAGCAATGCGTCACAGCGTCCGCGGCGCGCGCGCAACGCGCCGACGATGGGCAGGTAGTGATCTTCCATGAACAGCATGGTTGCGACGATGAAATCCGCTGCGGCGATATCGGCCAGCACGGACTCGAGCGCGCGTGCCGAAGCGCACCATTCGGATGCCGCATGCAGAGTCAGCGTCAGTCCCGGCAGTTCGCGCGCCAGGCTCTTCTGCACGCGTGTCGCCCCGCTGGCCAGGTGCGTGTCCATGGTCAGCATCACCACCCGGAGCGGGGTGCTGTCAGCGCGCGAAGTGTGCTTTGGCGTCATAGAGTGTTTCGAGCGTTACCAAAGAGAGTTGCCGTTGCGCGGCGTAGCTTTCGGTATTGCGGCGTGCCTTGCCGCGCACGAAGAAAGGAATCTTGCCGAGCTCGCGCTCGGCCTCATCGCTCCAGCTCACCCCCGCACCTGCACCTGCACCTGCAGCTGTGGCCGCCGCCGGGGGCGTCGGCACGGGTGTTACGGATGCGACCGGAGTTGCGCCCAGGTGGGACGGTGCGGCCTCATCGTGGAATTCATGATCGCCGCGGAACATGGTCAGCAGGTGTTCCTCCAGTCCCATCATCAGCGGCTGCACCCAGGTGTCGAAGATCACGTTGGCGCCTTCCCAGCCCATCTGCGGCGCATAGCGGGCCGGAAAGTCCTGCACGTGAATCGGCGCCGAAATGACGGCGCAGGGAATTCGCAGCCGCTTGGCGATGTGGCGCTCCATCTGCGTGCCGAGCACCAGCTCGGGCTGCAGTTCGGTCACCGCCGCCTCGACCGCCAGGTAGTCATCGGTGATCAATGCCTCGAGTCCGTGGCGCGCAGCGGCCTCGCGCACCTCGCGGGCATGTTCGCGGCTGTAGCTGCCCAGTCCCACCACGGTGAAGCCCAACTCATCGGTTGCGATGCGTGCGGCGGCGATCGCATGCGTGGCATCGCCGAAGATGAAGACGCGCTTGCCGGTCAGGTAATTGGAATCGACCGAACGCGAGTACCAGGGCAGGCGGGAAGGAGCGCCCGCCAGCACTTCATCGGCGCTCACCTGCGCAAGCTCGGCAACCTCGGCGATGAAAGCGCGCGTGGCTGCGATGCCAATGGGAATGGTGCGCGTCCAGGGTTGAGAGAAGGTCTTCTCGAGCCACTCGGCCGCCGGGCGCGCGATTTCCGGATACAGCACCACGTTGAAATCGGCCGCGCCGAGGCGCGCCAGGTCGGCAGGCGTCGCACCGAACGGTGCGGTAACGTTGATGTCGATCCCTAAGCGGCCGAGCAGCCGCGTGATCTCGCAGACATCGTCGCGATGACGAAAACCTAGCGCGGTGGCGCCGAGCAGATTGCAGCGCGGGCGCCGGTCCGCCGCAGGCTGCACGCGGTTGCCCGGTGCCGCCAGCGTACGCACCAGCCGATAGAAGGTCTCCGCGGCCCCCCAATTCTCTTTCCGCTGATAGGCTGGCAGTTCCAGCGCCACCACCGGCACCGGCAGATTCAGCGCCTGCGCGAGACCGCCCGGGTCATCCTGCAGCAACTCGGCGGTGCAGGAAGCGCCCACCAGCATCGCCTGGGGCTGATGTCGTTCATAGGCGGCGAGCACCGCCGATTGCAGCAGCTGCGCCGTGTCACCGCCCAGATCCCGCGCCTGGAAAGTCGTGTAGGTGACCGGTGGCCGCTGGTCGCGCCGCTCGATCATGGTAAAGAGCAGATCCGCGTAGGTGTCTCCCTGAGGCGAGTGCAGCACGTAGTGCAAACCCTGCATGGCCGTGGCGATGCGCATCGCGCCGACATGTGGCGGCCCTTCGTAAGTCCACAGCGTGAGTTGCACGACTACACCGCCAGGCGCGTGCGCCGCACCAGCGGACGCGCAAACAGTTCGGCCAGATCGCCCGCCTGCTCGTAGCCCTGGATGGGCGCGAACATCAGCTCGATCGACCACTTGGTGGCCAGTCCCTCGGCCTCGAGCGGATTGGCAAGCCCCATGCCGCAGACCACGAGGTCAGGTTGCTCGGCGCGGCAGCGATCCAGCTGCGCATCGACTCCGGGACCCTCGATGATGCGCGAGCCGGGCGGCAGCAGCGCCAGCTCACGGTCAAGATGGCCGCGGTGCAGATAAGGCGTGGCGATCTCGACCGCGACCATCGACAGCTCGCGCGTCAGAAAACGCGCGAGCGGCACTTCCAATTGCGAGTCCGGAAAGAAAAACACTCGCTTGCCGGCCAGCAGCGATCGGTGTGCCGCCACGGCGCGCTGTGCGCGCTGGCGCGGCGCGGCGATGAGTTCCTCCAGGCGGCGGCGATCCACCGCAAATGCCTCGGCGGCGGCTTCGAGCCAAAACGTGGTGCCTTCGGCGCCATAGGGCATGGGCGCGGCGATGCGCCGCGCGCCGCGCTCCTCGAGCGCGCGCGCGGTATCGGCCAGAAAGGGCTGCGCCAGCAGATAGCGCGTATGCGACCCGATGCCGGGGAGCCGCTCGGCGTGACGGGGCGGCAGAAACTGCACCGACGGAATTCCCATCTGCACCAGCAGTCGCTGCAACTGCGCCTCGACCACATCGGCCAGCGATCCGACCACCAGCAAGCCGGGCTGCTCATCCGCCGGCAGCGTCGGCACCAGGGAGGCAAGGCAGGCGTCCTCGCCCTGCGTGAAGGTGGTCTCGATGCCGCTGCCCGAATAGTTGAGCACTCGCACGGTCGGGGCAAAGCGAGCCGAGAGGCGCTGCGCCGCGCGCGACAGATCCAGCTTGATGACCTCGGATGGGCACGAGCCCACCAGGAACAGCAGCTTGATATCGCTGCGACCTTCGAGCAGCCGCGCCACCACGCGATCCAGCTCGGCATTGGCGTCCGACATACCGGCGAGGTCCCGCTCCTCGATGATCGCGGTGGCGAAGCGCGGCTCGGCGAAGATCATGACGCCGGCGGCGGACTGGATCAGGTGGGCACAGGTGCGCGAGCCCACCACCAGGAAGAAGGCGCCCTGAATTTTGCGATGCAGCCACACGATGCCGGTCAGGCCGCAGAAGACCGCGCGCTGTCCGCGCTCGACGCTCACTGATGCGCCCCCAGGGGCAGCGGCGGCGCTGAGGTTGCCGATGGCGCCGATGCCGTCGGCGGCCGTTCGCGCCGTGCGGCGCGCAACTTGATAAGAAACTGGGAGGCGTTAATGAGATAGGTGGCATACGCAGCCAAGGCGAGCTGCATCTGCTGCCGGCCGCTGAGCCAACCGGTCATTAGCGACACGACGTAGGCGCCGTGCAAGGCCAGCACCAGCATGCTGACCAGGTCCTCCCAAAAGAATGCCCTCGCGAACAGATACTTGCCGAACACATCGTGCTCCCAGAGGGAGCCGGTCAGCATGATCGTGTAGAGCAGGGCGGTTTTAACCAGGATCGAAGCCGTGGCGGCCGAAAGGCCCGTGCCGTAAGCCAGGTAGCGCAGCACCAGGCCCAAGCTGATCAGAAAGACGGCGAATTGGATGGGGGCGAGGATGCCCTGCACCAGGGTCCACTTCGATGCATCGCGGCGCGCGCGTTCCGCGGCGCTGTAGAGGCGGAATTCGTCGGACTTGGGGTTGCGCATTGTTATGACTCCCGCCGCCCGAACCCTAGTCTGCCCTCGGCCGAGTGTCAACTAGATGGAACGTCTATCTCACTTGACAACTTTCACCCACGGAGAGAAGGTAATCGGGAACTCGAAATTCCCGGGCTGACGGGATAGAGTGTGATTCGACAATAAGCGTTCTCCGAATCGGCGAGGCAAACGCATGAGCTTTTTTGGAGCCACTGGGGAAGGGTCCACCAAGAGCTGCAGTACACCGGTCGAGTCACCGACGACCGCAGAGTCGCGCGCTCGTAAGTCGGGCGGCTCGCGCATGGCGCGGCTGATCCGGACCGTGGAAGCGGAAATCGTACCGCGACTGCTGCTATCGCGTCGCAGTGCGGAGCTGACGCCGATCACAGCGGTGCCCGCCAACACCGTCGCGCCTGCGGCGGGCCTCGATGCGGGACGTGATGGCAGCGACACCGCCGAGCTGGCGCGCCTGCTGCTCCATTTCGACATCGAAGTGCCGCTGGCGTATGTGGAGGCGCTGCACTATCGCGGGATTTCCCTGCAGCAGATTTATCTGCAGCTGCTCGCGCCCACCGCGCGGCGGCTGGGCCTGCTGTGGGATCGCGACGAATGCGACTTCGTGCAGGTGACCATTGCGCTCGGGCGCCTGCACCAGGTGCTGCAGCGTCTGAGCCTGTTGCAGGTGGAGCCGCCGCGACGCGATGCCAATGGCCACGTGCGCCGCGCCTTGCTGGCCACGGCGCCGGGCGAGCAGCATGCGTTCGGCATCCTGCTGGTGACCCAGTTTTTTCGTCAGAGCGGCTGGGAGGTGTGGAACGAGTTTCCCGCTTCCGGCCAGGAATTGATCGAGACCGTGCGTGCGCACCGGTTTTCGCTGGTGGGATTGTCCGCGGCCACCGAGCCGCACCTGAGCGGCCTGGGCGCGATGATCCGCCAGATGCGCCGCGTCTCGATGAATCCGGCGTTGTGCGTGATGGTGGGAGGGCCGCTGCTGCTCGAGCGTCCCGAACTCGCGCGGCGGCTGGGTGCCGATGCCACGGCTTGTGATGGCCGTGAGGCGGCGCTGTGCGCCGAGAATGCACTTTCGCTGCTGACCCAGGCGCGCTGAGCGGGCGCAGGAGGAATTCGGGCGCAGGAGGATTTGTGTAACCGGTCCAGCAGGGATACTGCTTACTGGCTAATATGGCTGGATTGCCAATGCGTTCGGCTACTTAAGTGAAGAAATTTTCTGCGGCCAAGAAGTGGCTCGGTGACGTTGACGCCGAGACGGCTTCTGCTTTAATCACGGCGGCATCCGACATTGCGCTCGTGCTCAACGGTGGTGCGGACGGCATTATTCGCGACGTCGCCTTCGGCAGCGACGATCTGTCGGCGGATCTGAGCGCCGAGCAATTAGTCGGCAAATCCTGGCTCGAACTGGTAACGGCCGAGAGTCGTCCCAAGATCGAATCGATGCTGCGCGATGCCCTCGCCAAGCAGCCGCCCCGCTGGCGCCATATCAATCACCTCTCGCCCAAAGGCGATATCCCGGTGCTGTACGCCGCGGTGCAGGCCGGCGGTCGCGGGCGCGTGGTCGCCGTCGGCCGCGGCATGCGGTACCTCGCGGCCATGCAGCAGCGCGTGATCGATGCACAGCGCTCCATGGAAGTCGAATTTGCGCGCTTGCGCCAGGCCGAGACCCGTCATCGACTGCTGTTCCAGATGTCATCCGAGGCGGTGCTGATCGTCGATGCGGTCAGTCGCCGGATCCTGGAAGCCAATCCGGCCGCATCGCACCTGCTCGGGGAGACCGGCAAGCGCTTCATCGGCAGCTCGGTGCTCGAGATTTTCGATGCCTCGAGCCGCCGCGCCATCGAGGCGCTGTTCGGCACCGTGGCCGCGGCCGGGCACGGAGAGGAAATTGCGGTGCAGTCGGGCCAGGCGAGCCGCCAGTTTCGTCTGGGTGCCTCGCTGTTTCGCGAAGGCCGGTCCGCTTACTTTCTACTGCGTTTGCAGCCGGGCGAGGGCGACGCGCAAAGCGGATCGCTGCATCGGAAACGTTCGCGGGTGCTGGAGCTGGTCGAGAGCGCGCCCGATGGCTTTGTGATCACCGACATGAGCGGCCACATCCTGCTGGCCAATCGCGCCTTCCTCGATGCGGCGCAGCTGGCCACCGAGGAGCAGGTCAAGGGGGAGTCGCTCGATCGCTGGCTCGGGCGGCCGGGCGTGGATTTCACGCTCATGACCAATCAATTGCGCGAGCATCGGACGCTGCGTCTGTTTGCGACCATGCTGCGCGGCGAGTACGGACTGACCACCGATGTGGAAATCAGTGCGGTCGCCGTGCCTGATGGCGAGGAACCCTGCTGCGGCTTCACCATCCGCGACGTGGGACAGCGCCTGAGTTCCGAACGCCGCGCCAGTGCCGAGCGGCCGCGATCGGTGGAGCAGCTCACCGAACTGGTCGGCCGGGTACCGCTCAAGGACCTGGTGCGTGAATCCACCGACATGATCGAACGGCTGTGCATCGAGGCCGCGCTCGAACTCACCAATGACAACCGCGCCTCGGCGGCGGAGATTCTGGGATTGAGCCGTCAGAGTCTGTACGCCAAATTGCATCGGCATGGGCTGGCCGATATCGACACGGAAGCCTCCACCGCGCAGAGCTGATCCATCGCCGAGCAGAGCTGAGTCATCGCCGAGTGTAAAAGGCGATTGACACTGATTAGTGTCAGACCTAGATTACCGTCATGACACGGCTGGCGGCGGCAAAGCCCCTGTACGCGGTTCCAGAGGCCAAGGCCGCGCTGGAATTGCTCAAGCCTATCACCTGGTTTCCGCCCATGTGGGCCTTCGGCTGCGGGGTGGTCTCGGCGCTCGGAATTACGCGGCCCCAATGGGGTGTCATCCTGCTCGGGGACTTGCTCTGCGGCCCGCTGGTCTGCGGCACCAGCCAGGCCGTCAACGACTGGTTCGACCGTCACGTCGATGCCATCAATGAGCCCAACCGGCCGATTCCCTCCGGGCGCGTGCCGGGCCGGTGGGGACTCTATATTGCGATCGGATGGACGCTGCTGAGCCTGGCGGTTGCCGGCGCGCTGTCGCGCTACTGCCTGCTGGCCACGGTCTTCGGCCTGTTCCTGGCCTGGATCTACAGCGCGCCGCCGCTGCGGCTGAAGCGCAATGGCTGGTTCGGCAATGCCGCGGTTGCCATCTGTTACGAGGGGCTACCCTGGCTCACCGGTCTGCAACTGGTCACCGGCGCGGCTCCCAATGCGCGCGTGTGGCTGATCGCCGGGCTCTACAGCGCCGGTGCGCACGGCATCATGACGCTGAATGATTTCAAATCGATCGCGGGTGATCTGCGCTTCGGCCTCGGCTCGCTGCCGGCGCGACTGGGGGCGCCGCGGGCCGCGCGCGTTGCCTGCTGGTTCATGGCGGTGCCGCAGGTGGGAGTCATCGCGCTGCTGGCAGCCTGGGGGCAGACCCGCATGGCCGCGGCCATCGCGGTGTTGCTGATGCTGCAGCTGCTCTTCATGCGGCGCCTGCTGCGCGATCCGCGTGCCAATGCGCCCTGGTACAACGGCACCGGCGTGACGCTCTATGTGCTGGGCATGCTGATCAGTGCGTTCGCGCTGCGGGCGCTGGGCCCGGTATGAATGCGCCGGTCGACAACCTCGCGCGGCTCTGGGATGTCATCGTTATCGGCGGCGGACCCTCCGGCGCCACCGCGGCGCGCGAGCTCGCCGGCGCCGGCCACAGCGTGCTGCTGCTGGAACGACACTCGCGCATCAAGCCCTGTGGCGGTGCCGTACCGCTGCGCCTGATCGAGGACTTCCAGATTCCGGATCACCTGCTGGTGGCGAAGGTGGGCGCGGCGCGCATGGTCGCCCCCAGCGGCCGCACGGTGGACATGCCGATCGAATCCGGATTTGTCGGCATGGTGGATCGCGAACATTTCGATGAGTGGCTGCGCGAGCGCGCTGCCAGTCACGGCTGCGCGCGCCTGCGCGCCGAGTTTCGCACCATCACGCCGGTCGAATCCTGCGCCGCGGAGCCGTTTCACTATCGCGTCGACTGCGCGGGGCAGGGCGTATCGCTGCGCGCCCGCACGGTCATCGGCGCCGATGGCGCGCACTCATCGGTCGCACGACAACGCATCGCGCATGCGGGACGCGGTCGCTACGTGGCGGCCTATCACGAGATCGTGCGCTCTCCGCCGGGCCGCGATGGCGCACGCTGTGAAGTGCATTACGATGGCCGCGTGTCGCCGGATTTCTACGGGTGGGTATTTCCTCACGGCGACACCACCAGCGTGGGCGTGGGCAGCGCGCGCCGCGGCTTCTCCCTGCGCCGTGCCACGCAACGGCTGCGTCAGTCGGCGCGGCTGGAGGGTGCGGAAACCTTGCGACGTGAAGGCGCGCCCATTCCGCTCCGTCCGCTCAGGCGCTGGGACGACGGTCGGGGCGTCATCCTGGCCGGCGATGCCGCGGGGGTGGTGGCGCCTGCCTCCGGCGAGGGCATCTATTACGCCATGCTCAGCGGGCAGCTGGCTGCGCACGCACTGCTCGAGTTTCTGCGCCACGGGAAACCGGCGGCGCTGCGCGCCGCGCGCCGCACCTTCCTGCGCGCGCATGGACGCGTGTTCTGGATATTGGGCGTCATGCAGTGGTTCTGGTATGGCAGCGATGCGCGCCGGGAGCGCTTTGTGAGCATCTGTCGCGATCCGGACGTGCAGCGCCTGACTTGGCAGGCGTATCTGCACAAGCGCCTCATTCGCGAGCGCGCCTCGACGCATGCCCGCATCTTCTTCAAAGACCTGGCGCATCTGTTCGGGTGGGCGCGCGTATGAACGCTCTCGCGCGCTCGAGCTGGAAGCCGATTGTCTCGGCCGGACTGGCCGCGAGTTTCGTCGCGCTGCTGGGCGCCACGATCACCGCGCTCGGCCCCTGGTATTACAGTCTGCACATGCCGAGCTGGAAACCGCCCGACGCGCTGTTCGGCCCGGCCTGGACGCTCATTTTCGCACTGGCCGCCACCGCGGGCGTGCTCGGCTGGCGCTCGCTGCCCACGCGCGTGACCCGCGCCACCATGTGCGGCTTCTTTGCCGCCAATGCTCTCTTCAACGTGCTCTGGAGCGTGCTCTTCTTTCGGCTGCATCGCCCGGATCTGGCGCTGCTGGAAGTGTCGTTGCTGTGGCTGTCCATCCTGCTGCTGATGTTGCTGCTGTGGCGAGGATCCAGGGTGGCTGCCTGGCTGCTGCTGCCCTACCTGGTCTGGGTCAGTTACGCCGCGGTGCTGAATCTCGCGGTGGTGCGCATGAATCCCGTGGCGCATGTCAGCGCTATGAGAGGTGAGTCATGATGGAATTCAATTCCGGCGCCGAATCCCCGCGCGGGGCCGCGGTCAAGCCACTCGAGCTCGACCGGGTGCGACCGTCCGGTGTCCCGGTCGACCCGAATCACCGGCCGCACGGCATCCTCTCGCTGCTGGTGCTGGTGCGCGATACGGTGCTGGTGACCTTCGATGCCCTGCGCGGCCGGTACGATGGCTAGCGCCGCAACGCTCAACCTCGTGCTCGCGACCATCGCGATCGAGCTCATCGCCTTCATCGCCTATCGTCTGATCCGCCACCGCCACGTGGTGGGGCTGGATGTGTACGCCAATCTATTGGCTGCGGCCGCCCTGATCGGCGCCGCGCAATGCCTGATGAGCGCCGCTGCCGGGGGCTACGCGGCGCTGTGCCTGGTGATTTCACTGCTGAGCCACCTGGTCGCGCTGCGACTGCGCTGGCAGGGACTGCCCGCCGCACGCCACTGATCTTCGGGGCAGTTAAACTGCCGCGATGATCGAGACCCTTCAGCTTCTGGTGGTGCTGCTGGTGGTGATTGCGGCCGTGGCCGTGCTGGCCGCGCGACTGCAGATACCGGCGGCCATCCTGCAGGTTATCGCCGGCGTGATCCTGGCGCTGGTGCCGGGGTTGCCGACCGTGAATCTGCCGCCGGAACTGGTGCTGCTGCTGGTGTTGCCGCCGGTCATCTATTCCTCCGCGGTCGCCATGAGCTGGCGCGAATTCCGCTTCAACCTGCGGCCGATCTCGCAGCTGGCCTTTGGCTGCGTGGTATTCACCACCGTGGCGGTGGCCGCAGCCACTCACTGGTTCCTGGGTCTGCCCTGGCCGGTGGGATTCGTGGTCGGCGCCATCGTCTCGCCGCCCGATGCCGTCGCGCCGCTGTCGATCGCGCGACGCATGCAGCTGCCGCGCCGCATTCTCGTGATCCTCGAAGGCGAGGGCCTGGCCAATGATGCGACCGCCCTGATCCTGTATCGCTTCGCGGTGGCGGCGGTCAGCATCGGGGTGTTTTCCTTCGCGCACGCACTCGCCACCTTCGGCGCCATCCTGGTGGGCGAAATTCTGTGGGGTCTCGGCGTGGGCTGGCTCATGTTGCATCTGCGGCGCTGGGTGCGCGAGCCGCGCATCGAGATCCTGCTTTCGGTACTGACGCCCTACCTGGCCTACTGGCCGCCCGAGCATCTGGGCGGCTCGGGCGTGCTGGCAACCGTCGCCGCCGGTCTTTTCATCAGCTGGAACGGCCTGCGACTGATCGGTGCCGAGACCCGCCTGCAGGGCATCTTCTTCTGGGGCTTTTTGATGTACCTGACCGAGGGCATGATTTTTCTGATCACGGGGCTGCAGGCGCGGCCCCTGATGGCGGGCATCAAAGGGTATTCGCTGTCGCAGCTCGGCATCTCCGCGGCGGTGGTGTGCGCGGTCGTGATCCTGACGCGCCTGGTGTGGATGTACCCGGCCACCTACCTGCCGCGCTGGTTCTCGGCCGCGCTGGCGCGCCGCGATCCCGCGCCGCCCTGGCAATGGCCGTTTGTGCTGGCCTTCACGGGGGTGCGCGGCATCGTCTCGCTGGCCGCGGCATTGGCCATACCCTTCGTGACCGAGCGCGGCGTTCCGTTTCCCGAGCGCGATCTGATCCTGTTCCTGACGTTCGCGGTGATCCTGGTCACGCTGGTGGGGCAGGGCCTGATGCTGCCGACCGTCATCCGGGCGCTGGGTCTTGCCGAAGCCGGACGCATCGAGCGCCACGCGGCCCGGGTCGAGGAATTCAGCGCGCGCCGCCAGGCCATCGAGGCGGCGATCGAACAACTGGATGAATTGACCACCGCGCGCGGTCTGCCCGAGGAAATCGTGGCGCCGATCAGGCTGCATCAGCAGAGCCGGCTGAACAGTGTGTGGCACCGTGGCGAGGACGGTGAAAGCCATCAACGTATCGTCAAAACCCACGATGAGATCGAGCGGCTGCTGATCGGGGTCGAGCGCGATCGGGTCAACGAGCTCTACCGCAGCGGCGGCCTCAAGGATGAGGCCCGCCGGCGCATCGAACGTGACCTGGACCTGCGCGAGGCGCGACTGACCAATCTGCTGGCCAATGAGTGAGCGCGCTATGATAAGAGCATGGTGGACAGGAACATGAGCGCAATTGCGGAACTCCGCGCGGCGACCTGGCCCATTCATCAACGGCTCGAGAAACGACTCGACGTCAAACACCGCTTCAGCCTGCTGGCCAGCTATCGCACGCATCTGGAGAGCATGTGGGGTTTCTGTGACGCGCTCGAGCAGCGAGCGGCGGGAGCATTGGTCGCCGATGCGCTCGTCGATTATGAATCGCGGCGCAAGCTGCCGCTGCTGACACATGATCTGTTGGCGCTGGGCGCCTCGGCCGATGAGCTGCAGCGTTTACCCCGCTGCGAGAATCTGCCCGACTGCGATGAGCCCGCGGTTGCCTTAGGCTGTCTCTATGTGATGGAAGGCGCCACCCTCGGCGGCCAGAGCTTGCTGCCGCTGGTGCAGAAGCGGCTGGGCCTGGACGCGGCCAACGGCGCGGCCTTCCTGGCGAGCTATGGGGACAACGTGGTGCCGATGTGGCGCGCCTTCGGCGCGGCACTGGATGCCTGGTGTGCGGCGCCGGAGCGCCGTGCTCGCGCGGCCGCCGCCGCGGTGGCGACTTTCGATTCGCTCGAACAATGGTTGTGCCGGCAGGCCGCATGAGCGCCGCATGAGCGTCGAAGAAGTTCGTTTCGGCGAAGCCGATCTGACCACCTGTGATCGTGAGCCCATTCACATCCCGGGCTCGATCCAGCCGCATGGCGTGCTGCTGGTGATCGACCGGCAGGGCTTGGCCATCGAGCAGGTGGCCGGTGACACGCGCTTTCTGCTGGGGATCGATCCCGAGCGGGTGCTGGGCCTGTCGGTGTCGACGCTGCTGGAGAACGACACCGAAGCGTTCGTGAATGCGCAGCTGTCCACGGCCGCGGCGTTCGTGCCGCCCATGATGCGGCTGGGTGTGCGCTCGCGCAGCGGTCTGCTGCCGCTGGATCTGACGCTGCACGCCATGGAGCGCACCGCCATCATCGAACTCGAGCCCGCCCGCCGCACCATGACCGGCAGCGGCGATCCGATCGCGCAGCTCAAGTCGCTGCTGGCCGCGGTGCAACTGACCGCCAGCGTGGCCGAGTGCTGCGCGGCCGCGGCGATCGCCTTGCGCGCGGCCACCGGGTTCGATAGGGCGATGGTGTACCGTTTCCTGCCCGATCAGAGCGGCGTGGTCACGGCCGAAGATGCGGGGCCGGGACTGGAGTCCTTCCTGGGTCTGCACTACCCGGCGTCCGATATCCCCAAGCAGGCGCGCGAGCTGTATCGGCGTAACTGGCTGCGAGCCATTCCGGACATCGACTACGTGGCCGCGCCGCTCAGTCCCGAGGTCAATCGCCGCACGCGGCAGCCGATCGACATGAGCCATTGCGCGCTGCGCAGCGTGTCGCCGATTCATCTCGAGTACCTGCGCAACATGGGCGTGTGCGCCTCGCTCTCGGCCTCGATCGTCTGCCAGGATCAGCTCTGGGGCATGCTGGTGCTGCATCACTATTCACCGCGTCATGTCTCGGCGGACCTGCGCGTGGCGTGCGAGACCTTCGCGCAGATTTTCTCGCTGCATGTCGAGGCCAAGGACCAGGCCGAGGTGTCCGTGCTGCGCATCAATGCGCGCACCATTCGCGAACAGCTGGTGGGCCAGTTGAATGGCGCACGCGACATTGCTCTGGTGCTGGCCTCCTGGGACCTGCTGCGCTACGTCGGGGCCAGCGGCGCGGTGGTGTACCAGGAGGGCTACCTGCACGTGATCGGAGAGTGCCCATCCGAATCGCAGATCCTGGCGCTGATCAAATGGCTCAATGGCATCAACCGGCCGCTGTTTGCGAGCGAGCATCTCGCTTCGCAGTACGAGCCGGCCGCCAAGTTTGCCGCCATCGCCAGCGGGTTGCTGGCGGTGGGCCTGTCGCGCGAGCCGCGCGACTACGTGCTCTGGTTCCGGCCCGAGATTGGCCGCACCGTGCGCTGGGCGGGAGATCCCACCAAGCCGCTCAAGGTGGATCGTCACGGCGCGCGACTGACACCGCGCGGTTCATTCGCCGAGTGGCTCGAGGTCACCAAGCAGACTGCCAAGCCCTGGTCGGATGTCGACCTGGAGGCGGCCGAGGCACTGCGCGTGGTGCTGCTCGAGAGCGTGCTCAAGAGCCTGGACCTGGCGCGGCGCGAGCGCGCTTTTGAAGCCACGCGTGCCATGGCCGAGGAACTCGAGCGGCGCGTCGCGCAGCGCACCGAGCAATTGCGGGCGCTGGCGGCAGACCTGGAAGCGGCCGAGGATCGGGAACGACGCCAGATCGCGCGCGATCTGCACGATGACCTGGGGCAGACGCTGGCGGCCGCGCGCATCAAACTCGCCGGCCTTTGCAGCAGCGAAGACGCCGGGGTGCGTGAGCGGGCCAATGAAGTGGGCACCATGATCGATCGCGCCACCAGTTCCATGCGTTCGCTGGCCACGCAGCTTGCGCCCGCCGTGCTGCACGAGTTGGGCTTATCCGCGGCGATCGAATGGCTGGGCGAGGAGATCGAGCGGACCTTTGGTCTCAAGGTCACCATCATCGACGATGGCAACCCCAAGCCGCTGGCGCAGGAGGCGCGTTCCATCCTGTATCGCGCGGTGCGGGAACTCCTTATCAATGTGGCCAAGCATGCCGGCACCGACGAAGCCACGGTGGAATCGGAAAGCGGGGACGGCCGGATCGTGCTGCGCGTCTCCGACGCCGGTGTCGGCTACGACCCCACCAAGCCCAGCGCGACGCCGACGCGGGGCCTGGGACTGCTGAGCCTGCACGAGCGGCTGCTGCTGATCGGCGGCACCACCAGTGTGCGTTCGGTGATGGGTGAGGGCACGGTCACGGAACTCAGCGCGCCGCTCGATGAAAAATCGTCTGAAATCGCCGCCTCACCGCCGCGCGAGCAATCCTGATGAACATTCGCGTGCTGCTGGTCGAGGATCACCGCATGGTGCGCGAGGCACTGTGCGGGGTGCTGAACCAGGTGTCCGATATCGAGGTCGTGGGGGAGGCCGGGGACGCGCACTCGGCGCTCGAACAGGCCGCGGCGCTCAGTCCCGATGTGGTGGTGCTCGATATCCGGCTGCCCGATCTCAATGGCATCGAGGTCGCGGCGCGACTGCGCGATGCCGGCAACCGGGCCAAGGTCGTGGCGCTGTCGGGTTTTTCGGATAAGCGCTTCGTGACGGCCATGCTGCGGTCGGGCGCCTCGGCGTACGTCACCAAGTCGGCGGCCGGCACGGAGCTGGTGCGCGCCATCCGGGCGGTGGCAGTGGATCAGGGCTATTTCTCCCCCGAGATTGCCGCGGCGCTGGTGTCGGAATTGCGCGATGGCTCGCCGGCCGGTGAAGCCCAGCCCCTGGCCCGGCGCGAGCGGGAAGTGCTGCGCCTGATCGCTGAGGGACTTCGCTCGCCCGGAATCGCCGACAAACTGCATGTGTCGCTGGCCACGGTCGAAGTGCACCGACGTAACATAATGCGAAAACTCGGCCTGCGCACGGTGGCCGAGCTCACCAAGCACGCCATCCGCGAGGGCATCGTCTCGCTCTGACTACCGGGTTCCCGGTAGTCACTCCTCCGGATAACCGGGATGTGCCTGTTCCCCGCACGTCGATAGGCTTGACCGGCAACGATTACGGTCGGTTGCGTTATCGCTACAGCCCATCAAACGCAGGCGGGAATTTCGTGCCCAAGGTGTCACATGACCTGCGCAATGCACTCATCCTGGAGGCCTGCGAACGGGTCGGTGTAGACCCGCCCCCGTCCCCACCTCCGCGCCCAGTCGCCGATCGCGCCGAGCTTTGCTATGAATGGCTATTCGATGCCGCCGCCGAAGGCGTGCTGGTGATTGAAGAGAGCAGCGGCACTGTCGTAGAGGCGAATCTGGCGGCCGCCCGGTTGCTGCACGCGGAACGGGCTGCCCTCATCGGCCGATCGCTGCTGAGCCTGTTCCATACTTCGTGCGCCGCAGGCCTGAAGGAATCGCTGGCGCAAGCGCGAGGCGGGTCCGGATCTTCGGCGCGCGAGATCTCGACCCCCGATCGCCGCAATCAGTTGAGCCTGACGATGTCGCTGTTCCACGCGGCGGCCGCCGATTCGTACATGCTGGTGCGGTTGGCTGCGGGCGATGGCGCCGGATCTGAGCTCGCTACTGACTCGGCGGTGTTCGAGGCCATCGAAGGTGCCGTCTCGGGTTTCCTGGTGACCGATGCCGAGCTGCGGGTGCAGTATGCCAACCCGGCATTCGCCCAGATGATCGATGTCGCCTCGCCCGAGGAGATCGAGGGTGAATGCATCGCGCGCTGGCTCGAGCTCAGTGAGGAAGATCGCACGCGCCTGCAATCCCAGATGGCACAGAGCGAGGCGGTCACCGAACTGTTCACGCGGCTGCGGTCCGCCCGGGCACCGGTTCGCCAGGTCGAAGTGCGCGCGGTGGCAGTGCCCAGCGACACCGCTCCCTGCTGGGGCTTCACCGTGCGGGAGATTCGCGCGCGCGCGGTGATCAACTGAATCGATCGCGGCAAGGATCGCGGCATCGATCGCGAGTGAACTTGACCTGACACTTCGCCCCGCACCGGGGATGTATTGTCTCCCTCAGTCTTCCCGGTTAATGTCGCTGCAACGGCTGCGTCCACCGCGGCTAATAATAGATTGTTCCGGGGAACCGAATGTCCGACCGGCGTTCGAGTCGAATCGAGCCAGCGTCCCAGCCTACGGCCGCGCCCTGGCCGCAGCGCACCGAAGCGCCGGCCAGCCGCGAGCAGTTGATCGGCACCATCGAAGCGGAAATCGTGCCGCGGCTGCTGATGATGCTCTCGGCCTCGTCCCGTGCCTCCGCCGTCGAGGGTGCCGATGTCACCGAACTCGCACGGCTGCTGCTGGCGCACGATGCGCAGGTGGCCGCCGCTTTTGCGCAGACCGTCCGCGACCGCGGCGCGCCGTTCGATTGCCTGTGCCGGCAACTATTCGCGCCGGCCGCAAGGCAACTTAGTGAGCTCTGGGAATCCGGGCACTGTGACTTCAGGAGCTTCGAGTTTGCGCTGAGCCGCCTGTACGCGGTGCTGCGCCAGCTCGGCGCAGCCGAGCGCTAAACGTTGAGCGCTAAGCGCTGAACTCCGCCGTCACGAGTCGTGGCGATAGGGGATGGGATCGCTGGCCGGAAAGGTCTCCTCCAGTTCCTCATCCAGGCGCTCATCGGCCTTTTCGGCTTCCTCCGCCGCCTCGGTCTCATCGGGTGTACGTGTGCGCGGATCCATCAGTAGACTCCTCGCTAATAGAAAAACTGCCGCCAGATCCGTATAGGCGCGATCGCGGCTGTTGTCGAGCCTGAGGGTGCTGGCGAAGTTCGACGGATCAATTATAAAACTGTAGAAATATCAATTCACTGTGCGGTACAAGTAATCTAAATTCTTAAATACATGTAAGGCGTCCATAAACGCTGCGCCGACATTAGACTGCACACTGCTTCAACTTTGCGGGACAGACACTTGCCACGTGCACGAGCCAGCAAGCCGGCTTCCAGCGGCGGTAGCGCCGTATCCGGCCTGAAAAAGGTACCAACCGGGATTACCGGTCTGGATGAAATCACGCTGGGCGGCCTGCCGTTCGGTCGCACCACGCTGGTAGCGGGCGGCCCGGGCTGCGGCAAGACGTTGCTCGGCATGGAGTTCCTGGTGCAGGGCGCGCAGCAATTCAATGAGCCCGGCGCGTTTATTGCGTTCGAGGAGACCGCGCAGGAGCTGAGCGAAAATGTGCACGCCCTCGGGTATGCACTGGAACCGCTGGTGAAGTCCAAAAAGCTGGTGCTCGATCATGTCCGCATCGAGCGCAGCGAAATCCAGGAAACCGGCGACTACGATCTCGAGGGTCTGTTCGTGCGGCTCGCGCACGCCATCGACTCCATCGGCGCCAAGCGGCTGGTGCTCGACACGCTGGAAGTCCTGTTTGCGGGCCTCAAGGACCACGGCATTCTGCGCGCCGAGTTGCGACGGTTGTTCCGCTGGCTGAAGGATCGCCAGATCACGGCGATCGTGACCGCCGAGAGCGGGCCGGACGGCAAGCTCTCGCGCCATGGGATCGAGGAATACGTCTCCGATTGCGTCATCGCGCTCGATCATCGAATCAGCCAGCAGATCAGCACGCGGCGGCTGCGCATCGTCAAATACCGCGGCAGCAGCCACGGCGCCAATGAATACCCGTTCCTGATCGACGATGGCGGGCTGGTGGTATTTCCCATTACCTCGCTGGGACTGGATTACGGCGCGCCCAGTGGACATCTCGCCAGCGGCGTCACAGGCCTGGACGCTGCCCTCGACGGACGCGGATTCTTCCGCGGCAGCAGCGTGCTGGTCACCGGCACGGCCGGCACGGGCAAGACCAGCGTGGCAGCGCAGTTCGTCAACGCGGCCTGTGCCCGCGGCGAGCGCTGCCTGTACTTTGCGATGGAGGAGTCGCCCGATCAGATCGTGCGCAACATGCGCTCCATCGGCCTGAATCTCGAGCGATGGCGCAAGCGCGGGCTGCTGCAGGTGCACAGCGCGCGGCCGACCCTGCATGGCCTGGAATCCCACCTGGCCACCGTCTACCGGGCGGTCTCGCTGTTCGACCCGCACATCGTGGTGATGGACCCGCTGACCGGCTTCAGCTCCGTGGGCAGTGATCGCGAGGTCACGGCCGTGATCACGCGTCTGCTGGATTTCCTCAAGGCCAAGCAGATCACCGCGCTCTTCACCACGCTGGTATCCACGCAGTCTGATCCCGAGCACTCCGAGGTGGGGGTGTCCTCGTGGATGGATACCTGGCTGTTGCTGCGCACCCTCGAATCGGAGGGTCTGCGCCGCCGGGCGCTGTATGTAATCAAGTCGCGCGGCATGAGCCACAGCGACCGGATCCACGAGCTGCAATTCAGCTCGCGCGGCCTTCGCATCCTGCCGGGCTCGGCGACCCGCGCGCTGCCCCCGGTGCGGGCGTGAGCGCGCCCGCGCCACCCGATTCCCCCGAGCGCTGGCAGCTGCGCCTGTACGTGGCCGGTCAGACGCCCAAATGCCTGATCGCGTTCGCGAACCTGAAGCGCATTTGTGAGGAATATCTGACGGGACAATACGACATCGAGCTCATCGATTTGCTCCAGACTCCGGCGTTGGCTCAAGGCGATCAGATCTTTGCGATCCCGACCCTGGTACGTAAGCTGCCAGAGCCAGTGCGAAAGATCATCGGCGATCTATCCAACACTGAGCGGGTTCTGGTGGGTCTCGACATCAGACGCTTGCCATAGACGGCTTGCCGTAGAGGATCGATGCGGACCGATGACACCAGGGACGAATTCGAGCGAGCCGTGGCGGGAAACGGCGGTCAGAAAGTGGAGCTGCGCCTGTTCGTCGCCGGCATGGGCCCTCGCTCCACGCAGGCTGTGTCGGATCTGCAGCGGTTGTGCGCCAAGTACGGAGAGCACTGCCACGTGGAGATCGTGGATATCTATGAACAGCCCGCCATGGCGGCCCAGGAGCAGATCGTCGCCGTGCCGACGCTGGCCCGTATCGAGCCGCTGCCACACCGGCGCGTGATCGGTGCCATCGGCAATATCGACCACGTTGCCAGCAATCTTGGCATCCGGGTCAATCAGGCGGCGGGCGCGACGTGAACATGGACGCGTCCAGCCTCCAACTGGAGAACGCGCAGCTGCGCGAGCGCCTGGCCGATGCCGAGGCGGTCATCCAGGCCATCCGTCACGGTGAAATCGATGCCGTGGTGGTCAACAGTTCCGAAGGCGCCAAGATTTTCACGCTGGAAGGTTCCGACCATCCCTACCGGATGTTGGTCGAGTCGATGAACGAGGGCGCGGCGACGCTATCGGAAGACGGCGTCATCCTGTTCAGCAACCCGCGGCTGGCGGCGCTGCTCGGAACCACACCCGCCGAGCTGGCCGGTACGCGCCTGGTCAGCTGGATCGGCGGTGGGGAGCGGGCGCAATTCGAGCGGCTGCTGCGCGACAGCCGCGATCGCAGCGTGTCGAGCGATCTGACGCTCTGTGCCGGCAAGGTCGACAGTCTGCCGGTGCATGTCTCGCTGAGTTCATTGGTGGTCAAAGGCATGCGCTGCTGCTGCGCGGTGCTGACCGATATGAGCCTTGCCAAACACCATGCGGCGCTGGCGGCCTCGGCCGAGTACGTGCGCCAGGTCAACGATCGGCTGCGGGAAGCCGACAAGCGCAAGGATGAGTTCCTGGCAACCCTCGCGCACGAGCTGCGCAACCCGCTGGCGCCGATTCGCGCCGCGGCCTACATGATCAAGAAGCTCGACGTGAAGGATGAGAGGCTGCTGCAGGCGCGCGAAGTGATCGAGCGGCAGGCGGCGCACATGACGCGGCTGATCGATGATCTGCTGGAGCTGTCGCGTATCACGCAGGGGAAGTTCGACCTGCAGCGCCGGCCCGAGAGTCTCACGGCCATCATCGCCGGGGTGGTGCAATCGGCGCAGTCGGCGATGGACCAGCGACAGCACCAGTTCCAGATCGAGGTGGCGCCCGATTCGCTGCTCATGGAGGCGGATGCGATCCGCATTGCCCAGGCGGTGGGCAATGTGATCGAGAACGCCACCAAGTACACCCCGCCGGGCGGGCGCATTACGCTGCGCGTGGCGCGCGCGGGCCAGCAGGCGGTGATCAGCGTGCAGGACAACGGCATCGGTATCGAGCCGGACATGGCGGCGCGGATTTTCGACATGTTCGTGCAGGCCGAGAATGGCGACCGCCGTCCCCATGGCGGGCTCGGCATCGGGCTGGCGCTGACGCGCAAGCTCATTGAAATGCATGGCGGCACCATCACGGTCTCGAGCGCGGGCTTGGGAAAGGGCGCGGAATTCGAGATTCGATTGCCGCTCAGCGCGTCGCAGTCGGCGCAGGTGGCAGCCGCTCCGGTGGTCAACGGGACGCCGGCCGCCACCCGGCGGGTGCTGATCGTGGATGACAACGCCGATGCCGCTGACAGCCTGTGCGCGCTGCTGCAGATATCAGGACACGAGGCGAAGACCGTGTACCGCGGGGCGGATGCGCTGCGCGAGATGATCAGCTTCCATCCCGATGTGGTGCTGCTCGACATCGGATTGCCGGACCTGGATGGCTACGAGATCGCGCGCCGCGCACGCGCCAGCCTCGGCGAGCGTTGCCCGAACCTGGTGGCGCTGTCGGGCTGGGGGCGCGAAGAAGACCGTGAACTGGCCTTCGAGGCCGGCATTCCCGTGCATCTCACCAAGCCCGTGGATGTGACCACGCTGGAGCGGGTGCTGGAGAATTCCGCGCGGCTGGTGCACGCGCCCAGCTGAAGCGCAGGTAAGATTGACGGATGCGTGCCGAGGAATCATCGCCGCGGCCGCCGCCGCCGTTTCACGCCGCGCCACGCCGCGTCGCACTGACGGTGGCCGGGGCCCTCTTCATGGAGGGCTTCGACAGCGCCATGATCCTGACTTCGCTGCCGCAGATGGCGTACGACCTGCACGAGTCGCCGCTGCGCCTGAGCGTGGCCGTCACCGCCTACCTGATCGCGCTCGCCATCTTCATCCCGATCAGCGGCTGGGTGGCCGACCGCTTCGGCCCGCGGCGCGTCTACTGCGCCTCCATCCTGGTCTTCATCGCAGGATCCCTCTGGTGCGGGCTGTCGAAATCGATCCTCTCGCTGGTGCTCGGGCGCTTCGTGCAGGGTATGGGCGGCTCGATGATGAGCCCGGTGGGACGCCTGATTCTGACGCGCGGGGTCGAGAAGCGCGCGCTGGTGCAGGTCATGAACTACATGCTGCTGCCGGCCATCGTGGGACCGACTGTGGGGCCGGTGATCGGCGGCTTCATCACCACCTATGCCTCCTGGCGCTGGAACTTCTTCATCAATGTCCCCGTGGGCCTGATCGGCCTGGCCGCCGCGGCGCGTTTCATCCCCGCCAGTGACCCGCTGCCGCCGGGACGTTTCGATTGGCGCGGCTTCGCGCTCATCGGCACGGCCGCCGCGGCACTGCAGGCGCTGATCGAGGCCGGGGGACACCGGCTGCTGGCAGCACCGGTGCTGGAGGGTTTAGGCGCCGTGGTCATCGTCTGCGGCGCCCTCTATGCCGCGCATGCGCGCCACCGGGTCGCGCCGCTGATCGACCCGGCGCTGTTTCGGATTCGCAGCTTCTCGGTGGCGGTGCTCACCGGGAGCGTGGCGCGCGCCGGTGTGTTCTCCACGCAGATCCTGTTGCCGACGCTGTTGCAGCTGGAGTTTGGCTACAGCGCGTTTCATTCCGGGTTGCTGACCTTCCTGGCCTCGGCCGGGGCATTCGTGGCGCGGCCGGCATTGTCCTTCGTGCTCAAGCGGATCGGCTTTCGCCAGGCGCTGTTCTACGGTTGTCTGGCCGCCAGCGCGATGCTGGCAGGCTTCAGCGGTTTTCGGATCACGACCCCGGTGCTGCTGTTCGCCGCCTACATCCTGCTCTTCAGCATCATCCGCTCCTCGATCTTCTCCAGCATCGGGGCGCTGGCGCTGGCCGACATCGAACACGCCGACATGGGACGCAGCAACAGCGTGTCGCTGTTCGCGCAGCGACTCTCGATGAGCTTCGGTGTCAGCTTCGGCGCCGCCTCGCTGTCGCTGAGCTCGGCGGGTCATGCGCTCTCGCAGCGCGATTTCACGCTGGCCTTCCTGCTCTCGAGCGCGCTCACACTGATTGCGGCCTTTGCCATGCTGCGCCTGCGCGCGCGCGATGGCTGGCAGGTGTCGGGCTTCGGCGCGCCCACGACCGCGGCTCAGCCGCCGGTGGCGAATCCGGGGTAGAGCGTCATGCCCCATCGACGAACAGAGTGGTGCCGACCACATAGTCGGATTGATCCGAGGCGAGCCACACGGCCGCGCGCGCGATGTCCTCGGGCTCGCCGATGCGACCATAGGGCACCAGCCTCATGAGCGCGGCATAAGCGGCAGGCGTGCTCCAGGCCCCGGTGTTGATGGGCGTGCGGATGGCGCCGGGCGCGATGGCGTTGACGCGGATGCGATGCGGGGCCACTTCCTGTGCGAGCGATTCCATCAGCAGCTTGATGCCGCCCTTGGAGGCCGCGTAGTTGACATGCCCCGCCCAGGGAATCTGCTGGTGCACGCTGCTCATGCAGATGATCTTGCCGGCAGCGCGCGACACCGCCGGCACCACGCCGCGGTGCAGGAACTCGCCGATGGCCGCGCGCGCGCACAGGAACTGCCCGGTGAGATTGATGTTGATGACGGTATTCCATTGCTCGAGCGTCATCGAGGCAAAGGCGGCATCGCGCTGCAGGCCGGCGTTGTTGACCAGGATGTCGATGGTGCCGAAGCGCGCGATCATGGCCGCGAACATCGAGGCGACCTGGGCCTCGGAGGACACATCGGCCAGGTGCGCATAGGCCTGCACGCCCAGCGCCCGGCATTCATCGACAACCGCCTCGGCCGCCGCATCGCCCGCCACGTAGTTGATCACCACATCGGCGCCCGCCTGCGCGAGTCCCAGCGCCACGCCGCGGCCGATGCCTGAGTTCGCGCCCGTGACCAGCGCCTTCTGGGCCGCCAAGAGCTGGGTCATCAGAACGGGTAATGACGCGGCGTGGTCTGGATGGTGATCCAGCGCGTCTCGGTGAAGGCGTCGATGCCGGCCTTGCCGCCGAAGCGGCCATAGCCACTGGCCTTGACGCCGCCGAAGGGCATCTGCGCCTCATCATGCACGGTCGGTCCGTTGATGTGGCAGATGCCGCTGTCGATGCGCCGCGCCACATCGAGCGCCTTGGCGATGTCGCGGCTGAACACCGAGGCGGCAAGGCCGTACTCGGTATCGTTGGCCAGCTGCACGGCCTCATCCACCGAGCGCACGCGTGTGATGGACACCTGGGGGCCGAAGGTTTCATCGCGAAACAGCGCCATCGATGGGGTCACATGATCGACCACGATGCCCTGCATGACCGTGCCTTTGGCGCCGCCGCCAGTCAGCAGCTTCGCTCCCTGCGCGACCGCCGCATTGACCAGCCCTTGCACACGCTCGACCGTGGCGAGTCCCACCACCGATCCGAGCACCACCTCGCCGGCTCGCGGATCCCCACTCGGCAGCGCCGCGACGCGCCGGCTGAGCTTGGCCGCGAATTCATCCGCCACCGGCTCCTCGATGATCACGCGCTCGGTGGACATGCAGATCTGGCCCTGGTTGGCATAGGCGCCGAACACGGTGGCATCCACCGCCGCATCGACATCGGCATCGGCCAGCACGATCAGCGGCGCCTTGCCGCCCAGTTCCAGCAGCACGGGCTTGAGGTATTTGGCCGCCAGCAGCGCGACGCTGCGGCCCACGCCCGTGGAGCCGGTAAAGTTCACGCGCCGCACCGCCTTGTGCGCGATCATGCCCTCGACCACGGCGGGGGCGCTCTTGGCATCGTGCGTGATGACGTTGATGACGCCGGGTTCGAGACCGGCTTCCTGCAGCACGGTGCCGATCAGACGATGCGTTGCCGGACAGATCTCGGAGGCTTTGAGGATCACCGTGTTGCCGCAGGCGAGCGGCATGGCGATGGCGCGCACCCCTAAAATGATGGGCGCGTTCCAGGGCGCAAGGCCCAGCACCACGCCGGCCGGCTGGCGCACCGACATCGCGAGATTTCCGGGCACATCGGAGGGGATGACTTCGCCGCCGATCTGCGAAGTCATCGAGGCCGCCTCGCGCAGCATGCCGGCGGCGAGGAAAACGTTGAAGTGGGTCCAGCCCGCGGTGGCGCCGGTTTCGGTGGTCACGGCCTCGACGAAGCGTCCGGCCTGCGCTTCCAGCACGTCGGCCGCGCGCAGCAGTTTGGCGCGGCGCGCTCCCGGACCCAGCGTCGACCAGGCCGGAAAGGCCGCGGCGGCCGCATCGGCCGCGGCCACACCGTCGGCCACCGAGGCGGCGGCGGCCGTGGTGGCCGGCTCGCCAGTCATGGGATTCAGCCGCACGAAGGTGGCGCCATCGGCGGCATCGACATCGCGGCCACCAATCAGAAGCTGTACGCGTTGCACGGGACCCCCTTATTTCAATGTGGTGATTCGGCTTGCGCCGCGCTGCCGCCCAATTTCCACAGCGCCACCGATAGGCCCCAGACGGCCAGGAACAGCGCGACGATCAGGTATCCCAGTGCCGTCAGGTCGAGCGCGCCGATGCGCGCCGCCAATGGCCCATTGAGGTTCAGCGCGCCGATGGACACCTGCAGCAACTCGATGCTGCCCATCAACAACGCCACCGCCACCGAGAGGCCGGTGGTGGTCAGGTTGTAGAACAGCTTGCGCTGCGGATTGATCCAGGCCCAGCGATAGGCCTTGACCATGAGCACCCCATCGGTGGTATCCATCAGTGACATGCCGGCCGCGAACAGCAGCGGCAGCGAGACCGCAGCGACCAGCGGCAGATCACCCATCGAAGCCCCGGCGGTCAGCCCCAGCAGCGCCACTTCCGAGGCGGTATCGAAGCCGAAACCGAACAGGATGCCCAGCGGGTACATCTGCCAGCTGGCGGTGAGAATCTTTTGCAGCCGGCCGCCGAACAGGCGATTGATCAGGCCGCGCTGCGCGAGCAGCTGCTCCAGGTGCGCGTGGCGGTGTGCGCCCTGGCTGCCATGGCGCCAGAGTCGCAGCAGGTCGAGCAGCACCAGCAGGTTGAGGATGCCGATGAGCCACAGGAACAGACCCGAAATTCCCGCGCCGATGAAGGCGCCGAGGTGGCGCAGTTCGGGCACGGCGCCTTTGAGCGTGGCGGCCGCTGCGATCAGCGCCAGCGCTACGATCAATACCACGGTGGAATGACCCAGCGAGAAGAACAGGCCGACGCCGAAGGGCTTCTGTCCCTTCTGCAGCAGGTAGCGCACGGTGTCGTCGATGGCGGCGATGTGATCGGCATCGAAGGCGTGTCGCAGCCCCAGCATGTAGGCGGCAAAGCCCAGTCCGATCAGCGCCGGGTGAGGCAGCCCATAGTAAAGCAGCAATCCGCCCCCACATAGATGCAGTGCGGCTACCACGCCGTACAAGCCTGCGATCTGTCGCAGATTCTCGGATTTGCCCACCACCGCCAGTATACTCAGCAGCCATGAATTCCGGCCCCGTCTTTTCCCTGATCGTCGCGCTGTTCGTCCTGATCGTGATCGCGCGCAGCCTGTTTCGCACCGTGCCGCAGGCCACGGTTGCCATCGTGACGGTGTTCGGCAAATACCACCGCATCATGCGCGAGGGTTTGAACTTCAAGCTGCCGTGGGAAATGGTGCAGTACCGGCTGTCGCTGCAGAACCGTGCGCTGCAGCTCGAGTTCCAGGCGATCACGCAGGATCAGGCCAATGTGAAGTTCGCCACCATGGTGCTCTACGCCGTGGCGGCCTCCGAGGAGGAGGCCATCAAGAAGGCCGTGTTCAGCTTTGCCTCCCTGGCCGAGTTCCAGCTGGCGCTCCAGCGCACCATCGACGGATCGATCCGCCAGTTTGTGGCCACCACCAAGCAATCGGATATCCTTGGCATGCGGGCCGAGATCGTCGATCACACCAAGAAGAACCTCGATGAGGTGGTGCTCAACTGGGGCTACGTGGTGCGCGACATCCAGATCACCGACATGACCTTCGACAAGGAGATCATCGACTCGATGGCGCGCGTGGTCTCTTCCAAGAACCTGCTGGCCGCCGCCTCCAACGAGGGCGCCGCCTTGCTGGTCAAGCGCACCAAGGACGCCGAGGCCGAGGCGGCCTACAAGACCATCGGCGCGGAGGCGGACAAGAAGGCCTCGGCGCTGCGCGGGGAGGGCCTGGCGCTGTTCCGCAAGAACATCGCCGTGGGCATGAAGGAGGCGGCCGAAAGCCTCAAGGCCGCCGGCGTGGACAACCGCTTCCTGCTGTTCCTCGAGTACACCGATGCGCTCAAGTACGTGGCCGACCATGCACAGGGCAAGGTCATTTATATGGACAACGGCGCCCAGGCGCCGACCCGCATCCTGCAGGGGGTGACCGGCATGCTGGTCGATACACCCCCGCCGCCAGCGGATGCGGCCTCGACTGGCAGTACCAGCGCCTGATTTCGCGTATGCTGGGCGCCGGGGAGCGGGCCGGCAGTGGTTCGCAGCGCTGGCGCGGCAGGACCGGTTAGAATAGAGCTAATGTGTGAGTTTGAGTCTCACTCGTAAACCCTTGATTCCAGGAGCAGTGCATGAGAGCCGTTAACTGGGAGGACGTCCCGCGCAACTGGGCGACGACGCTGATGTTTGCGCTGACTTTTGCCGTGGCAGTGACGGCAGTCCCCTGGTATGGCATTTCGCACGGTTATCACGCCTCGGCCTGGATCTGGTTCGTGCTGCTGCTGGGCGCCAACGGCATGTCCATCACCTGCGGCTATCATCGACTCTGGGCGCACGCCACCTATGAAGCCCATCCGCTGCTGAAGATTCCTTACCTGCTGTTCGGCGCCATGGCGCTGCAGAACAGCGTGCTCAACTGGGCCGCGAATCACCGCGTGCATCACCTGAAGATCGACGACCGGGAGCTCGACCCTTATAGCGCGCGGCGCGGGTTCTGGTTCTCGCACATCGGCTGGATGCTCAAGAATTATCCCAGCGGCGAGGCCGACTTCAGCTGCGTGCGCGACCTGCAGCGCGACAAGCTGGTCAGCCTGCAGCATCGCTACTACCTGCCGCTGGCGCTGCTGATGAATTTTGGCCTGCCGGCGCTGCTGGGCTGGATTTATGGCGACATGCTCGGCTTCCTGCTGCTGGCGGGCGTGCTGCGGCTGGTCGTCAGCCATCACTTCACGTTTTTTATCAATTCTCTGGCCCACATGTGGGGCATTCAGCCCTACACCGACGACAACACCGCGCGCGACAATGGCGTGGTATCGCTGCTCACCTACGGCGAGGGCTATCACAATTTTCATCACATGTTCGCGCACGACTACCGTAACGGCGTGCGCTGGTGGCAGTGGGATCCGTCCAAGTGGTTCATCGGCGCCATGCGCTGGGTCGGACTGGCCCGTAACCTCAAGACCGTGCCGTGGTTTAAAATCCAGCGCGCCATGCTCGACACCCAGTTCCGCCGCGCCGAATTACAGCTGGCCGCGCAGCAGCCGGGCCGCGCCCACGTGGAGGCGCTGCGCTCGCGCATCGCCGAGGAATACGAGGCTTTCTGCCAGGCCGTGGCCGACTGGACGCGGCTGCGGGAACAGTGGCTTGCCGAGGCCAAACGCGCCATGATCGAGCGCTGGGAGCGCTCGGCGCTGCAGTATCAAATCAAGGAGCTCGAGTACGGGTTGCAGCTTCAGTACCGCCGGATGCGGCGGCTGCGCGCGGAGCTCGGCTAGTTTATGTAGGAGGAGGAGGCCCCGCCGTGGACGCCGCGTCGCGACCCCAGGAACTGACGACCCCCGCCGGTAAGCGCGCCAAAGTGCCCGCGCCGAGCACCCGATCCATTGATGTGCGACTGGCCCGCCGCCTGCTCAAGGCATTGGGTAACGCGCCGCTCGAATTCGTGCTGGGCTGGACCGGCGAGCGCGTCATCGGCCCCGGCGCACCGGTGGCCCAGATCCGCTTTGCCGACCGCGCCACGCTCTGGAGCGTGGCGGCCGATCCGCGCGTGAGCTTTGGCGATGCCTACAGCGAGGGGCGCGTCCAGATCGAAGGCGATCTGCTGGACCTGCTCGAAATCATCTACCGAAGTTCGGCGGCCGGGGGCACCGGCGGCACCTTATCGCGCCTGCTGCAGGGCCTGCGCTACCGTCCGCGTCGCAATACGCTCACCGGTTCACGCCAGAATATTCACAGCCACTACGATATCGGCAACGAGTTCTACTCGCTGTGGCTGGGCGAGACCATGGCCTACACCTGCGCCTACTACCCCACCGCGGAAACCAGCCTCGATGAGGCCCAGGTCGCCAAGATGGATCATGTCTGCCGCAAGCTGCGCCTGAGCGCCGGCGACACCGTGGTCGAGGCCGGCTGCGGCTGGGGCAGCTTTGCGCTGCACATGGCCGCGCACTACGGCGCGCGCGTGCGCGCGTTCAATATTTCCCGGGAGCAGATCGCCTTTGCGCGCCAGCGTGCCAAGGAGCAGGGCCTGGAAGGGCGGGTGGAATTCATCGAGGATGACTACCGCAACATTACCGGCCGCTACGATGTGTTCGCCTCCATCGGCATGCTCGAGCATGTCGGCAAGGAGAACTATCCCGAACTCGGCCGCGTGGCGCGGCGCGCACTCGCCCCCGAGGGCCGCGGCCTGATCCATTCGATCGGACGCAACTATCCGGCACCGCTGCAGCCCTGGATCGAGCGGCGCATCTTCCCGGGTGCCTATCCGCCCTCGCTGGGCGAGATGATGCAGATCTTCGAGCCCGCGGATCTCTCGGTGCTCGACGTGGAGAACATCCGCCTGCACTACGCGCTCACGCTGCGCGAATGGCTCACGCGCTACGAGGCGGCGGTCGACAAGGTGCGATCGATGTTCGATGAACTCTTCGTGCGCATGTGGCGTCTGTACCTGGCAGGTTCGGTGGCCGCGTTTGAAAGCGGCACCCTGCAGCTGTTCCAGGTGCTGTTCACGACACCGCAGAACAATCGCATCCCGCTGACGCGCGAATACATCTACCCGCGCTGAGGCGCCGGGGCTCATGCAAAGCGCCGATGTCATCATCGTGGGAGGTGGGCCTGCCGGCTCCGCCGCTGCCGCTCGCCTGCGGCGTGCCGGCGCCGATGTGCTGGTGCTGGACAAGGCGAGCTTCCCGCGTCTGAAACTTTGCGCCGGCTGGATCACACCAGAGGTGGTCGCCGACCTGGAACTCGACATCGCCGCCTACCCGCACCGATTTTTGAGTTTCCGCCGCCTGCAATGGCACCTCAAGGGCCTGCGGCTCCCGATCCCCTGCGTGCAGCATTCGATCCGCCGCTTCGAATTCGATGCCTGGCTGCTCGAGGGCTCGGGAGCGAGCGTGCTCGAACACACCGTCAAGAATGTCCGGCGCCAGGGTGACGACTACATCCTCGATGAGGCCTTTCGCTGTCGCCACCTGATCGGCGCGGGCGGCACCTCCTGCCCGGTGTACCGGGCGCTGTTCCGCGAGCAGCAGCCGCGCGTGCGCGAGCTGCAGACCGTGACGCTGGAACTGGAGTTCCCGTTCGAATGGCGCGATCCGGACTGTCACCTGTGGTTCTTCGACCAGGGTCTTCCGGGCTACAGCTGGTATGTGCCCAAGGCTCGCGGCTGGCTCAACGTGGGTGTGGGCGGCATGGCGAGCCGGCTCAAGGCGCGCGGCGAGGATATCCGGCTGCATTGGCAGCACCTGGCCACGCGCCTGCAAAAAACCTTTGGCATCGAGCTGCCCGAGGAGCCCACCGGCTACAGCTACTACCTGCGCGGACCGCTCAACGTCGCCCGGGTCGGCAATGCGTACCTCACCGGCGATGCGGCAGGATTGGCCACGCGCGATCTGTGCGAGGGCATCGGCCCTGCGATCCGCAGCGGCCAGCGCGCCGCCGACTCGATCCTCACGGGTACTGCCTACTCGCTGGCCGGACTCACCGGCGCCAGTCTCGGCGGTGGTCTCATCACGCGCTGGATGGATTGGGCCTTCACGCGCGGTGTCAGCCAGTCCGGCGTGACGCCCGTCGTCGGTGCCTCGGCATGAGTGCGGATGCCGCGCTGCGCGCAGCGCTCGCTGCCCTGGCCGATCAGCTTGCGCTGCGGCGTGAACAGATCCTGAGCGCCTGGGCGGCCGCCATCGATAGCGACCCGGAGCTGAGTTCCTTCTCAACGCTCTCGCGCGCGCAGTTCAACGATCACATGCCGGCGGTGCTGGATGATTTCGAGCAACGCCTGCGTGCCTATCCGGTGCTCGAGTCCGCGCAGTCGCATCCGGGGCTGCTCGAGAGCGCGGCCGAGCACGGCCTGCAGCGCTGGCAGCAGGGTTACGATCAGCGCCAGACGATGCGCGAGTGGACGCACCTGCAGATGTGCCTGCTGGATGAAATCGAGCGCTTCGCCTTAAGTGCCACGGCGCCCGATACGCGCGCCATAGCCGCCGCGCACCGCGCGTTGACGCGGCTGTGCGGCGATGGGGTGGTCGACAGCATGGCGCGCTACCTGCGGCTGCAGCAGGCAGAAGCCGGCTCGCGGCTGCGCGATCTGGAGCAGGCCATCGGGCAACTGCAGGATATGGAACGCGCGCGCGCCGAGGGCTGGCGACAGGCCGCGCACGATCTGCGCGGTTCGGTGGGCATCATCAGCAATGCCAGCGCGCTGCTGAATCGCAATCTCACCGATGATATGCGCCGGCGCTTCGCCGAGGTGCTGCATCGCGGGGTGGCCTCGCTGCACACGCTGCTGAACGACCTGATCGATGTGGCGCGGCTGGAAGCCGGGCACGAGCAACGCAACATCTCGGCCTTCGATGCCGCGCAAGTGCTGCGCGGGCTGTGCGACACGATGCGCAATGCCGCAGCCGAATCGAATCTGTTCCTGCTGAGCCAGGGCCCGGAGTCGCTGCTGGTGGCCGGCGATCAGGCCAAGGTCATGCGCATTGCGCAGAACCTGATGCTCAATGCCTTCAAGGCCACCACTAAGGGCGGGGTGCGGGTGGTGTGGGAGGCGCGCGATGAGCACTGGACCTTGAGCGTGCAGGACACAGGCCCCGGCTTCACGCGTGGACCGGCCGCGCCGCTCGAGCGCGCGCTCAAGCAGGCCACCGAGGAGTCGCATGAAGTGGAGTCGCGCGCCGCCGCGGCCGGGGAGCCGCTCGGTGCCAATGCGCCGGCCGTGACGCTGCCATCGCAGTCCGCGCATCGCTCGCCGCAGGCGCTGTCGGGGGAGGGGATCGGACTGTCGATCATCAAGCGGCTGTGCGAGCTGCTCGATGCCAGCATCGAACTGGAGACCGCCTCGGGCGAAGGCACGACCTTCCGCGTGACCTTTCCGCGCAGCTACCCGGATCCGAAGAACCCTTAGGGCGATTGAGCTCAGGCCGTTTCGCGGCGCGGCGCGGGTTTTCGCGGCGGCTCGACCGGCTCGACCGGGTCGACCGGATCGGCCATATCGATGGGTACCAGCGGCAGCCCATTGGGCCCTAAGAACTCGGTCAGGGGCCGGCCCCGCCGCGAGTGCGCGGCCACCACTTTGAGCGAGACCAGCGCCGGCACGGCCATGACGATGCCGGCCACGCCCCAGAACCAGCCCGCAAACCACAGTGCCAGGAACACGATCATCGGATTCAGGTCCAGCCGCCGGCCGATGATCAGCGGCTGCACGATCTGGCCCTCGATGGTGGCAAGCGCGAGATAGCTGGCGCCCACCAGTGCCACGTGGCCCAGCCCCGAGAAGGTGACGAAGGCCACGATGAGCAGCAGCAGCAGCATGGTGGCCGAGCCCACATAGGGGATGAAATTCAGCACGCCCGCCACCGCGCCCCAGAGCAGCGGATTGGGCATGTTCAGCAGCGCCATCGCGCCGGCTGTTGCCGCGCCCAGGCCGATGTTGATCATCGCCAGGCCGCCGTAGTAACGGCTGAGTTCGGTGCGCACGGCGGTGATGACGCGCAAGGTGTGGTTGGACTTAAGATCGCTGGCCAGCGCGCTGCTCATACGCGCGAGCATCGGTGGGCCACCGCTGAGCAGGAACAGCATCACCATCAGCACGGTCAGCGAGCTCATGACCACGGTGCGCGTCTGATCGAAAATGATGATGGCGATCGGGGAGCGCCCCGGCTGGGCGGCGGCTTCATTGGCCGGCACCACCATCTGTTCGGGCGCATGTGCCGCGGGCGGCGCGTTACCGGGATCGGCGAGCTGATCGGCGCGGTTGGTCAGCACCTCCACGCGGCTCATGAACTGCGAAATCGGGCGCGCCTTGCGCTCAATGGCCCGCAGCGTCTGCGGCGCCGCGGCCCACCAGTTCTGCGCCGGGGTCCACAGCAGGTTGATGGAGGCTCCGGCCAGCGCCGCGAGCAGCAGCACAACCACGAAGGCCGCGACGCTGCGCGGCAGGCCGATGCGATGCAGCGCTTCGACCGGCCCGGCGAGAATCAACGCCAGCAATCCGGCGAGTGCCACCGGGATGAAGGCGGCATGACCCAAGTACAGCAAGCCCAGGATGGCAACCGCGGCCAGCACGCGCAGCGACATCGAGCCTCGCAGCGCAGGAATATGCGGTCGGACGCCGGTCGGAGTGGGCCTGTCCATGGTTATTTCCGAGACCCGATTATGGTTTCGAGACCGGCGAAATTTTATCGCGAATCACCCATTCGCCGCCGCTCAAACAACGTCCGTCGGCGGCGCATCCGCGCGGGGGATCTGTCCTACAGCGGCGCTTATGTCAGCAGCATGTGCATCGCGCTCGAAGCTGGCCAGCATGGCTTCGGCGCCGCTGCGCTGGCCGGCCAGCCGCAGCAGATCCGCGACCCGCAGCGTCTCAGCCTGCGTGCGCGGGTGAAAGCCCGCATCCAGGCCTAAGCGCTCGCGCGCCAGCTCCACCACGCGGCCATTGTCGTGTCCCAGCAGGCGATGGATATACGCCTGTGCCAGGCGGCTCGCGAGCCGCTGATCCTCGTGGCTCGCCAGGCGCGAGTGGAGCCATTCGTAGGCATCGGCCTGCTGCTGCTCGCCCTCGAGCCGCTCTTCAATGCTCTCCCAGGCGCCGCGCGGGTTGCCGCCGCGCGCCTGCGCGAACAGGCCATCGACGAAGCGGTCACGCTCGGCATCGAGCTGCGCTTGCAGGCGCTGCGCCACGCGCTCGGGCGCATGGATAGCCTCGAGGCCGAGGCTCGCGCGATGTTCGAACAGCGCGCCGCCGATCAGCGCGAACAGGGCCAGCCAGGCATAGACGCCCAGCGCGTACAGCGCCCAGGAGGCCAGCGCCCCGGTGGCTGCAAGCGCCGCGACACCAAAGCCCAGCAGCAGCGCCACGCCGACGATGAGCAGATAGCTCGGCCCCAGCGCGCGCACCACATGCCAGAGCGCCAGCGGATTGATCGCCTGCCAGAAGCTGTCGGCGACCGCGAGCACCGCAACGCAGGCCGGCAATGCCGCCAGCGCCAGTGCCTCGAGCGCAAGGGTGGCGAGCGGTCCGATGTGCGGTGAGAGCACACGGATCACCAGCCAGACCGCGGCGATGATCAGCAGCTGCAGCAGCGGGCGATGCTCGGACACCGGGTTGAGCATCTCGAGCGCGAGCACCGGCGGTTCGTGCGCGCCATGCGCCACGTGTTCGAGCAGTACGTAGCCGTACATGCCGAGCGAGCCGGTGAGCACCAGCAGCATCGGCAGCCCCAAGGTGCCCGCGTAGCCTGCGAAGGCAACGCCCAGGGTCAGCACCGCGATCAGCATCAGCCCCGCGGGTCGAGCCGGCAGCAGCAGGTAACGAAGCAGGCGCGCGTTCATCGCAATCGCCAGCCTAACAGCGGCGTGCTGGCGGCGCGCGGGGTGGTGCCGATATGCTGGTGGATAAAGCTATCGACAGGGTGGTATCAGCATGAGCGGAGAAGCCTTTGGCGCGCCGGGAATCGCCCCCACCTGGTGCTCGAGCGACAAGGACTTCGTCACCACCGGGCTCGGCTCGGGGCGTGTCTGGATCACGATTGGCCACGGCATCATCGATGAGGTGTATTGGCCTTCGACCGGCGAGCCGCAGATTCGCGATTTCAGCTTCTACCTGGTCGGCGAGAAGGGTTTTATCGATCTGAAGCGCGTGCGCCGCTACCGCTTCTCGACCCCGGGGCCGTATCTGCCCACCCCGACCATCACGCACTACGGCGATGACTACGAGTTGACGCTGGAGATCCTGCCGGATACGCGCCGCGATGCGCTGCTGGTGCGATTCAACATCAAGGGCCCCTACCGCCTGGTGGCCGTGCTGGCGCCGCATCTCGGGAGCACCGGTCGTGACAATCGCGCCTGGGTGGAAGACGGGCGCGGCTATGCGCAGCGCGGGGACTTCGCGGTCTGCTTTTCAACCAATGCGCTGTTCCGCCACCTGAGCGCCGGCTACGTCGGGGCTTCGGACGGCTGGCAGGATCTGCACCTGCACGGCGGGCTGACCTTCGATTTTTCGAGCGCCAGTCACGGCACGGTGGCACTGAGCGGTGAGGCGGTGGGCTCGAGCGGCACGATAGGCGTCGCGTTTGCCGAGACGCCCCGCGGTGCGCACACGCTGCTGCGCACGGCGCTGGCCGAAGGGTTCGATGGTCTGCGCCAGGAATTCCTCGACCGCTGGCAGTGGTGGGGCTCGAAACTCAAACTGCCGCGGCCCGATGAGCGCCTCGGTGATGCGGGCCTGCTATCGGCCGCGGTGCTCAAGACCCACGAGGACCGCACCTATCCCGGCGCGATGGTGGCCTCCTTGAGCGTGCCCTGGGGCAACAGCACCGACACGCTCGGCGGCTACCACCTGGTGTGGCCGCGCGATGCCACACTGACGGCCTTTGCGCTGCTGGCCGCCAACCAGGTGATCGAGGCGCGCCACATCCTGGCGCACCTGACGGCAGCGCAGGGCCCCGATGGCCGCTGGCCGCAGAACTATTTTCCCAGCGGGGAAGCGTTCTGGACCGGCGTGCAACTGGAT
>Ga0302181_10000128_pt1 | contig 70642 bp, 69 predicted proteins | sample I_Palsa_E3_3_FD_198786 | JGI IMG/M metagenome (GOLD analysis project Ga0302181, IMG submission 198786) | Peat permafrost microbial communities from Stordalen Mire near Abisko, Sweden - I_Palsa_E3_3 | ecosystem: Environmental > Terrestrial > Soil > Palsa > Peat permafrost | place: Sweden...
CGGTGCGATCGAGATCGCCGATCGTTTCTCCCTCGTAGAGGTTCCCGAGTCAGCCGCCGACGATGTGGTCAGGGCGCTCCGGGGGACGAGCATCAAGGGCCGGAAAGCAACCGTTCGCCGCGAACGCCACCCGGCGCGGTAGTACCAGCCTTCCCCAGCCGGCGACGGCCCGCGCTGAAGTCGCACCGATTTTTGTGTCCGAGGGGGGAGTCGAACCAATTGCACATGCGTTCGCGCTGGCCGCTGAGTTCGCGCTCGGAGAGTCACGATGAGCCGGCGAGCGGACCGGTCGGTCCCGACTGGGCCATATGAGACGCAACAGCAGGTTAGGGCCGACGTGGCCGATGTCTACGAGCATTCTCGGCGATCCGCTGTGCGAGGCGTCTTGGCCGAGGCCAACCTCGCCTATCTGGCTGATGCCTGCGAGCGTGCGGGCGTGAGAGTGGGCGTGTTCGACGCCCGAATTCTCACCTGGCTCGCTAACTGGGAGCCTGAGACGTGCGCCGTGGTCGCTGGACTGATTACCCGTGCGCAAGCCGCCGAGACTTCTGGGACGGCCAAGCGCTCACGACCGTCTCGGTAGTCGCGCGTCAGGATGCATCGCCTGAGGAGGCTATCGCTGGCCGAGGTGCTATACGCGGGCATGGCATGATCTACCAGTTGTAGAGCGTGGCCTGCTTGTTGCCCGGCAGCGGTTCGGGTGGCTCGATCTTGTAACCGAGCTCGCGCAGGACCCTAGCGGCCTCTTCCGGCATGTCGCGAGTGACGGCGGCGGCTTGGCGGCGGCGCCACCGCTCACGGCCGGTCTGGACGCAGTCTCGCCAGCTGGGCTGGCAGTCGAACTTGCACTCGACGATCAGGAACTCGATGAAGTCCTCAAGGCACGGACGGAACCGGGCGCCGCCGACCGGGATGTGAAGTGCTGACATGTCGTGGGGGAAGCGGTGGCCAGCCTTCGACAGCAGGTGAGACAGCGCGCCGCGGTGCGCATGGACCTGGACGTGAGCAGCCGGGGCTGCATACATGTCGCGCCGATAATCGATGCGCAGTACTGGCGTCCTGTCGAGGGTGGCCAGCAGGCCAAACGTCGACTCCTCGACCGCCAGGTACCGTCCGACCGAGTCCAGCTGGCAGGCGAGCCTGAGGTCCAGCGTCGCCAGCTGCTCTCCCTTGACATACAGGGGCAGCCCCTTGCCGCCGCTGGCGCGGATGATGTACCTAGCCTCGCGCCGCAGGATCTCGATCGGTGGTGTAGGCAGCTCCGGCAGTGCTGCAGAAAGGAGCCCGGCCGTCTCTCGGCCGAACTCCTCCGCCTGCTGGTCTAGGTCTCCTGGGGATTCGCTCATTTGTTCCGAAGGAAGTCGATCTCCTTGATCTCCTCCCATACGGTCCACTCGTCACCGATTAGCGATCGTGTCTCGGCCCTTGCGGCGAGATCCTCATACGTCATTCCGAGACCGCTGAGGATTTCCGCGCGGCGTGCCTCCAGCTCTTCGAGGGTCATGTCCTGTACGTGCGGCATGGGGGTCCGCCTCCCTGTGGTGCCGGTGCATCAAACAGTAGGGCAGCCCTCTGTCATTTCCGAGGGAGAGCCGATTACGGGTTGGCGTCGAGCCAGCGCTGCTTCGGGTCATGAGTCGGCGAAGAGGGAGCACCCTGCCGAAGCCGCTACGCCCGTCGTCACGCCTGCCCGCGCCCTGCCCCCGTCGGCAGCGCCCCGGTCTACGGACAACCTAGTGCTGAGGAAACCAGCGCGCTCGGATAATCAACGACGGCAGCAACAGCTTATTGCCATCTGCTAACTACTATATGCTATAGCCTTATCGTCACCAACTGGATCGGACCACAGATCTCCGACTATTCGGCAGCAGTTACCCTCTTGCCTGCGTCATTGGCGAAACACCCCAAATATAAACTTTCTGGGATAGCCTCACCCAGGTCTGGTATCCCGCAAGCCTCAGCAAGTGTCGTTGCATAGGACGTGAGAAGCTTTCCAGTAGTAGTCAGCTCGTCGCGGAGAATCGGCTCCTTTTCCCACAAACGTTCATGCTCAACACGTGATCGGTTGACAGGCCGACCCGCCTCCCAATCCTCTAGTGCTGGATGCCATTGGGTGAGCAGCGGCCGAATTCCGAAATTCAGCAACGCCACGGCCAAAAATCCAAAGTTGTATTGGCCGTCTGGCCTGGGCTCTGCAACAGCTGGGCCGTAATGACGCAGAATAGTCCGCGTCGTTTGGAAGAGCGTGTGTAGGCTGGTCAAGGCTTCTCGCAGAAGCCCATTGTTCAAATTTAAAGGAACTGCAGCCACCCTGGTGACTATCTCAACGTATAGTTCCCAGGCCGCCTTGCGCTCTGCATCATTAGGTTTCCATGTTCCAGAAATCTCAATAAAATGCAAATTTAGCTTGACATCTATTGAACTCGGTGGACGCACTAAGCTCTCCTTCACGCTGTTACGCCAAAAGTGTTTTCACAGCGGAATCTATTTCTGGACCTATGCCATCCTTGACTAGTGCCTCACGAACTTGGCGACGGTTAGGTCTCGAACGGCCATTCTGCGGGCGAACTTCTTGTGCGACGTGCTCTGCCTGCATCGCAAGGACGGTAAGCCTCCGGTGTTCTGGGTCAGCTTCATTATAGAAAGGAATAGGTAGCTTAAATACTAGTTTAGCAAAATCGCGCGGATTATTCTCTCCGCGTGGCTGGAGGTGTCGGATTGTTTGCGTAACCGGTGTAGAGTTAAGAATCGCAGTAAGAAACCGACCTTCTTCCAAGCTAGCTGCAGATCTCCAGTAGAGTTGTTGATCAATTACCGCAGCAGAATCCGTGACCACTGCCGCTGCAAGGTACGTGCCACTCTTGTTGAAGACGACGCGAAGCGTCGCACAGGGCAGCTGTTTTGACAATTTTCCCATATAGTCCAACTGCTCGCCAAAGCTACGACCTACCTTAGACCGATACCGTTCCCATATATTATCAGCATGATGCCACCATGCGGCAAGCCCTTTATACGGGTAAAGATTATTAGCGCTGCCATTGAGGAGTCGCCGGCCATCCCAAGGAATAATTGCTTCAGCTGGGCTAAGGCAACGGAATGGCAGGATCGAGTCTCCGTGGTATAGCGGTTTAACAAACTGTTCCTCAATCGTTTCATGCAGACCAGGCAGCCCCTTCCACGGTGGATTTTCTCTATTACTGCGGCTACTCTTAACCGTCCTGCGTCCTATGCCTGCGCCAAGCGGAGAATCATTATCGGGGTTTACCACAAACAGGAAGCGGGGCACTAGTGACGCTCCTTGATGAAACCCCTTGGCGTACGGGGAGGTTTTCCATGTAGGCTTAAGTAATGGTTCGCTGACAGTTCGAGTAATATGCGCTTCAGCCTCTTCTTTGGACGCGGTTTCGGTCGCAAACCTGCTCGATGACCAGACCTCGGGCTCGAGGGTAAGAGCAACCGCCCCCTCCTCGTTATCTCCTCGACGTCCAAAAACCACACCCACATGCTGAGAAAAGAATTTCGGCTTAACCCCGTGCAGATCCCAAGGGCGGTTAAACCGAGTGACAACGTGATCTGTGTGAGTAGTATAAGCGCCGGTGCGAAAGCCCTCATACTGTCCGAGGGTCAACACACCTCCCGGCATTACGAAGCCAAATCGGCCACCTGCTCTGAGATATTGCTCGATACAACGCACGATGAAAAGGCCTGATAGATCTTGGGTGGGCGCATGACTAGCGCCCGCCCATAGTCTCCGATTGATACTCATAGTTTTAAACGATTGCTGCTGTAGTTCGGTCATATAGCGATATGCGAGCCACGGCGGATTACCGACTAGTACGTCAACACGATTGCCTGGCTGCGCCAGCCAGGCGGGACGGGCAAGATTGCGCACGTAGTAGCCCCAGATATGGTCTCGGCCGGAGTCATGCAACTTGCACATGTTCTCAAATGTACGTTGAAGGACGTGCTGGTCTTCGCTGCGGATGGAGAAGCTTTCAAAGACTTGATCAAGAGATGGCTTTGGATCGTCAACGCCGCGGCTAGCTGCTTTATCAGCAAGTTCACTCACAAGTGCATCAAAGTGTTCGCTATCAGCGACTACCGCATTAGGGAACTTGAGGTGATCATCAAAATCCTCGTCGTCTATAAAATTAGGATCGTTGATGAACAGCTGATAGTCATCGTCGGTAGGAATATTAAGCGCTTCATTCGACCAAAGCGTTTGCTCGCTGCCCCACTTCAACGAGTCACCAAGATAGACTGGGACGGTGAACGCCGGATGTTGATTGGATCTTAGGCGCTCCATTCCAATCGCGAGAAGGTATGTTACACGAGCCAGCGTGACAGCAACCGGGTGAACGTCGATACCAAGAACGTGTGTAACAAGACCGCGCAGTGCTTCTACCGTCGGTGTCGCTGCCTTGTCGGCGGCATCAAGGTAACGGCGGACAGCATAGAATAGGAAGGTTCCGCTTCCACAGCTAGCATCTAGTACACGTTGGTGAAGTGGTTCGGTCACGCATTCGGTAACAATATAATCAGCTAGCCAATCGGGAGTATAATGTTCTCCGAGTTGCTTTCGCGTTTCTTTTTTAATTATTGAATTATACAGTGACTTCAGGACGTCGTGCTTAACGTCGTTCCAGGCAAATCGGGTGAGCCGTCGAGCCAGAAGTTTGATAAATTGTTCACCTCCTGGCACGTCGACAATCCAGTCAAAGAAGTCGGTCTCAATGACTCCAGTGATCTGAGACCTAGAGAATGCACTGCCCGCCATGATGCTGCCGGCGCTAACTTGCGGGCTTTCAGGTTTATAACGCATAACAGCATGGCCGATCACTTTTGCAATAGCCACCAGAAGCGTGTGATTAACGAATAGCAAATCTTCGTCTATAAAGTGTGTGCCAGAGGCGGTCGTCAAAAGGCGAGCCCACATCGCACGCTTTATGAGTACGTGCGGAAGCTGGTGGTATTTTTTGTAAAGGGCATGTAGTTCTGCCGAGTCCAAGGCGTAACCTGGACTGTCGGCCCCTAGTCTGCCGACAATTTCATGGGGATCAGGGCTAATATCTTTGCCGGTGCCAAATGCAGATTCGAGCCAAGTAAGCAGCGCATCTGTGTTAGCGCCGGATGGATCGGCGGTAAACGAGCTGAGTTTCTTCAATTGTCCATCGATGGTTAGGTAAAGATTCCACCTGAGGCCATCGGTAGCTATGCCGGCGTAACGCTCGCCCGTTTGTTCTCTGCGAATGGCTAGGTATGAATTCAATTGATGTTCAGCAGACCTGAGTGCGCCGGGTGCGCTTAGATCTCGTTCAACCTCAATTACAGTAGATCCTGTTTCGATGTCGATTCGGTTCGATCGATCCGGATACACCGTGTGACTGTATCCGATGTCCTGCGGCTCCAATCTGAGACCGCCGATGAAAAGCAATTGCTTAATATCAGCATGAATCATTGACTGGTCGCCATACTGGGGTCTTTGTGTAAGCCGCCGCAAAATATCACACCGTAGCTTGTCGGCGGTGGACGCGGATAGAGGGGCCTGATCCGGTAGCTTGTCAGTTAGAGGTTTAAGGGAATAGCTATTTCCGACTCGGCCTTGAGTAAGAAACCGAACCAGTTCGGACATTCCAACTGGCGTGTAGTCGGAGATAATATAGTGCGTTGTTGAGTTCGGGCCCATCCAAAGGGGGACATCTGTGACGGAGCATCCGGGCAGAACTATTGGAATATAGCGCTGCAATGCCTCGTATGGACGGCCGTAGACGTCATTTCTTATTAGAGAAGCTTCCCACTGTACGCCAAGACCTTCCCCCGGTGGCGCTCGCCCTTCAGCTCGGCGCTTATATTCTGGGGAGGCTATCATTAACACAAAGTTGGCCGCCATAAATTCTCTTAGCATCCATAGCGGCCAGTCCTGACGTTGCGCCGCGGCCGGCAGGTCCAGTCGCGCGTCGATTCCTCGCAGGCGTAAGGCGTCGCAGAAGGCTCGAACCCTATGTTCGTGCGTAGCATTGTCATGGGCGTATGAGATAAAGACCCTCACGTTTGCCTGAGAGTGCACGACTCGGGACATCGACGCGATCGCCTTCCCTGGCAGTTGTCTGATGGATCTGATCATTACTAGCAACCAACAGTTGGGTTGACTTGTCAAGAGGGTCGAGCGGCAGGGCTCCGGCGTGTTCCGGACTTACCCAGGTTTATGCAGTTTGCGATGGTGGGGCGGTATTGCGCAGGTTGTAGACACGGGCACGCCACGTGATCATGTAGGTCTCTGAGGTCTACGTGAACGAGGTGTGGCGTGCCCGCAGTGGCATTGTCGCGCGCGGCTGCGCGCGTGGCCGAGTCCGGTCCTGACGGCGAGAATCTGGCCGCCAGTACGTGGCAGCGGCTGGAGGCGCTGCCGGACCCGCGCTCACCGCAAGGACGGATCTACCCGCTGGCCTGCCTGATCGCGGTCGCGGTCTGCGCGTTCACGGCCGCCGGGAACGACCGGTTCACCGCCGTCGGACAGTGGATCAAACGGGCGAGCCAGGAAGACCTGGCCCGCCTGCGCGCTCCGTGGGACCCGATTGCCGGCCGGTACCGGTCACCGGATGAGAAAACGATCCGGGTGGTCCTGGACCGGCTCGGCCCGCGAGCCCTGACCCGGGCCCTGCTCGGGCCGCGCCCGCGCGGTCGCCCGCGCCCCGGTGGGGGAAAGGCCGCCGCGACCACACCACTCCCGCCGAAGCCCTCCACCCCTCCACGGCCTCGATTAGACAGAAATGGGACATTCACAGAACACGCCGGAGCCCTGGGTCGAGCGGCGCACATAGTCAAGTCGCTCAGACGTGCTGCCCGGATATGCCGCGCGAGGATCAGGCGATGGAAGAGCGAAGGGTCGTTTAGATCAACGCCGGGATCATGTTTGTAGTGGTGGCCAACCTGCCGAAAGCTAGCTGCCACTGGGGTTGGGGCAGGCACCAACAAGCCAAGGGCAGGCGCAACGAGTGCCGTTGGTCATGCGAGTGGCTTGGAGAGGGACCAGACGCGCGAGAAGCTTTCGATGTACGAGGTAGCCATGTCGCTGCCGTCGATCTTGTGCAGATGGAAAGTAGGAGCTTGAGCGGCCGAGGTGCCGTAGGTGTGCTGGTTGACGAGAAGTTGGCCGTCGGCTCGGTAGATGGAGTTATACAGGACGGCGGTATGGAGCCGTAGCTCAACGTTGGGTACCGCGTATAGCGGACGGTAGAGCGCCAAAGCGTTGCGCACCTTGGCGGCCATGGCGTAGCCGATGCCTTCCTCGGCACCGCGCTCGGCTACGTGAGGACTGTCTGGATCGCCAAGGACGATACGGACCTTGACACCTTGGCGCCCCTTGTCGGCGAGGAGGTGGAGGAGTCCGGCGTCTTCGGCGAGAAAAAGGGCGCTGTAGGCGAGGATGCCGATCTCGTGTTCGGCGGAGGAGAAGAACCGGACCCAGGTCTCGCGCGGGATGGCCCAGCGGTGCGGGTAAACGGTCTTCAGTTCGTCCGGGCGCGTCCGCGGAGCTAATGGGCCGCTGGCCTCTGGCCATAGGTCGGCCTCGTTGGTGCTGAGGAGTGCGGCGAGGGCAGTTCGGTTGGCCGGGTATGGCACGCGGCCTTCAATCCATCGCCTTACCGTCTTGGGATCGACGTCCAGGCGGGCAGCGATGTCATCCTCGCGCAGTCGGGCGCGGAGCAATGCCTGGCGCAGGTTCTCGTTCATGTGGCTGCCTCCCAGGGCGCGGACACCCCGACGCTACACGAAGACGTCCCTAGAAGTCCCTCGGTGGGGTACAGAAGTTCCCGCCGTCGCGCGAGGCTCGTAGGCCTCAAGCAGGCCAACGCGCGCGGCCGATGCTTCGGTGACGGGTCGTGCATCTACCAGAGGACAAGCTCATGAGTGTGGCCGACGCCGAACAGCTAGAGGCTGCGACCGAGCGGCTGCGGGATCTGGCTGCTCACCTGGATCAGCGCGGTTTCAGCGCACAACTGCTCGCGACGAACGGAAAGCTGCGGATGTGGGTACAGAACCGAGCTATCTCCCATCTATCCGACGCGGTATATGCAGCTCCGGCTGATGACGGCTCATGGTGGCTGTGGTGGTCGTGGGCGGACCAGCTCGCGCCTATTGATGAAGTCGAGTCGGCTGCGGTCAAGATCGCCTATGTGCTGACACCCGCATGAGCGGCGGCAGCCAGCCTCACGGCCACCTCTGCCGTCGGCAGAGGTGGCCGTGGCGGTTCCGCGTGGCTGGTGAATGCTCCAGGCCAACGGAGCCTGCGAGGCTTAGTCCGCGGGGTTGCCTGGGATCGAGACGTCCCCAGACGGCACGCTGTGTCCTCGCATGTCAGAACGGCTCCGCCTAGCGTTTGTGGCATGAGCCAAGCTGCCTGGGCCGAAGAGTTCGCCCGCATCCTCCTTCGGGTTCCGCTGCCGCGACGGTGGATGCACAGCCAGGGTGTCGCCGCTCAGGCCCGGAGCCTAGCTCCGGTTCTGGGCGAAGACGCTGATCTGCTCGAAGCCGCCGCCTGGCTGCACGACATCGGCTACTCGCCCAAGCTCACCGGGACCGGCTTTCACCCGCTGGACGGTGCCCGCTACCTGCGCGATGTCCAGCACGCCAGGCCGGTCCTATGCCGGCTCGTCGCCAACCACACAGGGGCCCTGATCGAGGCGGAAGAACGCGGTCTGGCCGGCCCGCTCGCGGCGGAGTTCCCGGCCGCCGATCTGCTTCTTTCTGACGCGCTGACGTTCTGCGATTTGACGACCGGCCCGGACGGTCAGACGCTATCGGTCGAGGAGCGACTCGCTGACATACGTGCTCGGTACGGTCCCGGCCACGTCGTCAGCCGGGCCATCGCACGCTCATCGGGCCAGCTCAGGGACGCTGTGACCGCTATCCGCGACTACGCCGACGCTGAGTTGTGCTGTACCGCCTCAGCAAGCGGCTACTGAAGGCGCGGCCGGCCGGGAGAATCCAGGAAGTCGCGGACGCGCAGGCTCATGGACCGGTCCATCGTGTAGCCCCGGACCTCGGATCGGTTCACCCAGCGGACCTCGGATGACTCATCACTGGGCGCCGGCTCGCCGCCTACCGGCCGGGCCGTCAGGACGATGGAGAACTCCTGACGGGCCTCTCCATTGCTCGTGTAAAGGATCACGTGCTTGGGGTCGGTGTAGATACCCACCAAGCCGATGACCTCGCAGTCAATCCCGGATTCCTCTTTGGTCTCGCGGACCGCGGCTTGGGTCATGGATTCGCCGAGGTCGATGGCGCCGCCGGGGACGGCCCAGTTGTCGTTGTCGGAGCGGCGGATGAGCAGGATTTGGTCCTGGTCGTTGACGACGACGACGTTGACCGAGGGGACCATACTGTTGGCTTTGGGTGCGGCCGGGTCGTCGTGGTAGTCGATCCTGCGGCCCATCAGGCTCCCTCGTACGGCCGGGCGCCGTCCCAGACGCGATCGAAGCTCTCGATGTAGGTGCTGGCCATGTCCCCGCCGGCGATCTTGCGCAGGTGGAACACCGGCGCGTTGTTGGCCATGGTCCCGTAGATGTGGGTGTTGACCAGGAGTTGGTCGTCGGCGCGGTAGATCGAGTTATACAAGATCGTGCTGTGCAGCCGGATCTCGGCACCCGCGGACGTTAGCGGCCGGTACAAGACGATCGCGTTCCGCACCTTGGCAGGCATCGCATCATCGATGCCCTCAGCCGTCCCGCGTTCGGCTACGTGTGGGCTATCCGGGTCGCCGAGCAGGAGGCGGACCCGCACCCCAGCCCGTGCCTTATCGCTGATCATCTTTTTCAGCCCGGCGTCCTCGCCGAGGAACATGCCGGAGTAGATCAGCACGCCGATCTCCCGTTCGGCTTGCTCGAACAGCCGTCCCCAGATCTCGCGGGGGACGGCCCACCGGTGTGGATAGACCGAGACGATCTCGCTCTCAGACGCCGCCGCGATCTCGTCCTTGTCTCGGGCATCGGGCCAGAGGTAGGTCTCATCGACCCCGAAGTGCGCGGCGACGGCATAACGGTGGCGGCGGTAGGGCGTCCGCCCCTGGACGATCCAGCGTTCGATCGTCTTGGCATCCACGCCCATGGCTTCGGCGAGCTTGGCCGGGGTGGTGCCCCGTTCCAGCAGAAGCGCGCGCAGCCGCTCGTTCGGCATTCCCAACCTGTCGCCCATGGGACGTCAAAGGACGGCATCACCTTAGTGGGGACGTCCTATCGCGTCTAGCGCCCGTCCTGCTACGCGGTGCCTACGTCCTGGTCACCAGGCGCACTCTTCCGGTATGCGAATCGATCCACCCCACTCCCGCCCCTCAGCAAGTGGAAGGAACGAGCATGCACCCTCACCTGATTGCCCTCCTCGCCGACCAGCGGCGCCATTCCTGTCCCTGTGGTGCCTACACCGGCCGGCCCGGGTCGCTGTGCCGCAAGTGCCGCCACACCGCCCTGTGGCTGCGGCACACCCGGCACGCCAAGCACGCCGACCGGGCCGCCCGGCGGTTGGCCCGCAATGGTGCCGGGCAGACCACCGCACTCGCCGCCTTCGTGCTGTTCTTGCGAGGGGTGCGGCCATGAACGAATACACCGCGGCCGGACAGCCGATCACTGACACGCGCCAGGCCCGGCGCGCAGCCAAGGACGCCGGAGCAATCGTCGTAAACGTCGGCCTGAAAAACCGCCATCACTTCGCGCGCCTTTGGCCCGTGCCCAAGGACAGCAACGCTCAGGCCGGGTTCCTGCTCGCCATGCTGCCCCTGCGACTGCTGGCCCTCGGCACGCTGTGGGCCACGTCCACCCCGCGCCGCCTAGCCGTGCCCCTGGTGCTAGCGGCCGGTATCGCGGTCTGGCTGCTCCTCGGCAGGAACGGCCACGTCCTGCACTGGCCGCACTTCCTCGCGGGCGGGCGGTGACCATGTGACCATTTCGATCTCGCTGGCTGTCCTACTCGTAGCCGTCGTGTGGTGCCTGTGGAAGTACGCCGGGCTCAAGGCCTGGCACGCCGCCGTGTGCATCCTGCTCGGCTACTACCTCGGCGCCACCTCCTTCGGTCCCTTCCTGCACCAAGCAGGGACCGGCCTCGCCCAGCTCATCTCCGGCTTGCACCTCTGACCAGGAGGAACCGATGTCCCTGCTGCTCATCGGCATCATGCTCGGCGCCGCACTCGCCGCCCTCGGCATTCTGCTCCTGGCCATCATGATCGGCATCCACCGCCAAGAACGCGCCGCCTCCCTCGGCCACCGGCCCGCCAGCCTCAGCGCCGCCCTGGCCCGCCGCATCCTCGGCCTGCACGCCCCCGATCCCTACGACCCAGCCACCCACCACACCGAAAACACCCGTCCGAAGGAGACTCGCCGATGACCGCCACCGGCCCCACCACTAGCCAGCTACCTGCCCCCGAGCCAAAGGAGAGCGCCCCTTGCCCATAACCGGAACCCCGCACATCCCGCCCACGCTCATCGACCTCGACGTCATCCGCGCCCACTACCGCGACGCCGAGACCACCCGCACCCTCGCCACCCTCTGGATCGCCGCAGCCGACATCCCCGTGCTGCTTGCCGAAGTCGGCCGACTGCATTCGCTTCTGATCCTGGCTCGTATCCGCCACGCCGATCTGACTGCCGCCGCGGGCGCTGGAGTCGCCGCCGAACGAGACGGCGAGAACGACCCCCTGTGGTACATCCGCGACGAACTGGCCACCAACGGCAAACTCCCGCCCCGCTGGCTCAGCGCCCGTGACCTTCTCTATCCCGACGGCCCCGCCGACGGGGAAGAGGGGCCCCGATGACCAGTTCCCGGCAGTTGCGCCGCCAGGCCCGCAAGCTCCATCGCAGCGGCATCCAGCCCATCGTGCTTATCGGCGGCAACGGAGACGGTCCGCAGTTTGACGACCTGGCGCTGCTGCGGATCATCTGGCGATACCGCTCTGAGCTGGCGCCCATCTTCCTCGGCAGTGCGCTGTTCTTCACTGCCTGGCGGCTGCACTCCGCCGGCTCCCACTGGTGGGAGATCGTGCTCAGCGTCGCTGCTGTCACGGCCTGGGCAGTGGCTGCCTTCGGTACTCGTATCGGCCTCACGACACGGATCGAGCGCGTGTATGCGGCGGCGGTCATCCTGGTCGCTGGCGGCTGGCTTAGCGCGGCAACTGCGGTCGGCCCGGGGACGGCACCGCTGCCGCAGATCCTCATCTTCGGCGGCTCGCTGACCTCGGTCCCGTGGTGGACACATCGGCGCCGGCGGGCCAAGGTTCGCATCGAGCGCAAGCTCGAAGCGTGGCCCGATATCGCCAAGGCCGTCGGACTGGTTGGCTCACGGGTCATGTCCGCCGCGGTCGATGTGTGGGGCTGGCGCGCCCGCATCCGGCTGGCCCGCGGCCAGACCATCACGGACGTCATCGCCAGGATTCCGGCGCTTGAATCGGCGCTCGGTACCTTCCGTGGCGCGGTCCGCGTTTATCCGACGACGGATGACCTGGCCAACCGGTGCGAGCTACGGGTCCTGGAGATCGACCCGCACGCCGACGCGATCCCATGGCCCGGGCCCTCGGTCTCCTCAATCACCGAACCCATCGAGTTGGGACCGTTCGAGGACGCTGCCCCGTGTCGGGTGCTGTTTCTGCGACGGCATGGCCTATTCGGCGGGGGCACCGGGTCGGGAAAGAGCGGTGGCCTGAATGTCCTGATGGGAAACCTGTCCGCCTGCTGTGACGTGGTGATCTGGGCCATCGACCTCAAGCGCGGCATCGAACTCGGCCCATGGGCGCCGTGCATTGACCGGCTTGCCGTCACACCGGCCCAGGCTCGGGCGCTCTTGCGGGATGCGGTCGCCATTCTCGAGGCGCGCGCCGCCGAGCTGGCCGCCGAGGGACGGCGAACCTGGGAACCTTCACCGGAATGGCCTGCCCTGGTGATCGTCATCGATGAGTACGCCGAGCTGGCCGAGGACGCCGCTGAGGCGATGGCGGACGCGGATTCGGTGGCGCGGCTCGGCCGCGCGGTCGCGGTGAGCATCATCGCAGCGACCCAGCGGCCTACCCAGAAGGCCATGGGCCAGGGCGCGGTCCGCTCTCAGATGGACATTCGGATCTCTTTCCGGGTCCGGGAACGCAAGGACGTTGACCTGATCATGGGCCAGGGCATGCTCGCCGCCGGCTGGCACGCCCACACACTCGATGCTCCCGGCAAGTTCCTCGTCTCCGCCGCCGAGCACCGTACACCGCGCCGGGCGCGTGCTTACCTGCTCACCGACCAGGCCGTCAGTGACGCCGCGAGCCGGCACGCGGAGCTGCGCCCGGAACTGGACGAGGTATCGCACCGCGCCCTCGCGGAGGCCAAGCCCGCGGAGGACCAGACGCCGCCCAGCACGCCGCCCGGCGGGCTGGGACACCCAGATGCGGAAGCGGATAGCGAGGCCGGTACCGGCGGCCAGGGAATCGACCCAGAGGTCATCTTGTGGGCTGCCCTCTCGCTGGCACCAGACGAAGGGATCTCTGTCCCTGACCTGATGACAGAAACGGGCATGAGCCGGCGGTGGATCTACTACCGGCTCAGAGGTCTGGCTTCAGCTGGGCGAGCCGTCCAGACCACGCGAGGGCAGTGGCGGGCCGTCAGCCCTGGCGGTGACGATGAGTAGCTTCCGGAGCTTGTGCACGTGCACGGCGTCGCGCGCGTCTGCACGTAAGGCGCCCACTGATTCCGTGCACATGCACATGCGCGGCTCACACCCAGTAACCATCACCAGTCCGCACGGCCCTACAGCAACTGCTCCCGGGTCAGGGGAGCGCCCATGAACCAAGCGCCCTTCTGGACTGATTCGATCAGTGCCCTTTATGTCGGGGACGCGCGCGATGTGCTGTCAGGTATGCCAAGCGGCTCCGCAAACTGCCTCGTCACCAGCCCGCCCTACTGGGGCAAACGCGACTATGGAGTAGTCGGCCAGTACGGGAACGAACCTGACCCGGCCGCCTACGTCGAGACGCTCCGCGAGACGTTCACCGAAGCACGCCGTGTCCTGGCCGACGACGGGACGTGCTGGCTCAACCTCGGCGACTCCTACTCGGCAGGCGGGGGAACAGCCAACGGCCTGCATGGCTACCTCGGCCCGCACCTGACCACCCGCCGGGTTGTGGGCATGCGGACAAAGAACCTGCTCGGCATGCCGTGGCGCGTTGCCTTCGCGCTCCAGGACGACGGCTGGATCTTGCGCAACGCGATCGTCTGGCACAAGCCCAACGCCATGCCCGAATCGGTCCGCGACCGGCTCAACTGCCGCCATGAACTGATCTTCCTGCTCGTCAAGCAGCCGTCCTACTGGTTCGACCTCGACCCCATCCGCATCCCGCGTACGAGCGCGATGCAAGCCCGGACACGCGCAACGCGCAACAACGCCCGTAGCCGTCCGGGCCGCGCTCCCCGGGGCGAGACCCGGCCGCCCAAATACGGGCCACATGCCCGTGCGGTTGTCGCTGGGAGGCGCTACGGGAACCTACAGCGTGCCCGCAGTCATCGCGCCATGCATCCGCGTGGGCGGAACCCCGGGGACGTCTGGGCGATCCCCACGCGCCCTTACCGGGGCCCGCACTTTGCCGCCTACCCCATCGCTCTCCCGCTGCGCTGCATCGCGGCCGGATGCAAACCAGGCGGCGTGGTGCTCGACATGTTCACCGGGACCGGCACGACCGGTTTGGCCGCCATCCAGCTCGGCCGGCGCTTCACCGGGATCGAACTATCCCCGGAGTTCGCCAGGCTCGCAGCGGATCGGCTGCGGGACGCGACGCTGTCCGGTGGGGACGGCCGGGCATGACCGCCCGAAAAGAAAGGGCCTGTTCAGGGCCTCCCAAGTCGCGGACGCGGCCGTACGATAACAGGCCCGGAACAGGCCTAAAGCGGGCGCCGGACCGCAAACCGGGCGGAGATCAGATCCGTGTCCTCCTGCCGTCAGAACCGCCCCGGCTCACCCCCGGGGCGGCCAGGGCGCTGCTGCGGATTCTGGTCAAGGCTTACGCCCGCCTTGAAGACCATGACGAGCGAACGGGAGGCAGCAAGTGATCAGGTTCGCGTTCTACGGCCGGGTGTCGACCGAGGATCAGCAGGATCCTAAGTCCTCACGTGGCTGGCAGCTCACCCGCTCCCGCACACTCATCGAGCCCCGCGGCGGCCAGATCGTCGCGGAGTACTTCGACGTCGATAAGTCGCGGTCGATCCCCTGGCAGCGGCGCCCGTACGCGACGGCGCTGCTCGCCGAGCTGAAGAATCCCGGCCGCGGCTTCGACGCCGTGGTGATCGGGGAGCCGCACCGGGCGTTCTACGGCAACCAGTACGGGCTGACGTTCCCGCTGTTTGAGCACTACGGCGTGCCGTTGTGGGTCCCCGAGGTTGGTGGTCCCATCGACCCCGGCAATGAGGCCCACGACCTGGTCATGTCGGTGTTTGGCGGCATGAGCAAGGGCGAGCGGAACCGGATCAAAATCCGTGTCCGAACCGCGATGGCCTCGCAAGCCCATATCGAGGGCCGGTTCCTCGGCGGCCGGCCGCCGTACGGGTACCGCATCGTGGACGCCGGTCCGCATCCCAATCCGGCCAAGGCGGCAGACGGCAAGCGGCTGCACCGGCTGGACACCGACCCCGCGACATCCGGGGTGGTGCGGGAGATCTTCGACCGGTTCATCGGCGGCCAGGGCATCTACGCTATCGCGGAGGAACTAACTCGTGCGGGTATCGCGTGCCCGTCCGCGCATGATGCCGCGCGGAACAAGCACCGGTCCGGGATCGCCTGGTCCAAGGGTGCGGTCCGGGTCATCCTGACCAATCCCCGTTACACCGGCCGTCAGGTGTGGAACCGCCAGCGCACCGACGAAGTACTGCTCGACGTCGACAACGTCGCGCTCGGCCACGCCGCCCGGATGCGATGGAACCCCTCGGACAAGTGGATCACGTCCGAGCGAGACGTCCACCCGGCCATCATCACCACGGAACAGTTCGAGCAAGCACAGACGATCCTGGCCGGGCGCGGCAGCCGCACCGCCCACAAGCCGCATCGCCGCCCGCGCGCCTACGCGCTGCGAGGCGTGCTGCTGTGCGGGCTGTGTGACCGGCGGATGACCGGCAACTGGAACAACGAACAGGCCTACTACCGGTGCCGGTTCCCCGCCGAATACGCGCTGGCCAACCGTGTCGATCACCCGAAGACGGTCTACCTGCGTGAGGCGGACGTGCTGGGCCAGGTGGACAACTGGCTCGGCAACAAGTTCGCCCCGGCGAGCCTGGATGCGACACTGGCCGAACTCGCCGAACAAGCCGCCTCCACCACCCAGGACACCAGCGCCCAGGCCGAGGCGGCCCGGGCTCGGATCGCTGATTGCGACCGCAAGATTGCCCAGTACCGGGCGAGCCTGGATGCCGGGGGTGACCCCGTGGTGATCGGTCCCTGGATCGCCGAGATCCAGGCCAAGCGAGTAGCCGCCCAGGTCGAGATCGGCAAGACGAGCGGCCAAGGCCGGATGAGCGAGGATGCGATAGCGGTCATCGTCAGCGCGCTCGGCGACCTGACGCGGATCGTCCGTGATGCCGACCCCGCCGACAAAGCCGAGATCTACACCCAACTGGGCCTGACGCTCAAGTACCGGCCCCAGAAACGACTAGTGGAGGCCACGGTTCGACCGGGCCCCCACATGTGCAAAGGGTTCGTGTCCGAGGGGGGACTTGAACACACGTTCACGGGAAATTTCCCCGATTGGGGAAATCATGACGTCAGAATAGCGGGGGCACTCCCGTTCGCGTCAAGCCTGTTCCGCCACGATTCGACCAGATGCTCCGGGGCCTATTGACATTTCAGCGAGGCTTCGTAGTCGCCGCCCAGGGGCACGCGCGTCAGTAATGTAGGCTCCTCGGAGCCTTGGCTGGTAGGGCGCCTGCTGCGGTTGCTGGTCACAGCCAGATGCGAAACACGCTGGTCGGAGCCGCTGCCGCCGGGCGCACCGTGGTTGTGCGAGGGGCGCCACCAGCGGCCTGACGGCATGCCTCTTGAGGAGAGAAGCCCGTCTGGCGCGCTTCGCGCAACCAGACTGATGCGGCCCGACCAGCCGGATCCCCAAGATGATCTTGACTATCTACACATCTGTCGCACACCCCCGCCCCGGGGTGTGCGACAGATATGTAGGGCCGGCTGCGCCTCTGCTGTTACAGGGATTGAATTGCTGAGGTCTGTGTCTGCCTGATCACAGTCGGCGTGCCTGCGTGATCCTGGGGGGCGGCCGGTCTATGCCGGGATGTATGAGATATGCCGATGGTGGTGGCCTGACCGCTGCGGGGAGGGCGCGGCGGGAGCGGGTGCGGCTGGCGGCCGCAGCGATGTACAAGCAGGATTTGAAGCCGGTGCAGGTGGCCTATGAGCTGCGGGTGAGCACGAAGTCCGCGTATCAGTGGCGGCGCCGTTGGCGGGCCGGGGGCACGGCGTCGCTGGTCTCGAAGGGGCCGGGCGGGGCGGTGTGCCGGCTGGGCCCGGCGCAGCTGGCCCGGCTGCGGGCGGCGCTGGAGCAGGGCCCGGCCGGCTGGGGCTGGGATGAGGATCAGCGGTGGACGCTGGAGCGGGTGACCTCGCTGATCGGGCGGCTGTTCCATGTGCGCTACACGCTGCGCGGCACCTGTTATCTGCTGCACCGGATCGGGTACACCCCGCAGGTTCCCGCGCATCGGGCCGTGGAGCGGGACGAGGCCGCGATCGCGACCTGGCGGGATGTGACCTGGGTGAAGCTTCGAGGCTAGCGGCGGCGACCGGGGCGTATCTGTGCTTCGAGGACGAGGCCGGGCAGTCCCTGCGGCCGCCGAAGGCCCGCACCTGGGCCCGCCGCGGCCATACCCCGGTGGCCGTAGTGTCCGGGAAAGGCTCCGGGCGGGTCTCGGTGGCGGGCATGACCTGCTACCGGCCCGGTGCCCGCAGCCGGTTTTTCTACCGGGCCCGCATCCACACCGGGCGCAAGGGCGAACGCCGCTCCCTGTCCGAAGCCGACTACGCCGGCCTGGTCACCGCCGCGCACACCCAGCTTCATGCCCCGGTCATCTTGTGCTGGGGCAACTTGAACACGCACGTCAGCGGCGTGATGCGCGCCTTCACCGGGGCGCACCAGGACTGGCTGACCGTCGTCCAGCTGCCGGCCTACGCCCCGGACCTGAACCCGGTCGAGGGTGCCTGGTCAAACATGAAGAACAGCCTGGGCAACCTCGGATGCTGCAGCACGCCGCACCGGCTGGCCGCGATCATGAAGAACCGGCTCAAGCGCATCCAGTACCGGCCCGCCCTCATCGACGGATTCCTCGCCCAGACCGGCCTCAGCCTCGAACCCGAACCGCCGTAGACCCAGACCCCGGCCTTTCAACCTCTGTAGCGGGCTTCTCCTGGTTGTACATGCTGCAACCCAGATTCGGAACATGCTGGTCAGCGCCGCGCAAGCGAGCTCTCCCGTTCAGGAGCAGGCCATCTGTTGCACGATGCACTACCAGACAGATGCGATCTGACCAGCGGCATCGTAAAGTTGATCTTGGTTACCTGCAAAATTTGACGTGCACCTCCGCGACGCAACATTGCTAAGGGGCGGTTCTGTCAGTGTCTGCTGGCAGAATTGTGCTCATGAACTCGCCTTACAGCGTGAGCAGCTCGCCGCGCCCTGATGTAGGGCACGCCTGCTCGTGCTGCCTGCGGCCCTGGAGCGAATGCTTTCCGGACAACGCCGGGTTCGACGGCCGGAACCGCCAACGGACATGTCCGCCGTGCCACGAGCATGGCTCCAACTCGCTGGAAGCCAGCCGTGACCACGCTGAGCTGTGGAGGACGCTGGCCCGCTCCCGGCAGTTGGAACGCGACGCCAGAGAGGCCCAGCTCAAGAACCGGATAGCCCAGCTAGAGCAAGAGCTCCGCGATCGGCCAACGCAGACCATCGAGCGCTGGGTTGACCTCGACAAGCTTGAAGAGGCCCAGGAAGAGGCCGACCGTGCCTTCCGTTCGCGCGAGAACGCCTGGCAGGCGCTGTGCATGGTACGGCTACTCCATCGGGAAGGACAGCCTGGCCAGTGCCGCTGCGGGCTGCGCCTCGACCGCTGCAAGACCGCGCAGATTGTGGATCACTATCCCGCGCTGGAGAAATGGGAGAAAGAGCAGGTGCTTCGGCTGCGGCGAGGGCTGAGTCACAACCTGCCAAAAGGCCACCCGGCTATTCTCGATCGCCGCTGGGAACCGTGAGGCCGATGAATCAGTGGCTTACCTTGCTTCAAGGTGCTCTGGCTGGCGGCGCAATAGGGGCATTTGTTAGCCCGGTTATTGCACAGCGCTCGGAGAGGCGGACAGCACGTGCGAAGGCGCGCGAGAAGCTCGCCGAGGCTGAAAACGCCAGGCGTGCCCCGCTGCGGCCTTGCCCGAGGTCCTGATCCAGCTTCGTACAGCAGCGATGATAGCCGGCGCTCCCCGTTCGGTCGTGGAGAAATATGTATCTGTTTCCCAGAATTATCGAAAGCTCGGCCTGGATCAGAATACAGGAAAGACTGCTCGGCTTGATCGTTCAAGGCCGCAGAACTGGTCCGGCTTTCTCAACATGGACGCAGTTATGGCGGCCAGCGTGCTTAGCAAGGTCCTATGGCATCCGTGGGCCGGGCGCGTACTGGTCAGAGCAAGGCTCCGGCTAAAGCTGTGGATGTGGCGACGGCGCACGATGTGGATAATGGTACAGGGCACTATTCTCGACGCCCACAAGACGGGCAGGCTACCGTCTGACGATGGCGTAGTCCTCTTCCATTACTGTGACGAACATCTACCCCGCTACCTGCGTAGGGTCATATCATTGCAGGTGAGCCTGAAGCGCGGTCGTAGACGTGGACAATTGGCCAGTAAGACGAACGCACCCCGCCTCGTCGAATTCTCCGGATTCAGCAGATGAGCTAAGTGCAGCCTAATCGGCATCCCTGTCGCGCATGCCTGGGTAGCTGCGCTATAGAGAGGGTCCCTCACCCGGAAATGGCGGAAGGTAACCCCGGCGCTTCATCTCATCGATGATCCAGCGTTCGCGGTCGGTTAGCTCGACCAGATATCGCAGGAGATCTGCCGCATGCTCTGCGTCGGCTTCGTCATTCTCGTACAGCTCGCCATCATGGCGCGGACCTTGTCCCGAATGCTGTAGAGAACATCGCGTTGCCTGAGGGTCATCGCCCATCCGCGCGTCAAGCGTCGCAAGGAGTTCGCCGTAGCCTTCCGCAATCTCGGCGCCCGCGTTCCGCGGCCGCCTCCTCGTAGCGAGCGAACTGCTCCATTTCGGGCTCTGGCTCGCTCGATCTGAATTCGCAGGAGCGGCAATAGAGCGAGGAGTGTGCTTGTGTCTGCCGCACGGTATAGCTTCTCAGTGTCCTGATCGAGTGCCATGGCGCCAAGCATGGCGGTGCTGACATGCGCGGGCTAGCTTGGGAAGCAAGTGTCTCTCACTTGCTAGATTGCCTTGGCGAGTAGGGCCAGTCCTCCAGTTAGCTTAGCCGCGCCGCTTGGCATGTCTGCGCCGCCGAGTGCTCATCGTGTAGAATCTGCAGTAGCGACGGCCGAAACGGCCTTTCGCAGCACGGGCCGCAACGGCCCACCGGCTGGCGCAGTACGGCAGACAGCGAAAAACCGGTAGCGGCACCGCGCCAGAGTTAGACCCAGAGTCAGGCGAGTCCAGATAGGCATTGCGGGTCAGAGCCAGCCGGTAAACCAAGGTTCCAGCATGGGGCGCGCGGTGCGGCAGGCTGGAGTGCGTTGTGCTGGCTGTACTCGCGATCGTGGCTCTTGCAGTTCTGTGCGGGGTCTGCGTCTTTGCAATAGACCAGGATCCGTCCTGGCTGGCTCCACATCCAGGCCGGAGTGTGGCGGCTGATCACGTTCAGCTTGGAGATAGGCCAGCCCCGCGGACCGCGAGGAACCAGGGCAACACTGCGGTCTGCGATATGCTCGGCGACAGCCCGGCTCAGGCCATGGCGCGGTATCGGCACCTCGCGAGGACCAGCGTCCTCACCGGTCGGGCCAGCGCGGTGCCTTCCTCTGCATGCTCAAGGAAGGCACGATGACCGCGCCACGTAAGGCAATCGCCAGGAAGTCCGAGCCGGCACCCAAGCCCCAGTCCCGGCCCAAGCCTGGGTCCGACCGCTCTGGATGGCCGGGAGTAGTGCGATTCGCGATCGAGAACTGGGCGTGCACGGCACGGCTGTGCGTGATCCTTCTCGTGGCCGGCGTGGTGCTCGGGGCGCTGATCGTCCTGCGGCTGTGGCTCTGGCTATGACCGCCGCCAGGACGGCTCGCTGCCGGTGCGCGGAGGTGCACGTCAAATTTTGCAGGTAACCAAGATCATCTTCGCGACGAGGCAGCTCAGATGATGCCCGTGCAAGAGATCGTGGTGTCGGCGTGGAACGCAATGGACTCCTATGAGCCGTTCTCTCGCCAGTTTGCGCGTCAGGTCGCCGAAACGATCGCGAGCCTCCAGCCCGATCTGAGGCCGTTGCATGAAGCCGTGCAGCAAATCGCGTACTCGGGCATTGGCGAGGCAGCGCAGCTCATTTTGCGTCAGACAGATGGCCGAGATGAACAGCATCAGCGGCATCCTGGCGCGGCAGCGAGAGGCGATGGCCTCGATCGCGGCGAGCTTCCAGCCGCTGCCCGTGCCCACGCCTCAGGAGCTGTGGGAGGCTGAAGCAGCTCTCCGGCGGAACTTTCCCGATGCGCCCGAGCAGGTCGAGCAGGTCGAGCAGGTCGAGCAGTGTCATGACACCGCCTGGAAGCAGGCGGCACCCGGCCCCAAGACGGTCACGTCTCCTCCTACCGTGACGCTAGATCAGTCTGGTCAAGGCACAAAGCCTCATAACCTAGCGCGCTGTCGGCGAAGTTCAAGCAGTCTTCCTAGCGGCATATCGGGCCACTTGCGCCAACGCTTTGGGCGCCTCCCATGAAGACGATCTTCAACCCCTTCGGTGCCGTCGGCGTCGACCTGGCCCCGGGCTTGTGCCAGGATCTGCTGCCCGGCGTGACGGTTAGCCTTGTTGAGCCACCGCTTGCGGCGCGGAGCTGCCTGCCGGGCGGCCTTGCTGCTATTGCCGTACGTACCCGCGATGTCTGGAGTGGAGCGGCGTAGTGGCTCCTCGCCTTCGCTGCGGCTATCGCGTCGCTGGCTTTCTGGCCCGACGGGCGTGGGCTAAGATCGCGACTTGTGGCTTGCCGAGCGTGGTCTGAGAGGCGGTGGACGGCTATCTGGCAGTGGTTGGCGAAGCATGCTACCGCCATAAGGCGGCTCCTGGCAGCCTGCTTCTTTGCCGCTGCTCTCGCACTAATACTGGTTTCGAGCTTTACCCATTACGCGCAGACTTGCACAGATCTGATCGCGAGGGTAGGCGCGACGCCTACGGTTCGATCGTGCGATCCTATGTCGATCACGGCTGCGCCGGTCCTAGCGCTGCTTATAGGCGCAGTGGTACTGCTGCTGCCAGACGTATCTAGTGTTGAGATACCCGGTATTGTGCGTATTGAGAACCAGATCAAGGAGCAGGCTAGCCGACAGGAAGAGCTCATTGGGCTCGTCCAGAACATAAGGATGTCCCAGGGGCAATATATGTTTATTGGACTTCAAGAGATTATTGATATGCTGAACCGCCAGCAAGAGAAGAGACAGGATTTCGAGTCAGATGACGCCTGACCTTAATCGACCTTATTCTACGCCCAAGGAGCGCGAGGAAGCCCGAGAGATAATTGTTTCCTGTTGGCGTCTCATTGAGCTCCTCATGAGGCTTGCGGATTTCCCGGCTGATCAGTGGACTGCCGACCGGGTAAGGCTGCTTCCTGGTTCCGCTGCTGGCAGCATCCGCGAGCATCCATCTCAGCGCCTCGACCGCTGGCTGAGTCTATATAGCGAAGAGATTCAAGTTGTGCGGGCCGCGCGTAATCGAATAGTTCATGGCGGAGTCTTGGACGATCCTCAGCTCCGAGGAACTGAACAGATCGCACGTGTTATTTTGGCTACACTTTTTGATAAGCTGCCAAGCGAAATAGATAAGAACTGGCTCCGGTCGAAAATCGAAGAATTTTGGACGCAGATTGCCAACCCGACCAGCTAGTCATTGCTCATTTATTCTTGGGCTTGGTCGTCTTCTTAACACGCGCGAATACCTACCGTGTCAAGAGGCGGCGTAATCCGTTCGCGCTGCAACGCCAAGAGGCGCCGAGGAGGCTGAGACTGCCCGGCTTGCACCGGGCCAGCATCCCACGCAGCAGGCCGCTTTGATCGATGAACAGCGCAATGCGGCAACGGATCAGCTCGCCCAAGAGCGACGCATTACGAGTCAAACGAGGGTAGCCGACAGCAGATCGAGCGTGCCGTCCGGGCTCCAATGCGGTCAGGCCATAGCAAGGCGATCTGAAGTTCGTCCAGCCACGACGGCGGATCTGATCTTGGTACGTCGAGCTGCACGGTGCAACTGTATGCAACCGGGTTAGTGCACTTCGAATGATTAAAGATGCGCGAATAGGGACCTCAAGCGGAGGAGGCAGTACAGGTTCCACGTGTCCTGGCAGCGGCTGTTACATGTAGAAACGGTAGGCCGGGTGGGGGATTTGCCCGTCCGGTACTTCGGCCATGATCGATCCGACCTGCCGCGCGAAGCTGAGGGTGATGGGAAAGGCCGCGCATGGGTTGGCGTTGTTCCAGTTCAACTTGGTGAGTGCGAGCAGGTCTTGTGCTGTCTGGCGCATGTCAAAATTGCCGGCCGAGGTGATTTCGATAGGAACCGGGATGTGCGGGCCAGGGTAGGTGCCAAGTTCGGGCATGTAGCCTGCAGTGAACAGGAAGGTGGCGGGGCCGACACGGGCGAGGCTGCCGCGATGCGGCGGGTAACTGCCCTGGCGGAGTGCCCGGAAATCGCCGCTGCCAAGGGTCATGAGCTCGACGAGCGGGATGTCGGCGAGCGCGCGGTGCGCGCCATCGCGCTCGTCGTCATGGAAGCGCGTGGATTTATGGACCACCACGCGGAGGGGGTCGCGCCCGGTGCGTTCCCTGTACGCGACTAGGACCTGGGTGAGCAGGTCAAACATGCCGTCGTGGTCGAGGTGGACGTCGGTGTCGCGTTCGGTCCAGGGCATCGCAGCGCCACGCAGCGCGAAACCGTCACCGTAGCTGGAGAACGCCTGCGCGAGGCTGGCGTGTACAAGATGCCGCGCGGTCGTCCGCAGGTGGTGGAAGCTGATGCCGACGTAGCAGGTGTGCTCGTGGCGGGGCTGGAATCGCCAGGGCAGGCCGCCGGCCTTATAGAACAGGGCGACGGCGAGGTTCCAGGCGCGGCTAGCGGGGTCTTGCTGGCCGCGCGTACCTTCGGTGAATAGCGCCGGGGTCAGGAGCTGGATGGGGATGCGGTGCGGCATGGCGGCAGCTTTGAGCGCACGGCGCAGATCCCGGCGGATCAGGTCCTCGGGGTCCGGTAGTGCGCGGTCTTCCAGGGTCTCTCCCTGCTCGTCCAGGTCGAACAGGGAGTACTGGCCAGCTGCCTTCGCTGCTTCGCTTGCGGTTAGCGCGCAGCGGTCGCCGCTGCCGCCGGTAACCGTCCGGGGTGGCAGCTCATAGGTGCCTGCCTTGGCCTTCACATCCTCGGGAAGGCACAAGGCGATCACGTCCGGGCGGACGTCACGCTCAGCGGCGCGGCGGATGGCATCTTCGAGGAGGCCGAGTGTCTGGTGGAATGGCCTCTCGTCATCACTGACAGCAGACTCCAGGGCAGCGGGATCCAGGACGACATCGAAGATGGTGTCGGTGATGAGTTCACTGCGCAGGGCGGAGCTGAAGCCCGGGAATGCCGGGGCGATGCGGGTGTCCGGAAGGCCAGATGGTACCGAACGTGTGCAGCGGCGCAAGAAGCCGCGGGCTAGCTCGATGGTGTCCGCAGTGCCGATCAGGGCGACCTTGACGGCGGCCGGGTGGGCGGCTCCCATCATCAGGCTGTAGGGCCCGAACCGGGTGAGCCCGTCTTTGGGCAAGATAGCCTCACCCTCCCCGAACTGCAGCACTGGCTCTTGCAGGAAGTCAAGGTCGAGTCTCATCTGCGGGCCTCTCTTCCGGCCTGCTCGTCGGCAAGTACCGCCAGCTCCTGCGCTATGTCCTCGGTGTCGCTGGACGCGGGGGCTGCGGTCAGGTCGACGGCTGTCGCGTCGATGAGGTCGTCGTCGGGCGAGGTGATGGATGGTGCTCCGGTGATCTGCCGACTGACAAGGTCGCGGCTGAGCTCGAGTCCGCTGTACGGCAACCGGATGGTGCTGTCGTCCCCGACGAGCATGGCCAGCCAGAAGTACAGGTGATTGGTCACGGTCTGGTTGTACTCATGCGCGGTCAGTCGGGTCGAAAGCGGCCCGACCCGCGGGCCGCGCAGAAACCAGCGGAGCCCGTCCATGGTGAACACCCAGCCCGGGACCAGGAGCAAGCCCCATTGGCTGCCGAAGCGGCGGACCGAGAACCGGACGGCCATGTGCTGCCAGTAGCGTGGCGGGCGGCTTCCGGTGCCTCCGACCGGCTTGGTAACTACCCGGGTGGCGGTCTTCGTGCGGGCCCGGTAGGTGATGGCACGAGAGCCAGGCGCCGGTTCGCTCCGCGCGCGGCGGTCGCCGTCGTGCGCTGCGGCCTGCGGTGACAGCGTGGTTGATGCCGGTTCGCTGACGTCGGCTGCCTCTTCGGGGCCATCGGCCGTGTTCTGGGCGCGGGGGAAATACAGGCGCCGGTGCCGCGGCAGCGCGATCATTCCCCGGTCTTCGGCATGCCGGATGAGGGTCCGGTGGATCAGTTCGATGACGAGCGCTTCCTCGGTTGGCTCGGCTATGAGGTCCTCGATGGTAAAGCGCTCGGTTGCGCCTTCCGCCAGCACCGCCCAGGCGGGATCACTTGTGGGGTCGGCGAAGGTCAGTACCCGGCCGTCATTGAAGGCGAACGGGGGCAGCGGGGCATCTGCCCGGTTCAGCAGGTCGCGGGGTCGGCGCGCGTCTGCCGTAGTCACGTAGATAACAGCGTCGTCTGTCACGAGCGGGCAGATATTGGTGAGGAAAGACTGCGTGTCGGCGTTCGGCTCGGCGGTTCCGGTCACGGGATCGGGACGCTCGGGCCGGGCGTGCAACACGGCGACGAACACTCTGTTCTCGCGCCGCGGGCCGAAGGCCGCCGAGCCAGCGTTATCCGCGCACCAGCGCACCACGTTCGCCAGGCCCGAGCCTGCCTTGTCCACCGCTCCGACGCCAAAGCAGAAATCCGCGATGACAGGGTTACGGTATGCGCGCACCCCTGGCTCGCTTAGGCGGTCTGCGGCCAGGTCGCCAACTAGGCCGCCAGGGCTGACGACCTGAAGCGACTGGTCGCCCACGGTAATCCGCACCGGAGCCGACGTGCTGTAGTCGCGGTGGACTAGCGCATTGGCGATGATCTCCTTCAGCGCGGCGGGCGGGTATAGCCGGACGGTTAGCGAGGTCGGTCCCTTCAGCCGAAAAGGCGAGTTCAGGTCGGCGAGCACAGGGAGGGTGCGCTCCAGCGCGTGCAGGAGGTTCCCGGTGACCTTCTCCTGGCCGCCAGCATGTTCGATCTGGACAGTGATCTGCGGACCGCGCCCGAAAAGCAGCAGGCCCGCCTGAGTTGGCGTGTGCGCCGGCGCCGCGGTGACCATTCCGAGCTCGGCGAGCCGGGCAAGACACCAGGAACGTTCCGGATTCTCCGGAACCGGCCAGTCGAGCCGCTCCGCGTACTCGGCGATGCTGTCCTGCACCAGCGGCCAGTCCAGAACCTCAATAGTCGAGCCTTCCGCTGGCCGCAATTCCGGGACCCTCGTAGCCGCTGAGTCAGCGAGCCGGCCAGGGGTCGGCCGGGCGTCGTCGTCCCATGCCGTCAGCGCCTGGTCGAGCCCGTGGATCGGTACCAGCTGGAAGTTCCCGCCTAGCCGGTCCGTCAGCGCCTGGACGAGCGGATGCGGTGTCTCATTCCCGCGGAGACACCAGTAGATGCCGTGGGGGAAGTGCAACGGCGAGTCCGCGTTCCCGAGCAGGTCCACCATGATCGAGGGTTCGGCGCCGCGGTAGCCGATCACCACCAGCGGATGATCGCGCAGCAGCGGGACCAGCGCGTCGCGCAGCGCCGGGTCGATCCGCTGGGTTTCGGTTTCAAGGTTGGCGTCGGTGTACTGCTCCACCCGGCCGTGAACGAAAACCACCTGCGGATAGGGCGGGGCGGTAGAGATCAGGTGAGCTTCGGCAGCGCCGGAAACCTCGTCCACGCCCACCACGGAGGCCTCGGCCTTGAGGCTGCGAGGGATGAGGTCGTCGAAATTCGTGGTGAGAACGGTGCGGATCCACCCCTTGCCGGCCAGCCGAGCGAGAGACTGGTACCCCGCCGAGGGCGGCAAGGACGGGCGCAGCACTGCGGTGAAGAAGCGGCGCCGCTCCGAACGAGGAAGTAGCAGGTGCTCGACGATGGCTGGATACTGCTCGCCGGCTGCCAGTGCAGGGTCATACCATTGCTGCCCGCGGAGCCAGGGGAGCCAATCGCTCCGGGTAACGGACGGATCTTCCGCAGCCCGGCCGTGCTCGCGGCAGTATGCCCACTTGGCGGCCATCTCGGCTATCTGCCCAGCGCCCGGCACGCCAGAGGAGACAGACGCGCCGGCGCCCAGCAGCATCACCACCTGCGGACCATCCGGATCGGTCAGCACTCGGCCCACCCGCGCCTGGGTGGTAGTCACCATGTCCGCCAACGCAGATGCTTCTCCTCCCCCACCGTGCTGCTAATTGTCCCGCGCCGGCCAACTGGGGAGACCAGTGACACGCCGACAGTCGGCATCACCCGGCCGTCTAAATGTCGGCGTACATCCAGCCGCCCCTCGCGTTCCAGGTAGTACTAGTGGCGTTCTTCGGGCGACGGATGACTGTGCGGTACCGCGATTCTCGCTGTGCCCGGTTTCCTGTGGCGAGCGCTAACCATTAGCAGGCGGTGATGTCTGCAGTCGGGCCGGTGTGGGCCGGGAGGAGTTTGCAATCCTGATCGTCTGGAGAGCCTGCCAATGAGGTAGACAGCGATCCCAGCGCGGATACCTTGATGACTGTGAACCCCCTTTTCCCCTGGATGGGCATTCCGGCTGACGCCGACACCCTCGCAGGCATCAAGCGCCTGGTCAACGAGCGCGTCACCGAAACCCGGCACCTTGACTTCAAGCGGCAGCTCAACAACGCCGACGATCTTGCCGATGATCTAGTCGCGCTGGCCAATGCTGGTGGAGGCGTGCTGATCGTGGGAGTCGGCACCGACAATACCGATCACGCTGCCTCTCTGCATGAGCAACCGCTCATGGTTATCGAACAGCAGGTAGTACAGGCGGCCAGGGAGGGAATAGACGAGCCCATGCGTATCGAGCCGGTGGCAGTACCGGGTGATACTGACCCGGGCAGGGGCTTCCTCGTCGTCACCGTTCCTCCCAGCGACAGGACTCCGCACATCAGCGTGAAGCGCGGCCGCATTCTGCACCGGGTCGGCACGCACAACAAGCCGATGACGCGACGTGAGCTCGGCGCAGCCTTCGCGGCCGGGGGCGACTTGTTCGCCGCCGAGTTCGGGCTGATGCGTGGCTACGGCGCCACGGCAGTGAAATGCGAGCTAGTTCCGCCCTTCGGCTCGACCGAATGGGGGATATCAGTCATGAATTCCGGTTTGATGCCAGCCCTTGACGTCACCGTCGCCTCCGTTAAGCAGGAGATGGTGTGGGCCGAAGACGGAGGCGTGAGGCTGCGCGGGCACCTGCCCAGGTACGTGCGCGAACCCTCATGCCTCCCTATCCGGAGCCTGCCGCCAGGTTCGGACGTTGTTCTCACGTGCCTGCGCGACGAGCACGTCGACCCCGTTCAGGATGTGCTGCTAGTGACATGGAACACACCTGACGGTCAGGTCCATCGCAGCGAGCAGTCCTGGTCCTGGACGCCGAGGTGGGCACCTCCGGTACGGACTGTATAAGCTGCAGCGATCACCCGCCGACCGCGGGAATGCGATGAGTGGCGAGCAGGTCCCGCCACCTGTGCGAGGATGGCGTCAAGATCCCGAACGTCAGCCGTCACCGTTGCATCCCGTGCCCGTCCGCGGCTGACCCGGACCGGGCAGGGATGGAAGCTGACCGCGGTGCGAGCGATCCTGGCCGACCCGCGCTACAACGGGTAGAAGATATGGCAGCGCCATCCTCCGTTGACCCACGAGACGAACCGAGGGTCTCCAGAATAGGCCATTCTGCGCCTTACCAGACGCCAGGAATTCACCACCAACAGCCAGCGCGTAATCGACATCGATCTGCGTGGCTTTGAGCTGCCGGCGCAAACGTTTCCGCTGCTGTGCGTAGTCGCACTTCGTGCCTGCTGGCTGATGGGAAGCAAGGCCGACACACGTTGTCGGCGCTTCGTCGGCAGCCATGCCCGCTGCAGCCCCGGATAGACTGTGCAGTCCCAGGAACGGGGCGTGCAGCCTGGAATAAGCCGGGCGGACGTAACCGCGGCCGTACGGAGATGACCCAGCAAGCGTGCTGGGCGCCGTCAGGGAACTCGCGTCTCGGCCGTAGCCACGGAGGTGCCGGGCACAGGGCCGAACTCTTCAGTCGCTGTCTCCAGGCGGGCTTCCGGCTACGGTTGCGGCTATGTCGGACAATGACGAGTGGACTCCTGGCGACGTTACGAGCATGATCGCCAATCCGTTCTACGCGATCAACATTGACGAAGGGCTGGCCGTACCTCACGAGCCGCTCATCAGTGAGGACGACTGGATCACGGCCAACGTCCGCCTGATCGACGAACTTGGTGCTGAGGCGTATCTCCGGAACCTGCTTTCCATACTCAAAGGCAATTATCCCCGCGGTTCATAGCCTTCCCGACTCTCTGACGCACCTCCACCACTCCCGTGTTCGGGACCTGAACGCCCTTGGGAGTCCGTCCTGATCGCCAGCGGATGGGGCTCGCCCGTCAGAGCGGCCAGCGCCGTTGCTACCTCGGGGAGACCCGCACGGATATATGTGGCCATGGCCTGGCCGCCGCGGCCGTGGTCTTCGTGTCCTGCGTAGGCCTGCGCGACGGCAAAGCCGAAGTTCCGTTCGACCCAGGTGAGGATGGTGTGGCGTATCCAGTGCGTGCTGACCTGCTGGGTGGCTACCCAGGGGAGATGGTCGCCGAGGCGCCGCCAGAGGTAGTCGTAGCGCCGCGAAGTGATGGGCCTGCCGTTTGCGTACCGCAGGAGCCGCCAGCCGGATTCCAGCCCGCCGCGGGTCTCGCCGTGGGTGATGAGGTGATACATCAGCGTGGGGGATACAGGCTGCCAGCGCATCGTGCCGCCTTTCTCGTGGAGCCGGATCAGGCAGTGCTCTGGGTCGAGATCTTCGGGCATTAGTGCCAGGGCTCCCCCACGCCGGCAAGCAGTCTCGGTGTGCAGCCGCAGCAGCAGCGTGTCCAGTGCCGGGTCATCCCCTGTGGTTCCGGCGGCCTGCGATAGTTCTTCGAGCCGCTTGTCCGGCAGTGCCCGGCGGGTGCTGCGCAGCCTGCGCGGCTTGGGCACGCGTGCTGCGGGATTCTGGTCCTCGGTCAGGATGCCGTCGGCGACCGCGTGCTTGTAAATGCACCGCAGCGCGGCGATGAGATGCTCGGCTGCTCCGCGTCCGCCGCGGGCGTTTCTCCGCTGGACGACGCTGGTCTTGACTTGTTCGGCAAGCTGGCTGACCTCAAGCGGGGTTACTGACGTGATGGGGCGTGGCCCCCATGCCTGGATGACCCGGTTCCAGTAAGTGCTGTATGCCCGGCGTGTCCCGGCACTGACCGCTTGGGCAACGCGCGGGATATATTCGGCGAATGCCGGGGTTTCCGGCTGGGGGCCGGACGCGGGCAGGAGATCGGCGGGGCTTAGCCCCATTTTCTCCAGCAGGAGGCGCGCTGCTTCGATATCGCTTAGTGGGGTGGCGGGGTGGCTGCTGTCATTCATGATCGTGATAATTCGCTGACGGGCTTTGTTGAGTGGTAGCGGGTAATCATTTCGTTCAGGGTCGGAACGGGGTAGACGATCAGGACGCCGTAGTCCGTTGCTGCCGCGACCAGGACATGGTCGCCCGATCCGATAGCGTGGCGCTTCCGTGCTGTCAGCGGAATGATGATCCGGGGTCTTTGCGGCATGGAGAAACAGCCGCCGGGGGATGGCCGGATAATGATGGCGCCCTGGGTGAGGATCATTTCGAGCTTATCCCCGGCCTGCCAGCCGAGTGTTTTGATTATGTCGCGGTTTTCGACCCGTCCGGAGGCGTCGACGCGTGCGATGTCATACAGCATGGAAGCGTCGCGGGGGAGCTGGTCGAGGCTGGTCAGCGGCAGTGGGCGGGCTGGCTGTGGCGCTGCCGGGGGCGACGGCGGAAGAGCCAGCGCGGTCACAATGGTCTGCGCGGTTGCCGGAGCATGCCTGGCCGCCGTCGCGGCGCTGAGCCGCGGCAGCGGCGATCGGGATGCTGCTGCGGAATTTCCCCGAAGCCGGGACCCGGGCCTAGATGCAGCGGGCCCGGCCGGCCCCGGTTCGCGCGGAACTACTTCCTGCCGCCTGCCGCCCGGGTCGCGCAGTGTCCGGGGGGCCGGCCCGCGGCCGGGCGCGGGACGGCCGTGGCCGCCTGCGGGCGGAATGGCTGGCGGTGACCCCAGATTTTTCGCCTTTCCTTGACTGTTCACGAGATGAGGGGCGTCCATCGGACGTACTCCTTGCCGTGCTGGTCTGCCGGACGGCTGCGTGCGGGCGGTTTACATGGGCTGGCCGCGCCGATGCTGCGGGGCGCCGAGCCGCGTACAGGCAGACGGGTGCTGCCCGTACGCGGCTGTCGGCCCTGTCCTGCTGTCGTTAGGGCACCGAGTGGGTGGGCGGGTGCCTAACCTCGTGAGGCGATGCTGGCGATGTCGGCGACGACCTGCCGGCCGCTGTGACCGGCGGCTGGCACATAGGTGGCGAACTGCTCGACGTAGCCGACTGCGGCCGATGCCAGTCCCGCTGATGTGGATGGAGAGTAGTAACCGGGGATGTTGAGGGCGCTGATGGTGTCTCCGTCTGACGGGGTCAGCGCCAGGTGCGCGGCGACGGTGTAGAACACCAGCGCGCCGCCGGAAGTGGTCATGAGCCCGAAGACCGGGTCGGCGGGCACGGAGTGCGGGTCGGCGGCGTCGAACATCGCCCCGCCTTCTCCGGACCTCCAGAACACGTCGTCTTTCAGGTCGGTGAGGTTCCCGGCGTCTGCCAGGACCGCCGTGTTCGACGTGCTCGACGCGACCTGATCCAGCCAGGTGGCCGTCACCTGCCCGATCTTGTCCGGTGCGACGCTCAGCCCGCCGGCGTCCGCGGCCACGCTCTCCGCGTACCCGCCGTTGCCGGTCGCTATCTGCGGCATTGTGCGGCCGGGCAGGATGTCTGGCTCGGTGACGTCCTTCCAGGCTGCCCCGGGACTGTCCTGGGCGAACACGATGTACGCCGAGCCGAGGTTCTTTCCGGCCGACAGCGTGACGTAGGTGCCGCGGACGACGAACCAGTGCGGGTAGGCGGTCTGGGGCAGGCGGGGAACGTAGTACTGGGTGCCGGTCAGCTCGAAGGCGGCGTACGGGGTCCTTGCCGTGCTGCCGAGAGCGAACCGGTAGGAGCCGGCATCCATGGTGTAGCTGCTGCCGGACTCGATTGTGGCCAGCGTGGAATCGGAGTAGGACTCGTTCGCCTGGTTGTTCACCTGCCAGTAGCGGGACACGACGCGCTCGGCCTCCGCCTTGGTAATCGCCGGGGGCTGCGCGACGGCAGGCGATCCGCCGTTGCCGGCGTCGCCCGTGGCGGTCCTTGCGCCGGGACCGCTGGTCGCAGTGGCTCGCGGGCTGGTGGCCGGGGATAGGTGGATAGTCCCGCTGGGCAGCAGCGCCGCGCCTGACCCGGCCGCCAAGAGGGCCAGCAGCAGCGCCGCGATCATGACCGGGCGCATAGGAGGGCGGCGCCTTCGGCCGCTGTCCGGAGACGGCGTATAGGGCGCGGGCTTGGGCGGGTTGTCCGAAGGCGAGTGATCCTCCGGCCCGGGAATATATACGCCGTAGCCGGGCCAGTCCGGAAGTACCGCGGGATCTTGCGGGATATCCCACGGGTCGGGATCGCCGGGAACCGCGCCGCTGTGGTGCAGTTCCTGATCGGGCGCGGTGCTGTCAGCTGGATAGCCAGGGACCTGGTCTGGCGGGCCGGAGGGCCAGGGGCCGGATTCGTCCGCGGGCCGCCCGGAGTCTGGCTGACTCATGTGTTCCCCTTCCATGGCACGTGGCAGTGCCGTTCCTATGGATGTGAGGCGCGGCGGCGGCCGCGCATCGGCGTGATCTAGTTGGTGCCTGTGCGGGCGCGGGCGAGGACGCCAGCGGTTATCTGCTCGCCGTTCAGCGCCGGCCGTCCCGGCGTGAGCGACGTGCTGCTGGCTGGGACGGGGTGACCGCGGTCTCCGTGACGGGCGGGGCATTTCCCCGCAGGCCCGTGCCGGGCGGGTGGGGTATGCCGATCGCGGCCAGAGCGACGGGATGGGTTCTGGGGGTCCCCGCCATCAGCAGATGTCCGTCTTTCTCGGTCAGGACCTCGCTGAACAAGCTGAGCACGGTGGCACGTTCGAGGCTGGACCACTGGCACAACGTGGTCAGGAGAGTGCCCAGGTCCTGGGCGTCCCTGGTATCGGAGTCGTTGCCGTTCTCGCGGGCGATTTCGATTCTTGTGATGGTCCTGGCCAGGAGGTCCCGGGCAACGTGGGCTGAGCTGATCTCGCCGTAGTGGGTGGCGGTGGCCGGAAACGGCTCGGCGGGTGTCAGGTCTGGTTCGGCGACCCACTCGCGGCTGGTGATGAAATCGACCAAGTAGGAGGGTGGCCGACCGGGCCTGGCCCTGGTGACCTCGCCGGTCAGGGGGGGCGCTGTCGGTCGCGGTGGTGCGCTGGACCTGGACGGCATCTCCGGGCAAGTAGCGGCTGCGCTGGCGGTTGTAGTCCCCGCTCGCGCCGGCGAGCGCGTCAGCGAAGCTGAGCCTGCGGCGCTCGGCGTAGTGCATCAGCCCGCACAGCAGGCCGGCCAGGCCGTCGTGGTCAGTTCCTGGCCCGGTTTCCTGCTCGGAGTCGAGGAAAAAGAAATAGTCCTCGGGCAGCCCCTCGTATGGCGACATCCGCATGTAGGTGCTGATCGCATCCAGGGCCCGGGCCGCTCGCCGTCCGTTGGTGATCTGATCGTCGCTCACGGGCGGCCGTCCGGGTGCCGGGCCGGGTCCGGGTTGTGTCCGGGCTCGGTGTCACCGGCTGGTCCCTGGATGGCCCGGGTGAGGCAGGCGGCTGCTTCGGCGAGGCTGTTGGCCACGGCGCGCAGCTCGATGGTGCGGCGCCGCGGCGCATATGCCGCCAGGCTCAGCGCGCCGATGGCAAGGAACCAGATGGCCGTGATGAGGTGCTCGACGGTGGTGTCACGGTCGGCGGCTGTGCCTTCGGGCTGCCGCCAGGCCAGGATCGCGTTGCGGGCTGCCTGGCAGAGCACCGTTCCGGGCTCGCTGTCGTCGGGCAGCGTGCCGAGGCCCTCTGCGGCCAGGACGCCGTCGAGATGCTGCCATGCATCCAGCAGCCACCGGTCGCTCGCAGCCAAGTACGGCGTGAAATGGGGGGATGCGGGTGCGGGCGGGGTGCCGGCCGTCTGGTAGCGCGCGAGCCCCCGGGCGGCGATGCCGAGATCGCGAAGGACGGAGTACATCTGGCTGACCGCACGGGCGTGCCCGGTCGGCCCTGTGGGCCGCGCCCACGCATAGGCGGCGCCCTGGGCGGCGTCGCGGAGGGCCTGGCCGGCTGCGGCGGGCGGCTGGGGATGCGGCAGCGGTGGCGCTGGGTTCCTGGCAGTCATGCGGGTGTCTCCTGAACCTGGTTCCGGCTGGGTGGTCGGGGTTACGGCTGGCTGGCGAGGCTGGCGGGCCGGGTGGCGGCGACGGTGCTGGTGAGGTCGACCGGGTCGATCTGGACGTCTTCGCCGGTCTGGGGGGCCTGGATAATCTGGCCGTTGCCGAGGTACATCACGACGTGGCCGGGGTCAGACGGGGTGCCGTCGGAGCCCGCGCTGAATAGCAGGTCGCCGGGCTGGATCTGCGAAAGCGGGACGACCGGGCCGTCTTGCTGCCACTGGTAGGTGGTGCGGGCAATGTGGATGTCGGCGGCGGCGTAGGCGGCGTAGACCAGGCCCGAGCAGTCATAGGCGTCCGGGCCGGCCGACCCCCACTGGTACGGCTTGCCGAGCTGGGCCATGGCGAACGCGATCGCGGTCGCGACGGCCCCGCTGCTGCCCTGGGCGGCGTACTTAGCGGCCCAGGACATGACCTCGCTGACGTACCAGTCGGCATGGTTGTAGGCGAAAATGGCCTGCTCGATGCCGGCCGCGCTGCCGCCGCGGGCGCCGCTGGCGCACAGCATCGCGGCCGCGGTGTAGATGGCGTCGGCCGGGTCGTAGGGACTCAGCGGCCGGTCGGGGCCGGTGGCGTAGGCGGCGAACGTGGCGGGCTCGAACTGCATCGGTCCCTCGGCGCCGGCGAAGTTGTGCCCGGAGTGCACGCCGGGGGCGTTCGATTGGCCGTTGCTGGACTCGACCGTGCCGATGCCCGCGAGCACTGACCACGGCAGGCCGGGGCAGGTCTGCGCAGCGTCCATGTACCACACGAGGTAGTCCGCGGGGATGTCCGCTTTCGCCAGCGCGGTGGGGGCGCCGGCCAGGCCGGCCGGGGTGGCCGCCTTCGCGGCGGCCGGGGCGGGGCCGGCGGCGGCGAGCAGGATGATCAGCAGCGGGAATGCGACGGCTACCGCGGCCGCCGCGGTGATGGCCTTGATCACGGCGGGCTCCTCAGCAGAACAGGACGGCGCTGACCAGCCAGCGCCCGCCGGAGCGGGCCAGCCGCAGCGTGATGCCGTCACTGCTGACGGTGCGGCCCGTGGTGCTGGCGGTCACGCGGGTGGCGTAGACCCGCAGGCAGGCCACTTGCGAGGCGGGAGCCGGCGCGCCCGCCGGGCGGATGACGGCACGCACGCGCACGAGGCTGACCGTCTGATCACGACGCAGTGCCTGCCAGGCGGCGGTCGCCGGCTGGCCGGAGGCGAGCTGCCGTTCCAGCCCGGCGGTTACCAGGGGCGCGCAGCGCGCCGCGTAGGCATCCGGCCCGTCGTGGATGGCGTCCGTGCTGCCCCACGCGACATAGAAGGCCGCGGCGACCGATGCCGGGGAGGAGTAATCCGGGCGCGGCACGCGGACCAGCGACCCGGCCTGCGCGACCGCGGAGCCGGACAAGGCCGGTGACCGGATGGCCGCTGCGTGGCGCGGGGCGGCGTGCCCGCCTGCGCATCCGGCCGCGAGCACTGCGGCAAGAGCACCCCCCCACCATGCCCGGCGGGTGGCCGTCCGCTGGTGCCTGCCTGGCCGGCGCCGTCCCGGGCTCCCGGGGCTGGCGGGCATGAGCGGCACGCCTACGGCTTTCCTTTGAGTCAACGTGATGCCCTGGCAGCTTTGCTTTGAGTTGACAGCATGCCCCTTGGTACGCATATGCTGCGCGCAAGGTTCAACTCAGGTTGTTGTCCAAAGGAACAAACCATCATCTTAATGTGATGGAGCTGATGCTGGCGCCACCAGGCGCCGGGCTGCGGGGACGCGGCAGGTACCGGCCGCATCGCGTCCCGGCAGCGAAAAGGGAGGCTGCGTGTATCCGGAAACGGCTGCGGCCCGGCCCGCTCCCGGCCGGCCGCGCGTCCCGCCGCGGCATGCGCCGCACGGCGGGATCGTGCTCGCCGGCGCGCACGGCGGCGCCGGGGTGACGACGCTGGCGGCCCTGCTGCGGCCGGCCTGGGACATGGGCGTGGTCAGCCCGCCCGGCCAGGGCCGCGGCCTGTTGCGGACGGGAAGCCGCCCGGTCGTGCTGGTCACCCGCGGCACGGTCGCGGCGTCCGGCCGGGCGGTGGCTGCCGTCAGCGCGCTCGCTCGGCAGGGCGTGCCCGTCGCTGTGCTGGCGGTGACCGGCGACGGGCTGCCCGAGCCCGCCGAGGCCCGCTACCGGTTCCGCCTGCTGGAAGCGCGGGTCGGCGCTGTCGTCCGCGTGCCGTACATCCCGGCGCTGCGCGTGGCCGATGACCCGCTGCGCGCGGCCCTGCCGCGCAGGGCGCGCAGGGCACTGGCCGAGATCTGGTCCCTCGCCGGGCTGCCGCAGGCACCCGTAACACGACCGTAAGGGGAGACGACATGTCACTCATCCTCCAGGCCGTGGCGGCGCACGCCGCCGCCGCCGGCTACCTCACCGTCCACCGCACAATGCACTTCCTCGTCGGCGGCGGGGTGCCGAACCCGCCCGCGCAGGCCCCGCCCGGCCTCGCCGGGCCGATCAGCACGATCCTCGGCTGGGGCAAGTACCTCGTCCTGGCCTCCGGCGTCGCCGGCCTGTTCATCTGCGGCGGCAAGATGACGATCGGGCACCGCAACCGGGCATCATTCGCCGCTGACGGCGCGACCGGAATCCCGTGGGTGCTGGCCGGGCTCAGCGTCGCCGCGGTCGCCGCCGCCATCGTCGGGGTGTTCCTGTGATGCCCGCAGCACGAGGCCGGCGCCGCCTGCTGCCGGTAGCGGCTGCCGCGGTCATCGTGGCCGGCGCCGTGCTGGGCCTGGTGCTGGCGTCCCGGCACGGGAACGGGAACGGCGGCAGCCCGGCTGCGGGAACCCGGTCACCGGCCCCGGCGGGCACGTCCGGCCCGGCCGCGCCCATCCTCCCGCGCGTTGACCTGGCGGGGCTGCGGTGGAGCGACTATCACGGCGTCGAGCTGCCGTCCTCCCCTGCGGCGGGTCCCCGCGACACGGCAGGCGGCCTGGCGTCGGGGTACAGCGACACGCCGCTGGGCGCCCTGGTCGCCGCGCTGAACATCGGCGTCCGGGCGAACGCGCAATGGGGACCGGCCGTCTACATCCCGGCCATCCGGGACCAGGTGACCGGGCCGGACGCCGCAGCGCTGCTCGCGAGCTGCCAGTCCGGCTACAGCCAGGCCAGCCAGGCCGCCCACGTGACCGCCGGCGGGCCGCTCGGCAACGCCTACGTGACCGAGGAGGCGTTCCGCTGGGTCGCGTACACCCCGGCGGACGCGACGCTCGACCTCGTCAGCGCCGGGCCGGGCAGCCAGGGCGTCACGGTCATGGCAGTCACGCGCATCGGGGTGCTGTGGTCCGGCGGGGACTGGCGGGTTATCGCCCCGCCTGGCGGTGACTGGGGCAACGCCGCACTGCGGCTGTCCTCGCTGTCCGGCTACACCATCTTCCCCGGTCAGGGGTGATCACATGTCATGCCCTGTGCTGCTCGACCCGGCCTGCGTGGCCGGCAACGTCATCGGCTCGGCCGTCGGCTCTGCCGCGGGCACCGCCGCCAGCGACGCGCTGAGCGGGATCGCCAGCGCCATCCAGTCCGGCGTCGCGTGGATCACCGCCAGCAGCGTGAGCTGGTGGGTGCAGCTCCCGTCCCCGGACCTGGCCGGGGAGCCCGCGGTCGCCCGGCTGCAGCAGTGGATGCTCCCGATCGCTGCCGCCGTCGCGGTCTTCGGCATGTTCGTCGCCGGCGCGAAGATGGCGCTGACCCGCCGCGCGAATCCGCTCGTCGATGCCGGATCGGGGCTGGTGACCATCGCCGCGACCTCCGCGGTCGGGGTCCTGCTGCCCACGCTGCTGCTGAAGGCCGGGGATGCTTGGTCGGACTGGGTACTGAACGCCTCGGCCGGCGGCCATTTCGGTGCCCGGCTGACCGGCCTGCTGGCCATGACCGGGGTCACGGCCCCGGCCGTGGTCCTCGTCCTGGGCATCGTCGCGATTGTGATCAGCGCGTTCCAGGCGATGCTGATGCTGTTCCGCCAGGGTGCCCTGGTCGTCCTCGCCGGGACGCTCCCGCTGGCCGCCGCGGGCACGCTCACCCCGGCAACCCGCCCGTGGTTCCGCAAGACCACCGGGTGGATGCTCGCGCTGATCTTCTATAAGCCGGCCGCCGCCGCGGTGTATGCCACCGCGTTCACCCTGACCGGCACCGGCAAAGATGTCCGCACCACGCTGGCGGGCTTCGCGATGGTGTTCCTGAGCTTGCTGGCGCTGCCGGTCCTGATGCGGTTCTTCACCTGGACCACGGGCGCGGTCGCTGAATCGGCCGGGGGCGGCGGCGTCCTGCAGACCGCGCTCGGCGGGGCCATCGCGATCGGTGCCCTGCGCGGCTCCTCGGGCGGATCGGGGGGAACGAGCCCCTCGGAGCAGGCCCGGCAGACGTCGGCCCAGCTCGGTCCCCCGGGCAGCGGGCCGAGCGGCGCCCAGGCACCGGGCGCCGGAGCCCGGCAGGCAGGCGCCCCCGCACCCGGCCCCGCCGCGTCGCCGGGCACGTCCTCTATGCCCGCTGGCGCGGCTGCCGCAACCGCAGGGGCGCGGGCCGGCGCGTCGCCGGGTGCTGCCGGAGGCTCCGCCGCTGCCGGGGGCGGCGCGGGCGCCGGGACGGCCGCGGCGGCGGGCGCGGCTGGCGGGCCGGCCGGGATGGCCGCCGCCGGGCTGGCGGCAGGCGCGGCCAGTGCCCGCCGCAAGGCCACCGAGGCCATGGGGCCTCCCGGTGACGGCCGAAGGAGCCAGTGATGAGCTACGACCGCGCGCAGGCACCTCGCGACTATGGGGGCTGGCGGCGCCGTCGAGGCATCGGGCTGTTCGGGCTCGGGGCCACCGGGACGCTGGCGGTGCTCGGCGCCCTGCTGGTGCTGATCATCGTGGCCGCCGCCAGCCCGGCTGCCCTGCTGTACGCGGGGCCGCCGATCCTGGCCGCCGGCGGCCTGGGGCTGGCCAGGGCCGGAGGCGAGCCGCTGGCCCTGGCCGTGCTGCGGCGGCTGCGGTGGGGCTACGCCGGGACACGCGGGTACACCCGCTATCGGGCCGGTGTCGTCGCCCAGCATTCACCCGCCTGCCAGATGCCCGGCGTGCTGGCCCCGCTGGAACTGCTCGATTGCGAGGACGGCTACGGCGGCCGGTACGGGATCGTGCTGGACAAGCGGTCCGGCCTGATGACCCCCACGCTGCGCGTGGTGCCGGCCTCGACCTGGCTGGCCGACCGCGAGGACGCCGACGGATGGGTCGCCAACTGGGGCGGGTGGCTCGCGTCGCTCGGCTACCTGCCGATGTGCCGCTGGGTGACGGTTACCGTCGACACGGCTCCGGAGCCGGGCACCTCGCTCGCCGATATGGTCGCCGCCGCGCTCGATCCGGCTGCCCCGCTGGCCGCCCGGCAGATTATGGCGCAGCTCGTCCAGGCGGCGCCTGCCGCGGCAGCCGATGTCGACACACGCGTGTCGATCACGTTCGACCCCAAGCTGAGCCCCGCGGCGCCCGCGGACGTGACCGCCGCAGCCGCGGAGGTCGGCCGGACCCTGCACGGCCTGGAAAGCGCGCTGAGCACGTGCGGGGCGTCCGTTCTGGGCCGGGCCACCGCCACCGAGATCGCCGGCGTGGTGCGCACCGCCGCCGATCCCGCCAGCCGCGGCGAGGTCAACCGCATCCTCACCCGCGCAGCCGGCGGCGTGCCAGGCGCCGGGATGGGCTGGGCCGAGGCCGGGCCGGTCGGCGCGCAGGAGACCCCGGACTGCTACCGGCACGACAGCGGCATCTCCGTGACCTGGGCATGGAAGGAGGCGCCGCGGCAGACCGTGACCGCCGACGTGCTCGCCCGCCTGGTCGCCCCCGGCCGCCATCCCAAGCGGGTGTCGTTGCAGTACCGGCCGTTCCCGGCCGCTGGGGCGACCCGCGTACTGGAAAACGAGGTCAGCGCCGCTCAGTTCCGGGCCATGTACAAGCACCGCACCGGCCGGGACGAGACAGCCCGGGACACCTATGACCAGGCCCGCGCCCGCCAGGCCGCCGCCGAAGAGGCAGCCGGGGCCGGGGTGTGCCTGGTCTCCCTCTACGTCACCGTCACCGTCGCCAGCGAGGCCGACCTGCCCCGCGCCGTCGCCGAGACCGAGGCCGCCGCCGAGTCCTCCAAGATCCGGCTGCGCCGGATGACCTACTCCCAGGGCGCGGGCTGGGCCGCGACGCTGCCGTGCGGGATCTGCCCGCCGGAACTGGCCCGCCGGATGCCGCACTAGCCAAGGAGACAGCCGTCATGACCATGCCGCACCCCGCCAGGCCGTCCAGGACAGGCCGGCCCGGCCCCGCTGCTGCGCCCGGCCGGTGGCAGGCCCCGCAACCGGACGCGGGCCAGGCGCGGCCGCAACTCCCCGGCCAGCTCCCGCCGGCGTGGGGATGGAAGATCCCCGACGCCGGCCGTGCCGCCCACGTCGGCGCGGCACCCGAATACCAGGCGACCACCACCCAGGTCTGCGGACTGTACCCCTACGTCGCGGGTTCCGGCACCCCGGCCGCGGGCACGCCGGTCGGGCGGCACCAGCTCTGGGGCGAGGTGGTCTGCCTGGACCCGCTGGCCTGGCTGCGCGCCGGGCTGATCACCAACCCCGGTGAATTCATCCTGGGCCAGCCCGGCACCGGCAAATCCACCCTCGTCAAACGGCAAATCACCGGGGCCGTCGCCACCGGTACCCGGGTCCTCGTGCTCGGGGACACCAAGCCGGACTACAGCATGCTGGTTGAGCATCTCGGCGGGCAGGTGATCCGCATCGGCCGCGGCCTGGACCGGATCAACCCGCTGGACGCCGGGCCGCTGGGCGATGCGCTGCGCCGGATGAGCGGCCCCGATGCCCAGGCGCTGCAGTGGGAGGTCCGCTCCCGGCGGCTGTCCCTGCTGATGGCCTTGTGCACGCTCATCCGCGCCGCCCGCCTCAGCAACGCCGAGGAAGTGATCCTCGGCCGCGTGATCGACCTGCTGGACGAGCGGCTCCCGCCGGGCTGGCAGCCGACCGTCACCGACGTGCTGACAGTGATCGAGCAGGGTCCTGATGCCCTGCGTTCCGCAGCCCGCGCAGATACCCCGGACGGGTACCGGGACCGGGCAGCGGACCTGGTCTTCACCCTCGACCTGCTGTGCTCCGGCTCGCTGGCCGGAGTGTTCGACCAGCGGACCTCACGGCCGATCGACCTGGACGCGCCCGCGGTCAGCGTGGACATCTCCCGCGTCGGCGCGGCCGGCGACCAGTTGCTCACAGCAGCGATGCTGTGCACCTGGGCGCACGGGTACGCGATGGTCGACTCCGCCGCGGCCCTGGCCGAGCAGCATCTCGCCCCGCGCCGGTCCTACCTCGCGGTGATGGACGAGCTGTGGCGAGCGCTGCGCGGAGCACCCGGCCTGGTCGAGTACGCCGACTCCCTGACCAGGCTGAACCGGGCCAAGGGGATGGGCACCATCATGATCACCCACTCGCTAGCGGACCTGGACGCCCTGGCAACCGAGGAGGACCGGGCCAAAGCCCGCGGGTTCGCCGAACGCTGCGCCATCACGGTCATGAGCGGCCTGCCGCCCCGCGAGCTTGCCCGCGTGAACGAGATCACCCCGCTGACCGGGCCGGAGGCGGAGCTCGTCACCTCCTGGTCGGCACCGGACTCCTGGCTGCCCGGAGCCCGCCACCCCGGCCGCGGCAAGTACCTCATCAAAACGGGCGAGCGGCTGGGCATCCCGGTCGAGCTTTCCCTCGTCGGCGACGAGCACTCCCTCTACGACACAGACCAGGCCATCCGTGCTGGCCAGCCCCGCAGGCTGCCGTGACCAGCCCGCAGCCACCGCCACGAGGAAGGAAAGAACGATGCCGCCTGACCAGCCAGCTGCACCGGGCCTGACCGGGGAAGCGGCACGACGCTGGGCCGCCGTCCAGCCCGCATCAGGCAATGCGCACATCCGCATCGGGGACGCCCCCGAGCGTGCCGAACTGGTCGCCGGCCTTCGCTCGCTGGCTGACTACCTCGCCGCGGACCCCTCGGTTCCCGTGCCACCGCACGGCTGGAGAGTCGCCGTCTACGCGGAAGGCACAGACAGCGAGCAGTTCGCCCAGGTCGATCTCGTCGCCGAGATCGTAGGCGAACAGCCGACCGACCGGAGAGCGGCCACCGGTCATCACTCTGTGCAGCGTTCCTTCGGGCCGGTCAGCTACGAATTCACCGCCATATCGGAGTGGCGGATGACCCAGTACAGGGCGGGAATGTCGTACGCGACCTCGGTCGTCCCGGACACGCCGTCCGGGCCACCTGCCCGCCTGGCCGCTGAAGCATTCCCCGCCCAGGCGGACGCCGTCCCCGATGCCGCAGCACCAGACCGGGCCCCCGAAGTCCCGGGCGCATCCCGCGCGGCGCACCGCCGAGGGGTGACGCCATGACGATCGCACCAGCATGCCCGTTGTCCGCCGGAGTGCGGGCCTGGCCGGCGGCCAGGGCGCCCCTGGCCGGGCGCTGCCTGCAGGCGGATCTGGGGGAGGAGGACCGGTGATGAGGCAGCCACCCGGCCCCCGGGTGCCGATCATGTCCGGCAACGGCGCAGGGGTATGGATCGCCGTGCTAGCCGGCTGGGGCCTGGCCGCTGTCACCTGGCTGGCCTGGCTGGCGGCGCGGATCGCGACGACGCTGACCGGCGGTCATGTTCCCTCGTTCGGCGAGCACTGGGTCTTTACCCTCCTGGGCGGGCGCACGGCCCAGGCGTGGCCTGGCACGCCGACCGTGCTGGTCATCGCGGCCGGGCTCATCCTGGCCTGCGCCGCCGCCGCGGCGGCGGCCGTGGCGTGGCGGTTCATCGGCCGCCGCATCCCGCGCCCAGGGGACCCGGTCGCCGCTCTGTCCCGCAACGCGCAGATCGCAGACCTTGCAGCGGCTGCCGCGGCCAGGAACGCCATCCGGCTGCGCCCGTCGCTGGCCGCGGTCAGCCCCCGCAGGCTGTCTCCCGCCGACACCGGGCTCCTGCTCGGCGACCTGCTCAAGCCGTCTGGCCGCGGCCCGGCCCTTTACGCATCTTGGGAAGACACCACGATCGCGGTCATGGCCCCCCGCTCGGGGAAGACCACCACGCTCGCCGTCCCCCACATCCTGTCGGCGCCCGGCCCGGTCGCCGCAACCAGCGTGCGCGCGGACCTGTGGGCCGCGACCAGCGAGTTGCGCGCCGGGGCCGGCGGCACGGTGTGGGTGTTCGATCCCCTGCGGGTGACCAGCTCGCCGCAGGCGTGGTGGGTCGACCTGCTGGCCGGGTTGCGGACCAAGGAGGCCGCCACCCGGCTGGCCGCCCACTTTGTCTTGACGGTGGATGATGAGCACAAGCGTGACATCTGGGGGCCGGCCGCCAAGGACCTGCTGTGCGCGCTGTTCCTCGCTGCCGCGACCTCCGGCCGTACGCTGCGCGAAGCCGACCGCTGGCTCGGTGATGCCGCGTCCCCGATCCCGGCTGAGCTGCTGGGCCGGGCGGGATTCAGCGGCCTGGCGTCCAGCCTGCGCGGTATGCAGAACGGTGCCCCGGAAACCCGGGACGGCATTTACCAGACCGCCCGCACCGCCGCCGCCTGCCTCAACGATGAGGAGATCCTGCCGTGGGTGACCCCGCCGCGCGGCAGGCCGCTGCCGGTCTTCGACCCGCTCCGGTTTGCCGGGAGCCGGGACACGGTGTACCTAATCACCGAGACCGGGACCGCTGCGGCCCCGCTGATCGCCGCGATGGCCGACGCGGTGATGCGGGCCGGGCGGCACCGCGCCGAGCGCAGCGGCGGCCGGCTCGACCCGCCAATGACGGTGATCCTGGACGAAGCGGCGAACATCTGCCGCATCGCGGACCTGCCCAGCCAGTATTCGCATGCCGGCGGCCGGGGCGTCATCCCGGTGACGATCCTGCAATCGTATGAGCAGGGGGTCACCGTCTGGGGCGAGCAGGGCATGGCCTCGCTGTGGGGCGCGGCCACCAAGAAGCTGATCGGCGCGGGCGTGGACAGCCCGCGGCTGGCCCGCGATATGGCCACCCTGGTCGGGCAGCACGACGTGCCGGTCCAGTCGGTCAGCTACGGTGACGGCCGCGCGAGCGTGCAGGTCTCGCTGCGCCGCCAGGAGATCCTCGAAGCCGCCGACGTCCGGGCCTTGCAGCCGGACACGGCACTACTGTTCGCCACCGGGGCGCGTGCCGCGCTGATCCGGCTGCGGCCCTGGTATGACAGCCCGGACGCCGCCAGGATCAGCGCGGCCAACGCGCGGGCGGAGGATGCGATCCGCCGCGCGGCACCTGACGAGCCGCCGTCCCAGGCCGCTGGACCTGGCCGTCCAGCCGACGGCTTCCCCGCCGGGCAGGAGGCCGCGTCATGACGGGGCAGCCGCCCGTCGGCCAGACCGCTGGCCGCGAAGACCCCCCGCCGCAGCCGGTGTACAGCAGTGTCGAGGACTGGGTGAACAGCCATTACCTGCCCATGTTCCGGCGCCCCCTCGGCGGGGAGTACCGCTGGTGCGCCGAATGGTGGCGGCACGCCGAAGCCATCACCCGGCTCACCGCCCTGTGGCACGCCTGGGAAGCGCTGCGCCTTCAGCCCGGCACCGGTATGGCCGCCTGGCTGCGTGACCATCTCGACCACCAGCTTCCCGTCCTGCTCGGCAGGACCGGGCCGTTCGCGATGTGCAGCGAAGACGAGCACATCGATCCCCGCCAGGCACGGACCAAGCAGCCTCCGCCCGGATGGTGGGACCCGGCGCAGCCCCGCCGCGCCCCCCGCGCCATCCCTGATGAACCCGCAGCTGTCCCGGAGGGAAGCGAACCGAGATGAACAGGCACTCCGCCCACCAGATCGCCGAAACCGTCATGTACGCCGCCGAAGAACTCCGCGGCTACATGAACCCCGATGACCCCTTCCCCTGGGAACTCACCGAAAACGATCACCTCGCCATCTTGCCGCGCCTGGACCGCTCGATCTCGGCCCTCGCCGACGGCATCCGCGGCATCGCTCAGGCAACAGGCGACGAGTCCGCACAGCGGCAGCTCACGGACAGCTATCACAGGCTGGTGCAGGCAAGCGCCGGCGTCAGGCTGGCCCTGTCCAGTTTCGATGATGAGTCCGGCAAGGAGCTGGAGACGGCGGCAGAGCCCGCCGCCCTGGCGGCCAGCAGTTTCCCGCAGCTCATGACTGCCGACGTGCTCCAGGAGGCTGCGTCGGCATCGGCGACCGGCGCTACGGCCGCCGTGGCCCGTCCGGCCATGGCGAGCCCGAGGCAATCCCGGTAGGAGGACGGAATGCCAGAGGAAGACAACATGCCAGCTGGTCAGGATCCGCGTGATGCCTGGTGGGCAGCGCGTGAGGCGGCCTACCGGCAGCGCCCGGATATCAGGCAGGAAATCGAGTCGCTGCGGGCCGAAGCGCGCGAGCGGGCACGGGAGGACGACGCCCGTGCCGCGCTCTTGGAGCAGCGCATCCAGGACGGCGTACCCGGGGCCACGCAGGCGCTGGATGAGGAGTTGACCCGGCAGGCCACCGAGATCGATCCGCCGGAACCATCGGCCAAGGACGACCCGGAAGAATGGCGGGCCTTCCTTGAGATGCACGGGCGCGACATGCCGCTCAACGCCGAGTACCAGGCCGAGCTGCACCGCATCGAGGCGGCAGCCCCGCCCGATGCCGGGGGACTGGCCGCCGCGTATTCCGAAGCCAATTATCCCCGGGGTTTCGATGAGATCGAGCTGGCAGCGGAGCGAGAAGGCAAGACGGCGGAGGAAGTCCGTGCCGAACGTGGAGCAGCCCTAGACAGCCCACCAGCCGATGCCACCCACGATAATGACACCGAGCTGAATACAGGACTCGTCGGCGCTCTGGGTGCCCTGGTGGAGCACGCGCCAGCCAGCCGGGACGCATCAGCGGTCCCGGCGGGACAGCCAGCCGACAGCTTCGCAGACATCTGGGACGCCTTCGCCCGGCTCAGGGACGCACTCGGGCTGCCCGGGACGCCGGGCGGCGCTGAGGCTGCCGAGGAGCCCGCAGAACGGGCCTCGTCCGGCCCGGTCAGCGCGGCGCTGCTGGAGGACGCGATGGCCGGGGCGCGGGCATCGGCAGCCTGGTACCGCGACTCCCCGGAGTGGCAGCGCATCACGCTGGTCACCGACGCCGCGCGAGCCCTGCTGGACGCGATCCGCGGCGAAGCCGGCGGCTACTGGAGCGAGATCAGCCAGGACATCCGGGTCCGCGGCTTCGTCCGCACGGTAGCCGCGAGAACCTGCCGCACGATCTCCGCGTGCGCCGGAGCCCTGGCCGAGAAACTGGAACAGGCCAGCGGGCGGCAGACCCCGGCGTGGCGAGCCATGTCAGTGCTGCACCGTACCGCTGGCGCCGCCGCGAACCGTGTCATCGGCTACCGGCCGCCCGTCGCTGACGCCGAGCAGATCATCGCCGGGCTGAGCCGGCCGCGCCAGGCAGCCGCCGGTCCGCCAGCGGCCGGCAGCCCGGCCGCGCTGGCAGCACTCAGCTTCCCCGTGCCCGTATCACAGGTCACCACGACGGCACCCGCCCCGCCCCGGCAGGAGGCAGCCACCAGGACGGGCCGGCGCCCCGGCGGCCCGCGCCACTGACCCCGGAAAGCCCCGCCTTCCCCCGGCAGCCGCGCTCCTGCGCATCAAGAACATCAATTTAATACACAAAAATGAAGATCATATTTTAATTTTAGTTGACCAGGATGGAAGGGGATGTCTACGATGCCTCTAGACGTGAGCAGCGGCCACCGCCAGCCGGGCGGACCTGCAGCCTCGATCCGGCCCGGCCGGCCATCGCGGCGGGGGTGAGCCCGAGGTGGCAGCGAAGCGGCGCCAGGATTACTTCAAGCATGTAGAAGGCCAGCTCAGCTTTGAGGACCTGCTGAAGCTGGCAGACAAACAGGAGGGAGAACAAGACGGTGAACAGGTACGGCGCGATAGCCCGCAGCCACTGGGCACAGTGGCTGCCACAGCGGTACGCGACGATCAGCGACCGGGACAGCTTCTTCTCGGAGATTGGGCAGGAAGCAGCCCGGCAGATCGACGAGCTGACGACCGAGCTGGCGGGCGACAGCCAGCCCGGCGAGGACTACCTGGCCAGGGCGGGCCGGCTGAACGCGGCACGCAGCCAGGCCGAGGAGATCATCCTGCCCCAGCAGATCCTGCCGCCGCCCGAGCCGGGAGCCGGCCAGGACCCGGAGGAGAACGACCCGCCGCCGGCGAGCACGCAGCGGCCCGTGGTGATCGGCCGCGGCCACCCGATGTGGGCGCAGATCAGCGCCGAGCAGGAGGAACGGCTCCAGGGCAGCTAGCTGCCCCGCGGTTCCGGCCCGGGGGCCAGGACGACCTGGCCCCCTCCGGTTCCGTCGCCCGCATCCGCGCCAACCTCGCGGCGCTTGCCACGCTGCGCGCCATCCAGCGGGAGGACCGCCCGGCCGGACCGGACGAGCAGGCTGCCCTGGCCCGCTGGTCCGGGTGGGGTGCGGTCCCTGAGGTCTTCGACCCGGGCAAGCCGGAGTACGCCTGGGCACACGAGGAACTGACCCGCCTGGCGGCGCCCGGGGAACTGTCGGCCGCGGCCCGCAACACCCTCAACGCGCACTACACCGACGCCGCCCTCGTCCAGGCAATCTGGACCGGGGTGCAGCAGCTCGGCTTCGTCGAGGGCCGGGTCCTGGAAGCAGGGTGCGGAAGCGGGAACTTCATCGGCTTCGCGCCCGGGGGCGCCCGGGTCACGGGCGTGGAACTGGACCCGGTCACCGCCTCGATCGCGGCACACCTGTACCCCGATGCCGACATCGCCAACGAGTCCTTCGCCGATACCGGCGCGGCCGAAGGCAGCTTCGACCTGGCCATCGGCAATGTCCCGTTCGGCAATTTCGCCCTCGCCGACGGGCGGCACAACCCCGGCGGCCACAGCATCCACAACCACTTCATCATCAAGAGCCTGCACCTGGTGCGGCCGGGCGGCCTGGTCGCCGTGGTAACCAGCCGGTACACCATGGACGCCCGCAATCCCGCCGCGCGCCGCGAGATCGCTGGCCTGGCTGACCTCGTAGGGGCGGTCCGGCTGCCCAGCGGCGCGCACCAGCAGGCAGCCGGGACGAAGGTCGTCACCGACCTGCTGATTTTCCGCCGCCGCGAGCCCGGCCGCCGCGACCCGGACGGTACCGCCTGGGAGCAGACCCGGATCGCCGAGCTGGACGGCGTCCAGGTCCCGGTCAGCGAGTATTTCCTCGACAACCCCGATGCCGTGCTCGGCGAGATGCGCGTCACCCGCGGTGCCTACAGCGCCGAGGACCTGGTCGTCGCCGCCTCAGAGGACACCACCGCGGCCCTGGCCCGCGCCCTGGCCCGCATCGCCGAGGCCGCCGCAGCCCGCGGCCTGGCCTGGACCGCCGCGCCGGACCAGGCCCGCGCGGCGGAGACCGGGCCGCGGTCCCGGCACCCGGACGGCTACCTGGAAGCGCACCGCGACGGCACCTTCACCCAGGTCGCCCAGGGCCATGCCGTCCCGTTCCCCGTCCCCGGCACCCAGGCCGGGGAGCTGCGGCACCTGCTCAGGCTCCGCGACGCGGTCACCGGCCTGCTGGACGCCGAGGCGGCATCCCGGGAGGACACCCCCGAACTGGACGCGCTGCGCCGGGACCTCAACCGGCGCTACGACGACTACGTGCGGGCCTACGGCACAGTCAACCGGTTCTCCTGGCGGCCCACCGGCCGCCCCGACCCGGACACGGGCGGGGAGAAGCTGGCCCGCATCCGCCCGCCGCAAGGCGGCTTCCGCTCTGACCCGTTCGCGCCCCTGGTCCAGGCGCTGGAGGAATTCGACCCGGTCAGCCAGACCGCCGCCAAGGCCGCGATCTTCACCAGCCGCGTCGTCGCCCCCCGCAACCCCCGCCTGGGCGCCGACAACGGCGCCGACGCGCTGGCGATCTGCCTGGACGTCCTCGGCGAAGCGCGGCTAGACGCCATCGCCCAGCTGCTGGGCACCGACGAGGAAACCGCGCGCCGCGAACTGGGCACCCTCGCCTTCGACGACCCCGGGACCGGTCGGCTGGTCCCGGCCGCGGAATACCTGTCCGGCAAGGTCCGCGACAAGCTGGAGGCCGCCGAGCGGGCCGCCGCCGACGACCCCCGCTACGCCGTCAACGCCGAGGAATTGCGCAAGGTCATCCCAGCCGACCTGATGCCCAGCGAGATCGACGCCCGGCTGGGCGCCTCCTGGATCGACGCGTCTCACGTCCGGGACTTCCTCGCCGAGATCCTCGCCGACCCTGGCGTGCGGGTCGAGCATCCCGGCGGGCAGATATGGACCGTCCGCGGCAACCGGGACACCGTGCTGGCCACCTCCACCTGGGGTACCAGCCGCTACCCCGCCCCCGCTCTCGCCCAGGCGATCCTGGAGCAGCGCCGCGTCGAAGTCCGCGACAAGCAGCCGGACGAATCCTGGGTCCTCAACCTCGACGACACCCTCGCAGCGCAGGAAAAAGCCGCTGAGCTGACTGAGCGGTTCCGCGAATGGGCCTGGGAAGACCCCGCCCGCGCCGAGCAGCTGGCTGCCGCCTACAACCGGCTGTTCAACGACGTCGTCCTCCGCTCCTACGACGACGCGTCGCTGTCGCTGCCCGGCCTGGCCCTGAGCTTCGAGCCCCGCCCGCACCAGGTCGCCGCCGTCGCCAGAATCATCCACGAGCCTGCTGTCGGGCTGTTCCACGAGGTCGGCGCCGGCAAAACCGCCGAGATGACCATGGGCGCCATGGAACTGCGCCGCCTCAAGCTGGTCAACAAGCCCTGCATCGTGGTTCCCAACCACATGCTGGAGCAATTTAGCCGCGAGTTCCTCCAGCTCTACCCCCAGGCGAAAGTCCTGGTCACCCAGCGCGAAGACCTCCAGGCCGGCCGGCGCCGCCAGTTCGTCGCCCGCTGCGCCACCGGCGACTGGGACACCGTCATCATGTCCCGGTCGGCATTCGAGCGGATCCCCATGAGCGCGGACGCCCAGAGCGAGTACCTGGGCGCCGAAGTGGACCGGATGAAGGACTTCATCAGCGCATCCAGGGAAGGCGACGGGATGAGCGTCAAGCGCCTGCAAGGCGCCCTGCTGCGCGCCGAGGAACGCATCAAGAAGAAGCTGGACTCCGCCAAGGACCCCGGCATCACCTTCGAGGCCACCGGCATCGACTACTTTTTCATCGACGAAGCGCACGGCTACAAGAACCTGCGCACCCCGTCCAACATCCCCGACGCCGCGATCGACGGGTCGATGCGGGCCTCCGACCTGGACATGAAGATCAGCTACCTGGCCAAGCGCAACGGCAAGCGGGTGGTCACCTTCGCCACCGCCACCCCCATCGCCAATAGCATCACCGAAGCGTACGTAATGCAGCATTACCTGCGGCCCGACCTGCTGGAATCTGCCGGGATCACCGACTTCGACACCTGGGCCGCCACCTTCGGGGAAACCGTCGACCAGATCGAGATGGCCCCCGAGGGCGGCAACAGCTTCCGGCAGAAAACCCGGTTCGCCCGGTTCACCAACGTCCCCGAAATGCTCCGCCGCTGGCACGTCTCCGCCGACATCAAGACCGCCGAAGACCTCAAGCTGCCCGTCCCGGCCCTGGCCCAGCGCCCCGGCGACGGCCAGCGCGCCCCCGAAACCGTCATCAGCCAGCCGTGCGACGGCCAGCTCGACGTGATGAGCGAGCTGGGCGACCGGGCAGATGCGATCCGCAAGCGGCAGGTGATGCCGGAAGAGGACAACATGCTCAAGGTCTGCATGGACGGCCGCAAGGCCGCCCTCGACCTGCGGCTCCTCGGCCGGCCCATGACCGTCCCCGGCAAGATCGGCACCGCAGTCGGCCGGATCGCGGACCTGTGGCACGCCCACTGCAACGACACCTACCCAGGCCCCGACGGGCAGGACGCCCCCGTGCGCGGCAGCCTGCAGCTGGTCTTCTGCGACATCGGCACCCCCGGGGACGGCTGGAACGTCTACGACGAACTCCGCGACCAGCTCGCCGCCCGCGGCATGCCACGGGAACTCATCTGGTTCGTGCACGACGCGAAAACCGACCGCGACAAAGGCGAGCTGTTCGCCGCCTGCCGCGCCGGGACCGTCGCCGTACTCGTCGGCAGCACGGAGAAAATGGGAGTCGGGACCAATGTCCAGTTCCGCGCCATCGCCCTGCACCATCTCGACTGCCCGTGGCGGCCCGCCGATGTAGCCCAGCGCGAGGGCCGCATCCTGCGCCAGGGCAACCACAACAACGAGGTACAGATCCTCCGCTACGTCACCGAACGCAGCTTCGACGGATACATGTGGCAGACAGTCGAACGCAAAGCCCGGTTCATCGCTCAGGTCATGCGAGGCCGCCTCGACGTCCGCGAGATCGAGGACATCGGCGACGCCGCCCTTTCCTACAGCGAGGTCAAGGCCCTGGCCACCGGGAACCCGCTACTGATGGACAAGGCCGAAGCTGACGCCGAGCTGACCCGGCTGGAACGCGCCAAGCGGGCCTGGCTCCGCAACCACGACGCGCTCCAGCAGAAGGTAGCCGCGAACCTCCGGCGCGCCGGGGAACTGCGGGCACTCACCGCCCAGATCGACACGGCGGCCGGCCGCCGCCGTGACACCCGCGGGGACGCGTTCAGCATGACTATCGGCACCAGCCGGTTCACCAAGCGGCACGATGCCGGCGAGCAGCTCAAAAAACTTCTCACCGGAATGGACGAATCCCTCACCCAAACCGGCCACAAGCGGATCGCCGACCGGCTCGGCCAGCTCGGCGGCTTCGAGGTGACCGCCGTCATCGAGCGCGTCCTCGGAACCACCAACGTCACCATCGCCCTCGACGGCGCGCCCGGCGCAGAACTGCGGATAACGCCCGCCGACATCCGGGCACACGACCCCGGCAAGCTCATCGTCCGGCTGGAAAGCCGCCTGGCAGGCCTGGAATCCCTCAAGACCCGGACCCTCACCGACATCGAGCGGCTAATCACCGAAACCGACCGCGCCCGCGACGACCTGGCCAAGCCATTCGCCCAGTCCGGCCAGCTCACTGCCGCGCGTGAGCGTGCCCTGCAGATCGGCGAGCAGCTCAAACAGGAAGCAGCCCCGCAGCGCGAGGACGCGGACTGGGCAGCCAGGACACTCCAGAACCCGGACGACCCCGACTGGCTGGCTGCGGCAGCCATGCACGACGCCGCAGCCATGGCCGGGATGATGCCCGGCTCCTCCGTTGTCGTGCTCACCCACCACGAGCCGTCGCAGGAGCCCGTCCAGGCTTCGCACCGCGACTTCCCCGAAACCAACCCGCTGGCAGCACCCATCGCAGACGGATCACCCGCACCGCGACCAGGACCGCCCGCCCCCGGTCCCCGCCCCGCGCTGTAAGGCTGATGTACGGTCCGCACCGCCGCCTGGATAACTACAGTAAAGAGGGTGGAGATGTCGCGCTACGGCCACGTACTGTTACCCGTCGCCCGCTGTGAGCGCTCGACGTCACTCCCGGCGAACGCCGTCTGCGGCATGCGGGCCAATGGGCATCCCCGCTCGTTCATGCCGGCGCCGGGATGCTCGCCGTGGCGGCCGCAGTCGGAACCGACGACTTCCTGCGATGTCGTCACGGACGGTGGCGGCGGGGCCGACATGCGGCGCGCGAGTAACCGCCTGATTGGCTGGCGGTCGGCGACCACATTCCAAACGGGCGCGCCCGAGTTGGATGATCTGCGCGCTCGCTCGCTGGGAGGCTGACCTTATGCGCGCCTGCGTCGATGCCGTATGGGCCCCCTAATGCCATAGGCAATCGACGATCGCGCTTCCCGGCGCTATAGGCAATCGACGCTTGCACACACCACTGTCCTGGGCACACTTGGCCGAGCACTCGACGAGACGGCCGACCGGGCGTTGCCGAAGCACGCAGCGGCGTCGCTTGCCGGTGGACCTCATCGTGGGAGTAGCGGTCGGCCAAATTGCGTGCGAGCCTGTTTTCGATCGTTGCGCTCGCTGCCCAGCTGATCACGCAAGTGAAGGCACCACAGGGCACCTGGATGAAACCCGTGCGTGTATGGCCCTGGGTTCTTCACAGCTTACGCGCCGTCCTGCGAGGATGGGGCAGTGGCAGTATGAACCGTCGTCCTCGCCGAAAGGGCTGGCCATGTACAGCACTCTTGTTCCTTTGACTTCATTTCTGAACGCAGCGATCCTTGCCTGCCGTCGGCGACGCCACCAAGACGAAATCAAGCTAATGTCGCTGGATCCAAAGGCTGTTGCCAGCCTCGTGAATGTTCCCTATGAGCCAGAGGAGCATGTCGCCTTTGAGCCTAAGGAGTATGTCGGCATTGTCGTCATACTGGATCGGAAGGCGGAACGGCGCTCGCACTTGCTCGATGACCTCGTTCGCGAAGGCAGTAGCATCAACGACATCACCCGGGAGGATCTGCTCGTAGCGTTGCCCGGAGGAGTGGAGGAGTGGCGCCGAGGGGTTAACGGATTGGTTCCGGATCCGCAGAAGGACTGGGATCACGTTGGTGCTCCAGGTCTTTTCTTGGCTGGAGCGGACGACCAGGAATGGGCGCACCAGCTATGGGACCTGCTCAGCGACGAGGTGGAGCGATGCCAAAGTGAGGAAGACCAAAAGCGCATCGCTCGCGCGGTCGACCAGTCGGCCAGTTCGGTTTGCGACTATCTCGGGCTGAGCGAGGCCGACATTCCGTGCCTCGTGGTCTTCAGCCTCGACGATCAGCGAGTATTCGTGTTTCGTTACGGTGGCGACGCTGACGATCCGCCCTACCAGCTCTTCAAGGACATCGCTCGCCGTAGGCCTCGTAATCCTACGCCTGGCTGGCTGACCGACGCCATCCAAGGCGTGGCGCAGGAGTGGGGGCTGGCCGAGGGACCAAAGCCAATCCTGGCCCCACCCACGCTGACGGATTGGGAGGCCAGATGCTACCTCCCCCGCCAGCCTGGCCTCCTCAGGTTGGAACGCACGCGTGACTGAAACGAGGTCAGGCGACGCCAATCGAAGTGCAGGAGGTATCTATACGGCCCTTGTGGTAACGCGCCTCGCTGAGGAGGACAAACGCGGCAGCTCTCTGCAGGCGCGAGGCGTGGCAGTGGTTACGACGTCGGGCACGCTTGTGACGCTGCTCGTCGCACTTACCCAGTTCAGGGTCGGCGGCAAAGTACTCCCCAACCTTCCGACTGCAAGTCGGTGGCTGTTCGCGATTGCCATAACAGCATTCGTCGCAGCAGCTGTCGGCGGCTTGCTGGCTAACTTCCCGCGAGCACTCGTACGCCCACGTCTTAGCAACCTCGTTGATCTTATAGAATCTCAATGGACCACTCCGCCCGCGGCGGCGGAGAAGCCCGTTGCGCTCGCGCGTGCACGCCAACTTCAGGAACTCGAAACCGCCAATGACAAGGTGGCGTGGGCAGTATTTGCGGGCCTTATCGCCGAAGTTCTCGCTGTCGCGCTTGCGGCCGCCGCTGTGCTGGTGGCTCTCGCGCAAGGCTGACCGCCCCCGCCAAGACGGCTGCGCGGAATGGCCCAGAAGAGGCGTGCCGTATTTTCGCATGAGGGGAATCAGGACGCCGCAAGATTGCTTCCCAGCAACCTGCTGAAGCACAGATTCAGCATCACTTGGCTACGCCGATGATTGGACCGACCGTGGCACCAGCGCCCGTCGCCCACGGGAAACGGATGCTCAGAATGGGATGATCAGAGTGGCTGCGGATGTGCCTGCACCTGACCGCCTTCAGATGAATATTCGGCGTTCCGCGCACCCTGCTCTGTCGGCAACATCCGGCGCGGTCACCCGCCGTGGTGACGGGCACCCAGGCGCGGACACGGCAGCGGCCCCCACCACGCTGCATGCTCACGATCCTGTCGCCGGCGGCCGGGAGAGGACCACCATAGCCGTGTTCACGATAGGTGTCGCAATGCTCATGTCGAGCAGAACGCGTAACACACGAACCTGGCCCTGACAGTTACGGGGTGAAGGCGGCTTAGGAAAGCTCGGTTTATCGACCTGGTCATGCGCCGGGCGGATGCTGACGAATCCGGGGATATCGGCGACGCCACCGCGTCCTACAGCGAGGTCAAGGCCCTGGCCGCCGGGAACCTGCTGCTGGCCGGTGCTCACAGGGCCGGGCTGCCGGCGGTGTCATGTGCTGCCCGCGCCCGGTTATGCCCGGATTGGCGGTCGTCCGGATAAGTCCGTCTCGGGAGTGCCCGCTACTTCGTGCTCTGGAGCGTTGCGGAGGTAAGCAGCCCGTGCGCTGGGGGCGCTCATGGCGAGGGATCCTGCCAGCCACGCGCGGTCGCCGCGGGTGAGCTGATCCGCCGCGAAGGGGCGGGCGAGCGGTCGAGCGGCGGATCCGGCCGGGTCGCTGTCATAGGGATAGGTTCCCCAGGCGAGAGCTTCGGCCCGGGTGGGATGGCACCAGAAGGCGTCCAGCACTTGATGTACCAGCGGGCGCAGGTCACCCGGCGGCAGGCCGTCGCCAGGATCGAGTGCCGTAATGAACGCGTGCAGCGTTGACCTGTACAGTCCAAGCCCCCATGCTTCTGCTGGGTCGTTGCGGGGTGATTGGAGGACGGGCTGGACCTGCCCGGTGTTATCAGTGTGGTAGCCGGATACGATGCCGTGGTCGCCCATACAGAAGGTCTCCATGATGAACGGAACGTCAGGCACCCGCCATTGCAGCCCTTGCCCGGTCGCGGTGCTGTACATGTAGGCTGCGACGCGCTCAGGGTCTGTCCAGCCTGTGGCAGGACGTGGCTCATGCCCCCAGAAGAGTACGGCTGGCCTGCTCATTCCCGCTGTCTCGCACGCGCGGATAAGCGAGCCGATCATTCTGCCGGTCCAGCCGATGTCCACCAGCCCGGTGCCGGTATCGGCGAGACGGTGCTGTGCCGCATAGTCCAGGACGAGACGGCGCATCGCGCCGATCCGCGCCCCGGCGGCTTCAACTACCTCCGGCGTGCTGACAAACCGCCGGAGAGCCTGCGCCTGGATGGGCTGGTCGGCTCGTGCGTCCGGGTCCAGGGATACGCCGCAGGCATGCAGGACCTCGCGGTACTGCGAAAGCGGCAGTCCGAGCCGGGCGCAAAGGTCCGCGGCGTTTGATTTGATGAAGCTGTTGAATAGCCATGATGCCCCCGGCAGCCTGTCGGGTTGTGTGGCGGCCAGGCTCCAGGTGAGGCGGCTGCTATAGACGTATTCGAGGTCGAGCTCGGTACCGGGCGCGGAAGCCAGGTGCCGCGTCATCTCGTACAGGACCTGGCCGTCGCGGGACAGGAACCTGAGCCGCGTGAGCCTGCGCCGCCTTGACTCCTCCGCAATCCAGAGCGCGAACGCGATTAGGGCGGGGGCGGCGACGCCTGCGGCCACGTCGCGGATCGCCGTTTCGCGTTCGGATACCGCGGTGATTGCGGCTCGTGCGAGGCGGCTGGCTCTGGCGAATCGCGCGGCGAAATCCCCGGGACCGGACGAGTGGGCCGCCATGATCTTTTCGTACCGCGTGTAGGGGCTGGCGGCCGGGCGCAACGTGTCACCATTCCCTCAGCGCGCTGGTGAGATTCTCCTCGGCGGTGATTCCGTGCTGACGGCAGGTATCGGCTGCCTCGCGCATCAACGGCGCGGGATCGGTGCCGCGCAGTTCTTCCAGGACAGCCTTACTAGCCAGCACGCGTGCCGTCCAGAGCGCGTCGCCCAGCTCGCCGAAAATCGCCTGACTGGCGTTCAGTGCCTCTTCGGAGCTTTCCGGGTCACCTCGGTCACGGAGGAGGATTCCGAGTTCGCGGAGCGCCCTTGCCTCAGCGGCCCGGTCACCGATGGCACGGAACGCGGCCAGCGCGGCGTCCAGGTGCATTCTGGCCGTTGCCCACTCTTGCCGGAGCCGGCACAATCCTGCGATGCTCAGGCGGCTGCGGGCCGTCCAGCGGCGGTCGCCGATAGCCTCGAACGACTCCAGGGCGCTTGACAGGTCATCGGCGGCATCGTCGAGCCGTCCCGCAACGCGATAAGCGTCGCCGCGGTTACGGAGGACTACGGCGATGCCTCGCCGGTCTTCCAGTTCCCCGAAGATGGACAGGCAATCGGCGAACGTCGTGATCGCGGTGGCTGTCTCGCCGTCGTTGCGGTGCACGATGGCGAGCTGCCGCATGGCCCTGGCCTCCCACCGGCGGTCGCCGAGCTGGCGGGCAACCTGGAGCCCGTCGGTTATCAGGGGGATAGCCTGCTGACTGAGGTGCTGGTCACGGAAGACGAGCGAATACCGGATCTTGGCCCGTGCTTCCTCCAGCGGGTCGCCGAGGTCATGGTAGATGCCGATACAGGCCCGGAAGGCGCTGTCGGCTTCGTCCCATCTGGACAGGCCGCGGGACGCGTCGGCTATGCCGTTGAGCGCTCCGGCGACCGACCTGGTATCTGCTGCCTCCCTGAAGACCGCAAGGGCTGAGGAGAAAGCGTCGATCGCCGCCCCGAGACGGCCCTGGTAGCGGTAGGTGTCGCCGAGGTTCCTCATGACGGTCGCCCACTGGTGCCGGTCGGCGCGGTCGGCGAAGATCGCGGCTGCCTGTGTCAGCAGGGTGACGGCCTCGTCGTAGCGACCCAGTTCCCGGTACAGGGCGCCGAGGCTCCGCAAGATCCTTGCCTCTGCGTTCGCGTTCGCCTGGTGGCGCGCGGCGTCGAGGGCGAGCTGATGGGTGCGTTCCCAGGCGCGCCAGTCGGCGCGCCAGTCGGACATGGCGGGCAGCGTCTCGGCCAGCCGCCAGGCCCGGTCCCACAGACCTGCGGCATGTACTTGCTCGACCAGCGCGACGAGGTTGGCTCGCTCTGCGGCGAGCCAGCTCCATGGGTCGGCGCGCACCACGTCGTCGGCTAGTAGCTGGTGCTCTGGCTGAGCGGTAATGCCCTGCTCGCCCGGGTGGACGAGGGTGGAGGCTAGCTGCATTGCGCCGATGTACTCGTCGGCGAGCCTGGCTAGGGAATCGCGCCGCGTATCCGGGGATTCTGTGCCGTAGAGGCATTCCCTGGCGAAGTCTCGCAGCAGGTCATGCAGCCGGTAGCGGATGAGGCCGGTGGTATCCACGCCGGTAATGTCGACGAGCACCGCATCCGCGAGCTGTTCCAGGAGCCGCTCGGCTTCGTCTGCCCCGGTTCCGATGAGAGCCGCGAGGTTCCACGCGGCGAAGTCAGCGGCGAGCAGGCCCAGCATGCGGAAGGCGAATTGCTCGGTCTCCTCCCGGCTGTTGTAGCTCAGGGCGAATGATGCGCGGACTTCAAGGTCTCCTGCCTTCAGCAGGTCCAGCCGTCTGCTCTCATCGCGAAGCCGGGCCGCGAACCATGAAATGTTCCAGGCTGGCCGCGACAGCAGCCTCGCCCCGGCGATGCGCAGCGCAAGCGGAAGGTACCCGCACAGCTTCCCGATCTCGGCGACCGCCTCTGGCTCGGCTCCGGCGCGGTCGGCGCCGATGATAGCCGTGAGCAGTTCGGCCGCCTGATCAGGCGGCATGACATCAAGAGACACGCCGCGCGAGCCGGCCAGGGCGGTCATTCGTGACCTGCTGGTCACCAGGACGGCACATCCGGGGGTGCCCGGCAGCAGAGGGCGTACCTGTGCCTCGTCGGCAGCATTGTCAAGCATCACGAGGATGCGCTGACCTGCCAGATGCGCCCGGTACATGCGGGCGCGCTCATCGATGCCTTCAGGGATGTCGGCTCCGTCAACCCCGAGTTCGCGGAGGAAACCTGCCAGAACATCTGCCGGGTCCTGGGCCCGGGCGTCTGCCCCGCGCAGGTTGGTGTACAGCTGCCCGTCGGGGAACTCTTCACCGATCCGGTGCGCGACATGAATTGCGAGCGTCGTCTTCCCGACGCCAGGCTGACCTGACAGGCAGACGATCGGCGGCGCGGTCTGGGCGCTTCCCACTGCAGCTGCTATCTCGCGAGTGACCTGGTCCACTTGCTCAGCCCGCCCATTGAAATCACGGATGTCCGGGGGGAGATGCAGCAGCGAATGCCCCTGTCCCCTGTCATAGCCGTCAAGCTGCGCAACCATGGATGTACCGGCGAACGATCGCGTCCGGGACAGGGCCAGGCCGCTCCTGGATGCGGCCGGCCCGGCAGGGGCATAGTCCGCGGCCCACCCTAGCCGGACCGGGCTGGCCTGGAACAGGCGGGACAGGAGATCCTGGTAGTCCCAGTTCGGCCGGGCACCGGCCTCCCAGTCCATCCATGACCGCGTCGTGAGCCCGCGCGGCTTGATCTTCTCCCGCCGGCACATCCGGTGGAACGCCTCGACGGCCTGGGCGACGGTCCATCCCCAGGCCAGCCGGTGCGCCTTCAGGGGAGATACCCCGCAGTGCACGGCGACATCCGCGGCAATCCGGTGCAACAGCCCGGCCTGCAGATCGCCGCGCTGCTCAAGCTGGCCAAGGTACTGAAGCCGGATACGTTCAGCGCATTCAGCATCACTCATCGGACTTGATTGCAGACATCCGCCAGCGCCCGCCGTTTCCTGTGCCGTCTCGTTGATTAAACATGTCCGTTGTGTACGGAAACGTTAACGTGTGCGCGCTGCCCGCGGCTAGCTTGCGCCGGCCGCGGAGTGCGGCCGTCGTGCGGCAAAGAGGCGCGAACGGCTCTCACGGTCCCGCTGCCCGGTAGCGGATCATGGGCCGCACGCTGCGGCAATGCAGAGAGAAGACCGCTCACGATTGTGCGGTGCACTCTCAGCTGTTCCTGACAGGCTGCGTGAAAGACCCTGGGTGCTTGGACCGAGCGAAAGGGCAAGCATGTCACCCAACTGGATCAAGAGTTCCCTGAGCTTCGCCAACGGCAACTGCGTCGAGGTAGGAGACCTGCCCGACGGTACGGTCGGGATCCGCAACAGCCGGGATACTGACGGGCCGATACTCCGGTTTACGTCCGATGAGTGGGTTGCGTTCCTCGCGGGCGCCCGATGCGGAGAGTTCGACACGCTCGGCTGCTCCTGAAACCGGGCCCGAAGCCCGCGATCTGTCGGAGCACCACGAAATCACACGCCCGCAACGGCAATGCAGCACCCGGGTGCGGCACCCTAGCCGGGGCCTGATCCAGGCCCGCACTCTGATGCCCCTTCTGTCCGCCGGACCTGGGGTATTGGTGGCTCTCAAGGGGGAAAGATGCGTCAGTCCTGCCTGCTGAGCCAGTCGTGACGGGCCTGTACTGGACGGCCGCTGCGCTGGCCGTACTGTGGGCGGCATATACCGCCCGCCGGCTGCGGCGGGACAGGTCAGCCCTGGTCGCGCTGTCTGCGCTGTGCATGCTGGCTGCCGCTGCCGCGATGGCGGTAACTGCCGTCCGCCCGGACGTCCTGCGCGCCTGGCCGGACGAGCCGGCCGTGGCGTGGCTGGGGATTTCCCTGGGCCTGGTTGCCGTATGGGCGTTCCTCGGCACGCTCGGCCTGGTGACGGGTACAGGGGGTCATCCGGTCGGGCTCATGGCGGTCCCGGCCGCGGCGGTTGTCTCGTCGGGGCTGTTCCAGATCGCGGCCGAGCACGCGGGTCTGGCTGACCCTGGCTCCGGGGCGGCATGGAGCAGCCCGGCGCTGGTCAGCCAGCTTTGCCTACTGGCCTGCTTGTGCCCCGCGCTGGCCAGGATCTCGTTGCTCGCCTGGCGGTTCTCGGACCGCGTCCGGATAGGTTACATAAGCCTTGGCATGCGAGCAGTGGCCGGAGGGTCAGCCGGGGAACTCGGCCTGGTACTGGCCAGGGCGGCTGTGATCAGCGTCCGGGCTTCCGGCGGGCAGGTCGCCGGCTGGCAGATCACGGGGATCGCGGTGGCGCTGCCTGTGGCCGCTATCGAGGTCGTCGGGGCGATGACCGTGTCCGCGTGGTTCCCGCCGCTGGCCAGGTGGCTGCGGCGTGCCTGGCTGTGGTACGCGTACTGGCGGCTGCGTCCGTTGTGGGCGATGCTGGGGAAGGTCATCCCTGAAGTGGAGCTGCCCCGCGAGGACGGCTTGCGCTGGAACATCCGCTACCGGCTGCACCGGCTGGTGATCGAGATCCGGGACGCGCAGGTGGTGCTCCGGCCGTACGCGAGCGCCGGCATCGCCAGCCACGCTGAAGCAGCCACGCGGTCGTCCGGGCTCAGCCCGCGCAGGCGCGCTGCGGTGGTAGAGGCCGCGGTCCTCATGAACGCGCTCGGAGCGCGGCGGCATGGCATCCCGCCGCACTCTGCCGACCTGACGGCGGCACCGGGCGTAGCCGCGCCCGGGAAGGAGGTGGCCGGGAATGACCTGTGCGCTGAGGCAGCCGGGCTCCTCCTGGTACGCCGCGCGATCCGGCATTCCCGCATCGTCCGGCAGACCGCCAGCCCGTCTGTGGGCGGAAGCGCGGTTGCCAGGCGGCTCGTCAGCCATGCTGCCCGGCGGGACGGGGGCTGGGGTTTAGGGCCGACGCCGGCCGGGGCCCCCGCGCGGGAGTGGTGCCGGGCTCAGGCCGCTTGGCTTGCGCTGCTGCCCCGGCCCCACGCCCGTTCGAGGCGGTCCAGGAAGGAGCCGGTCTCCGGTCCCGTTACGGGTGCCGGCCGCGGCGGGTCGCCGGTTTCCTCGAGGATGAGGGAGGCGAGCGTTTCCGCTTCCCGTTCCTCTGCCGTGCTGTAGGCGGTGCGGCTGAGTATGAGCTGCACAAGCTCCGGGTCCACGTCGGGCACCAGGAGGTTCACCAGCTTCGTCCAGACCACTGTGCCGTTGCGGTGGTCGAGCAGGATGTGCGCCAGCTCATGCAGCTTGATGTGAGTGGCGTGGAACGGGGTCGTGCCCTGCTCGTGAAAGACGTAGTCCGCGTCCGCGGTGGCGATCAATAGGCCGCACGGCACGCCGGGACCGGCGCGGAACGGGCGCAGCACGATCGGGCGGTTCCGCTGGTGTTCCAGCCGGGCGACGAAGTCACCCAGATCGAAGGGCCTGGGAATGTCAAGATCCCGGACTATGGTGGCGAGCCGCCCTTTCCTCCCCGTACCGCGCACGGCTCACCTCGGCAGATTCAGTGGATCGCCGGCCCCAGCGCAGGCGCTTCCTGTGCTTCCTGGCGGGCGGGACGGACGAGCCGTCGTCTTGGTTACGTACCTGAGCGGCAGGAGGTTCAGCCGGTCTGGTCGTCTGCGGCGCGGCGCCTGCGGGCATCGTCCCGCGCGGTGACCTCGATCAGGTCGGTGATCGCCTTGCGGGCCTCCGGGCTCAGCCCGAGGATCGCGCGGAGCTGGGCGCGGTCGATGCCGGCGTCCCGGATGAGCGCCAGCAGTTCCACCTGCTCCTGGAGCAGCCCGGCCTGGTCCTCGCCGTAGTCGTCGAAGAAGAACGCGGGCGGGACGTGAAACGTCCTGGCCAGCGCTTCGATCAGCTTCTTCTGCGGGTTCTGCGCCTTGCCGTTGCGCAGCTTCCATACGGTGGTGTAAGAGACCTCGACCCCGCTGGCCTTCGTAATCATCTCCGCCAGCTCGGCGTTGCTGTACGGGCCGCGGCCTTGCGGGTGCGCCCGGTCAATCAGCCAGTTCACCTTGTCCGCCAGGGTGCGCAGTGGCTCGCTCACCGTAGCCTCGCCGGACATCGCTGCACCTCTCAAGCCATTGCAGGCCGCCGCGGACCCTCGCGGGTCCCGTCCTGCGCCATCACGTTCATCATTTCATGTCAAAGGACAAGTCCGCTACATCGGACTCAAGTTGACAGGCTGCCGAGGTGCCTTATATTGGATATCAACTAAAGTTGATGAGCATCATTTGCTCTCATCAATTATGGGTCAAGGGGGGGCGGGTGCTGCGGCTGGCCCGCCCGTTCCTGGCTGCTGCGGAGGAGGTGGCACGCGCTGTGCGTCCTTGTGCGCATGGCCAGGCTGGCGGCGTGCATCGCCGGCAACCGCGGGGTCTCGGGGGCGCCGGATGACAGACCGGCAGTCGGCGACGCGGGAGCGTGTGGCATCGACTGCCCAGTACCTTCTGCTCGGCGGGTTCGCGAGCGTGGCGGCGGGCATCAGCGCCCAGGGCCTGACCGGGTTCGCCCGCTCCAACATGGGCCTACGCGGCCCGTGGCCCTACCTGCTGTTCTTCGCGCTTGACGGGGCCGCGGGGGTGTGCGCCGTCCTGCTCGCGCGCCGCGCCGCGCGCAACGACGGCGGCCTGGCTCCCCGGCTGGCCGTGTGGGGCCTGGTCACGGCCAGCGCGTTCTTCAACTTCACGCATGCCCCGCGACACCCGGCCGCACCGCAGGCGTACGCGCTGATGCCCGTCGTCGCGGCCGTCCTGTTCGAGTTCTGCCTCCGCGAGATGAGGATACGCAGAACCGGCCGGGCCGACCGCAAGCTTGCCGGGCTGCGCTGGCTGCACCCGGCCGAGCGGGTCCGGGTCCAGATGCACATGGCCGCCGACGAACTGGTGTCAGCCGAGCAGGCCACCAGGCGCGTGCGGACCGAGCAGGCGGCACGGCGGCTATACCAGCTGCGGATGGCACTGCGCGACCGCGACCGGGCAGCCAGGCCCGGCGCTCTAGCAGGCGCCCGCGCCCGCCGGGCACAGCGCCGCGCACACGCCGCGCTGGCCTGTGCCCGGTTCACCGACCCGGATGTGGCCGCCGACGTGCTGCGCCAGGTCCAGGTCCTCACCATGACGGCGGCCATGGCCCGGCTGGATTACACCCGCCCCGACGACGCGCACGCAGCTATCGGCAACCTGATCACCTCACCCGCCGCCCGGGGACCGCAATCCGGCATCGTCCCCGTACCGGTGTCCGCGCCGGAGCCCGCCGTCCGTGAACCGGCCGGAACAGCCGGCCGCACGCCAGCAGCGCGGATCAACGGCCACGCGGCTGGCGGCGTGGTCACCAGCGCGGGTGAACCGCCCGCGGAGCCGGCAGACGGCACACCCGCCCCCGCCCTCGTCCCCGCCGCAGCCACGGACGCAATGCGCGAGTCAGTCGGCCCCGGCGATGACGCCGATGATGATGGCGACTCCGACGCCCGGCTCATCACCGCCGCTAGCCGGATCGTCACCGACGCCGCGCGAGATGGCACGCGCCTGAGCCAGATCGCGCTGGCCGAGAAGCTGCGCGGCCAGGGCTACAGCGTCTCCAACCACCGGCTGCGGTGGCTGTCGGCCGTCAGCGGCCTGGAATCCCGCCAAGGCCGGCCCCCCGGTCAGCGTGGCTCCGCCCGCGCCCGCGTGCACAAGGCAGAACCGGCCGCAGTGACCGGCGCTGCCCGTCCGGTGCCCATAAGCTCTCCCGGCCCCGCTCAGGACACCGTTCCCGATCAGGCACGCACGGGCGACCCCGGCGCGGGGGGACAGGACCGGCACCCGCCCGGAGGCCCGTGATGCCCCGGCCTCCCGACGGGCACGCCGCCCCCGGCGACGCGCGCGGCCACGATGACCGCGAGCAGAAGCTCGATGCGCTGCGCACCCGCGTGCAGGCCGAAGCCGACGGGATACGCACGGCAGACGATTGGGCCAGATCCCTGCACGCAGCGGCCCTGCTGCGCGAGAGCTTCGCCAATTCACTCCTCATCTTGGCCCAGCGGCCGGACGCGACCCTGGTCAAAGGCTATGAAGACTGGCGCAAGACCGGACGCCAGGTCATCCGCCGCGAGCCCGGCATCGAGATCTTCTCCCGCGCCCCCGGCAAGACCGGGCCACGGAGCCGCAGGACCGGCCGGGACCCCGGCCCCGAAGGGGACGACCGGAGCTGGCGCGATGCCATCAAGGTCGCGTACGTGTGGGACATTTCCCAGACCAGCGGCCGGCCCGTCGCCGTCCGCGCACCGATGCCCGCCGCGCCGGGTGACGCGCCCTATGGCCTGTGGGACGCCTTGTGCTGGCTGGCCAGGCGGCTCGGCTACGCGGTCGAGCGCGAGCAGGGCGCACGAGCCGACGGCGTCACCTGGTGGACCGTCCGCCGCATCCGCGTCCCGCCCGGACTGGACGCCGCGGAGGCCGCGTGGGCGCTGACGCACCAGCTCGGCCACGTGCTGCTGCACGGCTCGGGCACCTACCCGCCAGGAGCGACCACCTCCGGCGGCGCCTGCCTCGGAAGCCGCAAAGCCGAAGCCGACGCGGTGGCCTACATCATCGGCGCCCGCCACGGCGCTGCGATCACCGGCCGCCCCGGCTGGCCGCAGACCTGGGCCGGAACCGACCCACGCGCCCAGCCCGGCGCCGTCATCCTGACCTCAGGCGAGCGGATCACCGCAGCCGCGGCGCAGATCACCCAGCACCTCGACCACGCTCTGCATGGCCAGGACATCAGCCAGCCATCACCCCCGCAGGCACACGCCGCGGCGCGGACCCCGCAACCCGTGCAGCATCCGCAGGCAGCCGCCGTCCCGGCCGCTCGCCTCCCGGCTCCCCAGCACGCCGATACGCCGTCCCGGCCGCCAAGCCCTGGCGTCCTCCGGGCCCTGGCAGACGCCGAACGGTTCTACGCCGGCCAGCTCCCCGGCAGCTGGGCAGCCGGCTACCTCCGTAACCGCGGCATCGGCCAGGCAGCGATTACCAGATGGCAGATCGGATATGCCCCCGCCGGATGGACAACGCTCACCGGGCACCTGCGCGGCGTCGGGCACGCCGATCGCGACATCGAGGCGGCCGGGCTCGCCCGCCGCTCCTCCCACGGCACGCTCATCGACCACTTCCGGGACCGGGTCATGCTGCCCGTCCACGACGAGCACGGCAACCTCGCCGGGTTCACCGGCCGCGCTCGCCCCGGTGCCGGCGACGAGGTGCCGAAATACCTCAACAGCCCGCAGACCGCCGCCTACCGCAAAGGCGAGCTGCTGTTCGGGTGGCAGCAGGCCCGCACCCGCCTCGCCGCCGGCGCGGTACCGGTCATCGCCGAGGGGCCATTCGACGCCATCGCGGTCAGTCTCGCCGATCCCGGCCGGTACGCCGGGCTGGCCCCATGCGGCACCGCCCTGACCAGTCAGCAGGCCGCCCTGCTCGGGCGTACCGCCAGGCCCGGGAGCCCGATCATCGTCGCGTTCGATGACGACCCGGCCGGGCGCAAGGGTGCCGTCCACGCCCACGGCATCCTCAGCAAAATCAGCAGCCAGCTGCAATCAGTGACGCTCTCCGGCCGCGATCCGGCCCAGATCATGCAAGACGACGGCGCGCCCGCCCTCACCGCGGTCCTCGGCACGGAGCTCCAGCCGCTGTCCGCTGTCGTCATCGACTCCGCCATCAGCCCGTGGGAGCACCGGCTGGATGAGACGGACGGCCCGCTGCTGGCGATGCGCAGCGCCGCCGCCGTCATCGCCGGGCTGCTGCCCGCGGATACGGCCACGGTGATCCGGCGTGCCACCGCAGGCAGGGAACTGGCCACGGTCGATGAACAGATGCGGCCCATCGCCCTTCCCGAACTGCCGGACATCGCCAGGAGGCTGCCGGCCGGCATTGCCTGCCAGATCGCCCGGGTGGCCGAACGGCTCGGTATCACGGACTACTCCGATGTTCTGGCCGAAGTCGCGAACGCTGTCACTCGTCAAGGCCCGCCGGAACCCATGGCAGGTGACCGCGCGCCCCGGCTGGCCGGAACCAGCTTCCCGCAGCCGCCGCAGACGGCACCTGGCAGCAATGAACCGGCGGCCAGCCGGCTGCGAAGGCCCGGCAGCCACGCGAACCGGGCGAGAACAAGGCGTTAACACGACGATGCACTCGCATCGCCTTCAGCGCGACCCGCGAACTAGTGTTCCGCGCCTGAAATTCAATTGGTTATTCTTACCCGGTTGCAGGCTGGCCTGTTCCGAGCTTGGCGAGGTAGTCAGCAAGCGAATTCAGGATCTCGTCGGCGGTCTTGGTCCAGGTGAACGGCCTGGGGTTGTCGTTCCACGTGGAGATCCAGTCCTTGATGTCGTTCTCCAGGGCCGGCACCGAGGTGTGGACGCCGCGGCGGATCAGCTTGTCGGTCAGCAGGCCGAACCAGCGCTCGACCTGGTTCATCCAGGACGAGCCGGTCGGGGTGAAATGGACATGGAACCGAGGGTGCCGGGCCAGCCAGGTCTTGATCTCGGCGGTGTTGTGAGTGGCGTAGTTGTCGCAGACCAGGTGCACCTCAAGGTCAGCCGGCACGGCCTTGTCGATCGCGATCAGGAACTTCCTGAACTCGGCCGCGCGGTGGCGGCGGTGCAGTTCGCTGATCACCGTGCCGTCGGCGATGTTGAAGGCCGCGAACAAGCTGGTGATGCCGTGCCGCAGGTAGTCGTGCGTGCGCCGCTCGGGCATGCCCGGCATCATCGGGAGCACCGGCTGGGACCGGTCCAGCGCCTGGATCTGGCTCTTCTCATCCACGCAGAGCACCACCGCCTTCTCCGGCGGGTTGTGGTACAGCCCGACGACATCGACAACTTTTTCCACGAAGAACGGGTCCGTGGACAGTTTGAAGGAGTCCTGCAGGTGCGGCTTGAGGTCGAATTTCTTCCAGATTCGCCCGACGGTGGACTTGCTCAGTCCCGTGCGCCTGGCCATCGAGGCCCGCGACCAGTGCGTGTCCTTGCCCGGGGTGGTCTCCAGGGTGGCCACGATCACGTCCTCGACCTGGTCCAGCAGGATCGACGGCGGCCGGCCCGGCCGCGGCTCATCATGCAGGCCTGCCAGCCGGCCGGCGATGAACCGGGCCCGCCACCGGTCCACGGTGGACTCATCGACACCCAGATCCGCGGCGGCCTCCTTATTCGTCCCGCCCTCCGCGCAGCGCAGCACGATCTTCGCCCGCAGCGCCAGGAACTGGGCCGTCTTCGCGCGCCGGGCCCACCGGACTAGCTGAGCCCGCTCCGTCTCATCCAGCACCAGGTCCGCCTTGCGCCGCCCGGCCGGCGCAGCATCGTCCAGCCCAGCCAGGCGGTCCGCGGCGAACTGGCGCCGCCACTTGGACACCGACTTGACCGCCACCCCCACAGCCCGCGCGGCCCCGGCGTTCGACATCCCCTCGGCACACGCCAGGATGATCCGGGCCCGGTCAGCCCGCCAGCGCCCCGGCAGCCCCGCCCGGCGCACCAGCTCAGCCCGTTCAGCTTCAGACAGCACGATCACGGCAGCAGAAGGACCCGAATGCGGCATGTCCCGCAGGCTAGCAGAAGTAACCCTCAGAACTTCTGACGCAGGACACTAGTGCCGCGACCGGTAACATTTGCCCGGTTTTGAGGAGACCTGGAGCGGCGCTCCGGGTCGCGCCGCCTCGCGTCGGAGCGGCTACGGTGATGGCGTGCCCGTTGACCCCGCTCCGTTCCTTTCCACAGTCATCCTCGCCAGCGCCGCGCTCGTGGCGATCGTCGGCGGCCTGCTCGTCGCGCGATTTGTCGGCCTGGACAGCGATCAGCAGACCAGCAGGAAGCTCCTCGCCGACGCCTCGGACAGGCTCGCCATCGCGCGCAGGCGCGCCGACGCGGCGAGGCAGGACCTGATCCGATGGCGAGCGCAGGATTTCCTGGATGAGGAGGACGTGGCCGGGGCAATCGCTGACGGCCAGACGGATATCGGCGAGCTGCGGAAGCTGGCCTGCACTCGCCTGACCGACGACGAGCTGCGAAGCGTCATCAGCCAGGCGGCAGCAGACATCGCGGCCTTGCAGGGATGGCTGTCGCCGGAGGCGGTTCGCGAGCGCATCCGCCGTGTCGAATACCGATGGCAGAATTTCTCCCGCGACGACATGCCAGCACTGAACTACCCGCAGCTGGCAGAACGCGTCTTTGGGAGATTCGCCGCGAAGCTTGCGCACGACGATGAGCAGAAACGGCGCATAGAGGAGAAGCGTCGGCGGGAAGAGGAGCGCCGACGCGCCGAGAAAGAACGGCAACGCCGGGCGAGTCCCCCTGGGTCGCAGATGCTGGGGCTCGCTGCTAGTAGCTTCAGGATTGCTGAGACGCTGGGCAGCGGTTTCGGGCTCGCAGAGCAGGCCGCGAACATGATCAACCCACCTGACCTTAGCTACCTGGCAAAAGGGCTGGCAGTTCGGCCTCCTAACGTGGCGCTGATCGACGCGAACCGGCACGACGACCTAGTCGCGACCGCTGTGCGGGCCAGCCAGCGCGTCGAGGATCTAGAGGAAGAACTGCGTCGGCTTCGCCAGCAGCACGCCGATGTTGTCAAGCCAGATGCGCGCCTGTGGTGGGCCGTTGCGATCTTGACCGCATATGCCATCGCTGGCGTAGCGGTGCCGCTCTGGGTGATGTCTTCCGGTCCGGCCAGCCTCAGTGCCGTCCGCTGGACGTTTTGGCCTTTCGCCGCTGGGCTTGCGGCCCTCATCGCCTATATTGCCTGGTATCTGCTCGGTCTGACTCGCAGGCGACGGCAGTGGGCGGCTACTGATGCAGCTAGCGCGCCCGGTTCACCTGCGGCACCGTGATCGGCAGCTTAAGCGCGGCGGGAGGGCACTGGACGCGCCACCAGGTACCCGGCTTCTAAAAACCGGGTATAGCGGAGTCGGCATTGACCGTGCTGGGCCAATAGCCGACTCAACTAGTGCTCTGAAACAGGGCAAACGTTGCAAGTCGCGGCACTAGCCCGAAGTTACGGCCAATTCGGTAGGCGATTTCTGGGTTGAGCTGGGCTTTTACCGTAATGGGCGGATGGCGTTCTGGCTACTTCAAGGTGAGCGGGATCGCGGCGCCGAGGAGCTGGAATGCC